>Ga0163217_1066327_pt1 | contig 13323 bp, 19 predicted proteins | sample SynspAceP_FD_185933 | JGI IMG/M metagenome (GOLD analysis project Ga0163217, IMG submission 185933) | Saline lake microbial communities from Ace Lake in Antarctica - Synechococcus sp. Ace-P (PacBio error correction) | ecosystem: Environmental > Aquatic > Non-marine Saline and Alkaline > Saline ...
CCAACAAAAGGGGGGGAAAAAGAAAAAAATGGAAAATTCAAGAAAAAAGGGGGGGGCCCCGGGGTTGGAAACGGCCAGGCCCCCCCCTCTTTCCAAGCAAAGGTGGCTTTGGTGAATCCACCCGGTTGGGGCCGGGGTGGGCAAAAAACACCCTGAAAATCAACGCGAATTCCTGCGCATCCAAAATGGCGGCCCAAGAAGCTAAACGCATCCTGCCCCTCTGCGCTCCCACCGGTCCGGGCCCGCCAAGCGGATTGGGGCAAACCCCACCGGGCTTTAGAGGCCCAAAACCATCCACCGGTTTGCCTGGAGTTTTTTCCGACCCCGCAAGCCTCGGGTTCAAAGACGCAAGGGCCGAGCTTGCCCGCTGGAGTGCGAATCTTCCTGGTGTGAATTGAGACCGTGCGATGGTGAATGTGGCCGTTGATGGCCTCACTGCTGGAGCCGGCCCCTGCCAGCCGAGGCGGCCTTGCCTGCTGTGGGTATGGGACTTCAGCTGCCCTCGGTGGGCTCCGGCCAGGGTGGCTCGCCCGATTCTGATGCAAACAGCGCGCCTGCCGGTGGCCCGGCTCACGGAGGTGTTCGCCAAGGGCGCGAGCAAGCCCCCGCATCATCCACCTACCGCCCACGCATCAAATGCCGGCACCAATCGCCCGATCTAACGGCCCACCGGCCGCTGAGACCTACCAGCGACTTCTATTTCTCCTTTTGCGACTCGCCGAGCAGTCGGTGGCCTTGATCCTCAAGGTGGTAGGCGGAGCGCAATCCCCGAGCGGCGCTTTTGGCCTCGATCCAATCCCCAGGTGCAGTGGCTGTGCCCGAAAAATGGCGCGCGGTTGGTTGTTGGCTTCCCGTCACTCAACATCGAGCTGCAGCAGCTGCTCACCCCGACCCCACCGAGCAGGTGAGCGCTCGCTGGCGTTTTTGCCCCGGCCGAACAGGTGAATGCAGGTGGCAACGACTAGAGGAAGAGGTAATTCCAAACGGCGATGGTTGGGCACGGTGGAAACAATCGATGCCGATGCCCAGCGAACTGACGGTGCGCTTCCCCTCCGGGAAAGCCGGGAGCAGCGACGCTCGAGAGGTGGACCTATGGCTGGGGTGAACTCGACAACCCTGGTGCCTGCTACGCCTGCACGATCCACAGAGCCAGGCACGAATACCCCGCTGTGGTCATCCCCCTGCTCAACCCAGCAACTACGCCAATGCTGCAAGCGCAATCTGGTGTACGAACCGGCATCACCCGCGCGAAGCACTGGTGGTGCTGGTGGGGCAGAAAAAGCACTGCGATGTGCGTGAAGAACCACTGGGCCGCCGGCCGTTACCACCAAGCTGGGCGGCAGTGGCTCAGCGATCCAACTGCAGGCGACGAGCCGATCTTGGCACTTCTTTCTGCGCCGAGTTGCAATCGCTCTGATGCCGCCGTCGCGAGGTGGATGGCTCGCTTGCCGTACTGTAACAACCAAGGGCAGGCCGGAGCTATCAAATGAAATCAGAGGCAAAGTGAAGAAGCGACTTGAGTAAGACTAGCCCCCCCGGAATCTGAAAGGAGAGCCGCCCACCGTCCAGAGGAGTTGCAAGTGCCATTCCGTGGCCCTGACCGAAGTTTCAGAGAGCCAGGGGTGCACCCATCTTCGCCAAAACCTTTTGAAGTTCACCAGAAGCCGAGGTGTAATCCTTGCCTTCGCTTGACTCTCCTGCATAGGGAGACCATACGGTGTAACGCGCATTCACATCGCACCCCCATGCCACGTGCTCGCTGCTGATGCAGCTTGTCGGCCATCGCTTGCAGTCCAGTGTTCTTGGCTTTCCGGCGCTTGGCCCCAGATGAATCCCGGCACAGGGTCAATCGCGGCAAATGCGGGACTGGCATGCCTGCATGACGAACCCCCCGACCGGTGGCGACCCGGCCATGCCGGCTGCCAAACGGATGTTGCCCGCCGGCTCCACTTACGACCTGCGCTTCAAATCTCGACGGCAATGGTTCACACCACACTGGGGCGCTGCGCATGAGCGAGTTTCGCTTCAAATATCGGCCAGCCTGGCGTGGGGCCCCTGGGTCATTCGATCTGGCGCGATCAGCCAGGAGATCCGGGCGATGCTCTCTGGCGCAAGGCCTGGACCCCCCAGGCGCCGGTACCCGTGGGCGCTCAACCGGGCGGAGACCCCAACAGCTGGCGGGGCTTAACCCGCATGAGCCCGAGGCCTCAGATCGATGGCATCGGATGATGGGCGATGGGCACGAAGGAGAACCGGGTGGGTGTGGTTGCCTCGAAGGATTGCCTCGATCACCACGGCGGCGCTTGATCATGGCCCACGAAACGCCGCGCCAGAGCACCAAATCCCCAATCGCGTGTTGCGCTCGGAGGGTGATCAACGCCCAGCGGGCTGAGAGTTTATTGAACTGCGTCCGAATGTTGGCGTCGGAGGATACGGGCAAGCCCGGAATATCATCAAATACGAACGCTCTTTCGCGCTCCTGAGCAGCCGCCCTGGGCCCCTGCATCCCTCGTCCATCCGCTGCTCTCTCTGGGCCGTGGTTCTGCGTTTGTCCGTCTGACAGATCAACCTCTGTTGTCTACCATGAATTCCAGATGCCCACACCCGGGTGATACGGGAGCCACTTGAGCCTTCGCGTAGGGCGCAGCCTGTCGATAAGAAGCTGTTAGGGCGCCAGGGCAGGGGCGTCGTACTCGCCACTCAAACCCATTGCTGAGCCGGTGCCGGTGAGTGTGCAATCACTGACGTGAGGGTGATGAATGCTCGATCGGTTCGTTGCTGATGTTCATTGGCAGTGCCAGTAGCCCTGCTGGTGCGTTGCCCGTTGACGGACTGCCCCTCAGGTGGAGATGGCGTGGAGGTCTTCCTGACGAGCTGGAATCGTGCTTGTGTCGGTGGCATGGCCGGGAACGGCCTGATGGCGATGCCAGTGGTTGCATGGTGGTTCTTTCAGCAGCACTGCAACGCGCGAGCAGCATCAAGGCTGAGCCAGGGCCATGGCGCCGGTGAAGGCTTCGCGCAGCGCCAGCGACCGAAACAACACGCCCACGAAACGAGCCCGGGCAAACGAACTCACAGCCTCTGCGAGCTGCGCCCAGGTGGCGTAGAAGCCAGCAGATCCAAGCCAGAATCGAAGAGGCCGGATCCCACGGTTGCCCGATGGCCAGCAACGCCCCAGTCACAGCGGAGCGGCCGGCAAGGGATGGCCAGATGCGAGAGCCAGACTGAGCACGGAGCTGAGGTCCCCGATCGCTTCAGCAGGGTCGACTGAGCGGGTTCGCGCAGGCTCAGGGGTTTTGGCTTGAGTGTTGTCGATCCCCCAGGCCAGCAGGCGCCGCCGACAACAGCGTGCCCTGCAGGTGCAACGTCAAAAGGAGGCTGTCGGTGAGTCAGCACGGCACCGGCTGAGGATCAATAACGGCAGCGATCAGTCCTGCCGCTAGGTGTTCAACGGCCATCCAACACCGCGATCAACAAGTGAACACTGCTCTAGGTTAGCAGCAGCGAGGCTGATCCGCAGGCAGCAGGTGTGAGCCCCTGCACCAGGCAGATGGGTCCGACCACCCACCGAGGATGCTGAACCCTCAGGAGTGGTGGCAGGTCCTGGCGGCTGAATCGTGGGATTTCCTCCTTTGATGGACAACAAACCCCTGCACGATCAAAAAGCCCGAAGTGGCTCTCCGTACAGCACTGCCGCGATCATCAGGGCCGACCAATCCCCGACTGAAGACACTGATTCAGCGGAGCGCTAAGACCGAAGAACAAGGCAGGCCAGCAGCCCGGCGATCAAGCCCTGACTTCTGGTGGGGCACCCTCACTTCGTGGCATGGTCGTGGGAACATGATCACCGAAGCCTCTATATCACTTGTTGATCTCACAGCCTGAGATATATCTGCGTGCATGAAAGCCCGAGTGTCAGCATGTTTCTAGGCAGCGAGTTGCAACGCTTTCGGCAGATTCTGGGCATGCATGCCTTGCAACTGTACAATGGACAAGGCCCATGTCTTGGGATACATGCTTTGTTATTGAAACCCGCGTCAGTGGTTCATGTCAACGAACGGAGATTATGGCGGAATAGATCTTTGGCCCATCGCCCCACACCTGCAGATCCCGTGAGCACTGGTCATCGTCGGCCGCGATGCTTGCCTGATGCTGCGGCCTGAGATTGTGCGGACCTTCCTGGTCACAATGACCCGCTCGTAAGACCAGAATAAGACGACCGACCACTTGCCGACAAGCACAGCTCCAACGATTCCCATTTGCCGAATCCATCCAGAGAACCCGAAATACTTTGCAGTGAGCAAAGGCGACTATTGCCAGGATAGAGGTAAGCGCACAGCAAGGACATGTAGGGATGCTGCTTTGAGGTTGTGGTCATGAGATGGCGTGCGGGGATGGCTTGATCATGCTCAATCAGCTATGGTCGTGTCCTGACGCCGAGGATAGCAAAAACAACAGAGCCAATTAACCGGCAAGCCACACACAGTGAAATGTGCCTGATCAAAAAATTTCAAATCGGATAAGTAGTCCGCCCAACGACTTCCACTGCATAAAGGTGCAAAGACAGTAGCAGTAGTGCTCCGGTGAAGCCCCCAAAGTCGTTGACCTTGCGGTTTCCGAACTGAATCGAGGATTGCCGGCGTTGTCGCCTGCATAGACATAAGCGAAGCTGAAACGCTGAAGCGCAAACGGCGTGTGATGGCCAGTATTAGGCCATCGGCCAGCAATGCCAGTCGAGCCCGAACATTCGGCCGGCGACGAGCTCAACCCCACCATCAATCACCCGACGCGTGATCCCAATGACAACAGCAGTGCGCGGATTCTCCAGGTCGTCTTAGCTCTTGGCCAAACGTATGCCCGTGCTGCAAGTGTGCATGTTTCCGATAGCATGCTGTGTTTGTTTGCCCCTAAGGTGAACTGTATGGCCCTGCCGGATAGATGCTGAGCCCTGCGGGTTTCAACCACGGCAAGGTGCTCGCAGTGCCATTGGCCGAATAGCGGTAGAGCTGGCGACTCAAGTGTTGTGGCTGTGTACGCATCGATCGACTCGACGGCGGCCCCTCTGCAACTGCGCAGATTGGTCAAGCACGGTGGTCATGTCTTGTCCACCGCCAAGCTCGACCGGGATCGACCGGCGATAAGAGCGCCCCGTGAGCTTCTGATTCGGCTTGCCGCACTTCGATCGCCAAACGCTGCGTAAATTGCATAGCGTGCGAGGGTGGCGACCGCCGCCCTTGCGGATCTGCGCCGCTTGCTCGAGCTGCCTCCGCTTGCCATGCGGACATCCCGATCGGCGACTAGTTGGCAGCAGCAAAACGCGGAGCCCACCTCGAAGAGAGGGTCCAGCTGAATCCCGAGTCCAATCGGCACCGTCCAGGGTGGCAGTTTCCGAATTTCCCCATCTGGAAGCCGTGTGATGCCGGCGAGCTGCCGAGAGGAGAGTTTGGGCAGATAGATTGATTGTAGGCGCTCGCCTCCCAGGAGCCGCCACTGGCGGCCAGGCTTGCCTGGATTTCCTCGCGCAGGGCCAAGGCTGCGGAAGGGTCTGTTCGCGGTCGCAGCGGCAGCCTCGCTGGGCTTGCAGCGGTTCGGACGGCAGCACGAACTTCACATCAGGCAAGCGCCATGTGCCTCGCCAGCCAGTTCGGCAGAGCAGTGAAGAGTGTCTTCATTAGCTCGTAAAAGCTGCTGGAGTTGCTCCCGAGTTGGGCAGTGCGGATCTGTTCAACATCAGCAAGCTGCGCAAGCCGCATTGAAGAGCGCCTTCGCTGCGCATAACCTGCTTCCGGTGGTGAAGATATAGATCTCCGTGATGTGGGTCTGAATCTTTTCGACATCGCTCTGAGATCGACGTAGCGCGTCTGAGCCTCAGCAGCAGGTCCTCTGCACGGATTCGAACAACGAATTTTTAGCTTCGAGCTCGCGCCCGCGGAGCGGATGTGGGCCGCGAGCGGGGTCAAAGAACGGTTCCTCGACCCTGCCACTGGACGATCCAATTGGGCCGGTGGCACCGGCGCCTGGGGCCGATGGGAACGAGGCTGGGAATACTTCCGGGAACGCAATTCAGGCCGACCAACGGACTGGCGAGGAAACCTGATCGTGGGAGACCACTTGCCTCGAGCTGCCACGAGCGCCATTCCGTTCCTGGATCTCGGCATAGGCCATGGCCAGACTCGGTGGTTCTACAACAGCCCGGAACGCAGGGCGGTTTTCCAGTCCACACGTTTCGCCTCAGCGGCTGAGTTCCCCTCAAGCCACTCCAAGGCGCTCCTTCAACCTGCCCGGCATGCGGCTGGGCTCGACGGTGAGAGGCTAAAAACCAAAGGGGCGAGTGGAGGCGTCCCGTGCAACGGCCACTCAGGGCCGGCGACATGCCAGCAATGGTACCGCAGCCAGAGCATCAAAAAAGCGGTGGTTGTCGTTGTTCGCATGGAACGTGGATCGATGGTTTTAACACCTACCTGCTCTGCGGCTGGGTAGGTAATGGAGCGACTGTCCTGAGCCTAGGGCGACTGCGTCCAGCCTCGGTCTTCAAGCACATAGGTGTTGAGCCGGCAGAGTTCTGCCTCCCTTGAGGCCCTGAGAGATCTCCCGTGCGGCGTCCTGTCTGCTTCCCAATCGCCAACAGAATGAGGCCTGGCCCCACTCCTTTCGTAGAGAAAGACCAACTGGGTCTGCCGTTCAGGGTCTGAAACAGCTCCGGAAGGCACCGTTGAGGCGATATGTCCGGCGGCATTGGACCACAGAAAAGCCGTCCACCGCCGTTCCCGCGGCCGGCGGTGGTCCGTGGCGGTGATCGCTGCGCCCGCAACAAGTGCCACGATAGCTCCTGCGCCGCCGCTGCCTCACACTGTGACCCCGGGCCTGGAATTCACGCCGATGCCTGCTGTCACACGCAGCAAGTTCCCCGACTTTGATGCTTTCACCAAGAATCGCGGTGTCACCAACACAGTGGAGTTCCGTGCGCCAGGATTACTGATTTCGCTACCACTTCGCCGGCGCTGCACGAAACTACCCGCAACATCTTTCACGGCGTCACTTGCCGCTATCGGGCTCTTGAAAAGAAATTCCCGATGCATCTGGTGAGGTCCGCAGTGCTGGCCTTGGCGGCGGCGGCTCGAACCTTCGGCATGGCGCGCACGATCCGATACGTTTGTTCTCGTAACTCCTGCCAGGGGAGATAATGCCTTTCTTCGCCAGTGCACAATGCGGCCGAACTGGCCGTCAACGAGCAGCTTTGGCCTGGGCCCGCGATCTCCAGTTCGGCGTAGATCATCGCCGCTTCAAGGGCTGACGACGCGCGTGCACATCGGCTGCCCGGCCGAAAAACAGCAATCACCGGGCGCGGACAAGCAGCTTGCGGATCGACCAGCTACCGGCACGCCACCGCGGAACTGCCCACCACTGCAGATCAAGCGAAACCTGAGATCGGACGTTCGCGCCACTGCTTCGCTCCGGCTTCGATCAGCTCGAGCGAAGCCGCGCAACCTGGGCCCAACGCTCCCCCAAAATCTTCACGCCCTCCATCGGCTTTGCCCTCCCTGACCTGGCTGGTATCGTTTGGCTCGGTCCTGAAGGGGGTGTGATCTGTGGGCTAGTGCCAGAACAGCGCCAAGCCGACCAGCCACCGCCAGGGGCAAGGCCAGCCCCCACGGCAGCAGCCAATGGCCGACGTTGAATGAAGCCGCTTGCAGAATCGAGGAACTGGAGAAACTCGTTCCGCTTGCCTTGCTTGGTCTTCTTCCCCGGAGGGGAGAATCCGGGGTGTTTCGTCATTGCTAGCGACAAGAATCGGCGGTGATACGGTCTAAAGAATGTTCTTGAGCGTTCCATCAACAGCCGAGTGCACTCCGGTGGCCGGCAGAACAGCTACCGAAGCGGGTCAATAAAGAGCCGGAGCACTAGCAGAGTGAGGCCCGTAGAGGTGATCAACCCCCCGAGCACCACAGATCGCAGGGGTTGGAGGATCTCGTTTTTGGCCTCCCCGAAGGCCGGCCAGCGGGCAACATGCCCCAGAGCCGAGCTCAGGGCAGTCCATCAGAATTGCCAATGAGAACGCTCAAGACTGCCCGCGCGGATACTCTGAGCTCTAATTCTGCGGCATGACGGCGGTTGTAGTTGTCGACCAGAAGCAGGCCATTGCGAACCGGGTACCGCGAACAGGGTGGATGAAGCCGATCAGCGAGGCCACGAAAGCACACGCGCCACTCCAGCAGATGCGGCGAAGGGCCAACCGACGAGGGCCAGCGCAGGTTGATGCAGGAAGGCGATCGTGCGGAGGATGACACCGACATGAACATCAGCACCACAACCGATCACCACAACTGCCCAGCAGGCGTAGAGCACCAAGTGGCGGTGGCCGCTCCTCGGATTCGAACTGTCCGCCATAAACGGATCAGGTAGCCGCTGGGCGAGTGATGTGGAAAATCGATCACCTTTCTGAATGTCTTGACGACTGGGCAAGCGGCCGTCCACTGACGTTGGACGACACCCACGATCACTGGAGACATCCTTCCCCGGTTCCAACGGAATGTTGGGCCCCCAGCCGTTGGTCGACCCGGGCAATGCTGCCCGATCGGCAACTGACTCCGGAAGGAGTAGCGAAATTGGAATGGAACGGATGGCGTCGAGGTGTCGCGTGCTCCTGCTTTCACCGTCACGAGCACACCAGTGGGCAGGGAATCTTTCCATCACCTGCCCTACCACCTTGCCGTTTAGGGCAATCTTCCAAGGCCTTCAAGAGAGCTGTTGAACATTCAGACCCCAGCACCCGCCTGCCGCCTTGGCCGGTCGAAGCGATCTGCACCATGCTCGATAGGCAGTTGCGGGCTCAACTGCAAGATCCACACACCCTCAAATCGGCCTTCAATGGCGTCACGCACCTGCTTCGCGCGATCCTGCGCAGCTCGCCGAGATCGGGCCGTAGATTCTGATTGGCGATCGCACGGCGCGACACCCGAGAGCACTTCATCCCATACGGTGGGAGAACAGCCACCGATGTTTGGGCTACCCCAGGCAGCTTCAGGAATCTTCCACGCAGCTGTCTGGATGCTCTCCCACCGGTTGTCTGGCCTGATCACTCACTCCACATCCACATGAGCCAGATTCACCCAGCCACCGCGAATCACCGGGGGCCCCGGCCAACCCGCACCTGCACCCACTCGAAACAGGGCTGGCCATCAGGTGTTGGAGAGTGCGAGGCGCTCTGTTGGTCCATCTGCGCAGCGACACGCCGGGTAAGCACCAATCGAAATCACCAGGGCTTCTCGCGGAACTCCGGCAGAAAGACCCGCCCAAGGCTGGCAGGATGGTGAAGGCCACCAACGACGGCCCCAGGGCAACGAGAGCACCCGCTGGGTGAAACCCAATGCGATCCCAGCACGGCCGTAGAGCCGCCCGCCCGGTCCGCAATCCATGGTGTTCTCCGCGGAACTTGGCCGCGGCCAGGGAGAATCGCGCAAGAGCCGGCAGGCGTGAGCGTGATCGCCACAAGGGTGGAGGCCACGATCGAAACAGATAGGCCAAGGCCCATCGCGCGAAAAAGATTCCGTCCTCCACCCCCGACCAGCTGAAAGGATCGGCGCGAAAGACCACCACGATGAATCACGGTGAAGAATCACCGCCTGGCGCACGTGCACCGACGTGTCAAAACACCACCTGCAGGGATGCGGGCGGCCGGCGGCACTGGTTGCGGCGCCAAGCCCGCTGTAGCAGTTCTCCATGTCGACAAGGCGTCGTCGCCAACCGAGCCGATCGCGCCACCCCAACCCACCCCGAAAAGGGTTCCCATTGGTGTTGATTCGCACCCCGAGGCACGGTCCATCAGCATCAAGCCGATCAACAAAAGACAGGGGGATGCACGAGGGTGACTGACGGCGGTACGCAGTTTCATCAGGACACGACAGCACATCCATCCACCAGAGACGATTCACGATGCCTTCGATCAGCGAACCACGACGTTATTGATCGCTGTATCATGAAAGCTGGCTGACGGAGAGGTGCGCTTGACCTGATGTCAAACTCGCAGGGTCTGCTGAGGGCGGCGCCCATTTCGCTCCTCGCACCTCACGGGTGACCTTGGAGTGTCGAATGTCCCGGGGGGCCCCCGGGGCCCCCGCCTGTTGTTGATCCAGAACTAACTGGCCGGCTTGCGTTTGAACAAAAAAAGTGCCGTCCGCCGGCTTGAGAGCCCGGGGGCACGCCGTACCTCGGCCAACAAGCCGTCAGTGCACGCTTTTCGCCTGTCTGGTCAACAACCACCGCGCCCGACAGATCCTTGCTACATCGTGGCCTGGCCGAACGGTCGGATCAGCCTTCCTGCTCCGCCGAACGAGGAAACCGCCCGGGGGTGGATGCGCGGCGCGCCAGCCAACCATCACAACACGGCCTGCAGCGAAATCTGGCGAACGCGCAGCTCTCTCGGAATCAATCACAACTTGTTGCTGGGGCTCACGCCTGCCGTAAGAAGGCTGAACTGGGCCACCCCTGGAATGGACAGAATCGGTTGCGAAAGGTCCGACTACCAGGCGATGGGAGCTCCATCGCGTGGTGGAGCCGTCCTCGCTGACGGTGAGGCTACTGCAGATCGTGCCCGAAGGGGAAGCAGCGGAGAGATTTTCCCGGCTTCGCCGGCGTTTGCTCTGGAAAGCTAAACCGAAGGAGAATCTGCCCAAGGCGCTCCGTCCCGCGATTGAACGAAGCCCGGTTTGATATCGGCGTTCTGACAAAGACCACCTGCAACCATTGAGAGTCGACCCTGGAAGACGAGCGCACCTACACCCAGCAGACCATTGACGGCGAATTCGATCGCACGTGATGCCGTGACTCCACCTTCCTCGTGCGCGTAGACCATCGGCTGTAGGTCTGCACATCCCCCGTGGTGGGCGAACTGGGGAAAAAGACACGAGGGGCATGCCGGCTCAGGATGGAAAGGCCCCAGAGGGTCGATCAAGATGGCGGCAAATCAACAACCAACCATCCTCCTGGTGATCGAGGTCCGCAGCGTCCTGGTTGAGCGGGCGGTTGAGCAGAAATCGAAGTTGATGGACGGGAGAGAACCGAGGGGTTCGGGGGTCAGTTCTTTTGCCCAGGCGCGAGGCCACCACCCCCCCGCCAACCACCAGCATGCGCTACCGGCACCAATCACCAAGGGTTGAGACCAGCCGCTTTACTGCCGCGGTGGCGGCCATCTGGCGTTGCCCGCTGCGTTTAGGCTCCTTCTCCGCTGGCTGCTGCTGCGCGTCTGGCCTCTTCTTGGACTCGGCGTAGAGAGAGAGTGCACGGCCTGGTTCACCACCTTCTCGCCAACTGTCCGCGTCAAGTGCACCGCGATCTGAACCGCCTCTGACTGGCACCTGGTCTGAATGAAGACCGGTCATAGCTGGAGCCGACTTTCACGAACACAAGCGGCTTGCCATCCGCATCCACCACGGCGGCCGACGGGAATGGTGACAACACCGACACCGCCTGTGGCTGCTGCGGTGGGTATCCCAGAGCGATCGATCTCCGTGCTCGCCCTTCACCTGGCGCAACGTCCCCCTCCTGCTGAAACTCATCGCCATGCCCCCACAGGGCCAGGGCGGGCTGACGCTGCGAGGGCCAGCGTTCCAAGCTGGAGGCTGGCCGGCCAGAAATCATTGCGTGCATGCTGCTGCTGCCGCAAAGGCAGGACAGGACTCGCGAGGATGCCGCAGTGGATGGAAGAACAGGTGAAACCGCCTGTTCCTCACTAGGATCAGCGTCACCCGCCGCCCATGACCCAGGCCCATGCCCTGCGCATGGACCTTGTCGAGGTACGAGGCCGAGCTGGCCGCTGCAATCCAGGCCGTGCTCATGCCGAGCGGCAGGGTTGACACGTTGCGAGTGCCTGGGGCATGGAGTTTGCTCCGTCAGGCGATCTAGCCCACGTACAATCCTGGCGATCGTTGATTGGATGCTGCCGGTCTGACGGGAGTCTGAACCTTGCCGGCGCCTGCGTGGGGCCGGACCATCGATCTGCCGGTGCTGAGCTCACGGCCCTGGCGCGAACATCGGCAAGCACCGGGTTCAGGCCTCGAGTGCCCGGCCCCGCACCGACGACCTACCTGAGCAAGGCCGTTTGCGATGGAGGAACTACTGGCCAAGGATCAGGGCGCGCATCGGCCGCGCCAGCCAGTTACCGCGAGCCTGGTGCTCGCGTCCGCGCTTGGTTCTTACGTTCCGATCCAGCTGAAGGCTGCCTCACGTCGAGGATAGGCGCTTTGGACCCACGACGATCGCTTGGTCGCCAAGGAACCTCCCAGCTGATGGGCTACTTCATGAGCATCCCCGCGAATCATCCCGGGAGCACGCTTGCGCGCCCAGCTCTGGTCGCTCGATGACCGAGATCCGATACAGCAATGGGTCGCTGCGCAGGTGCGGCTGCTGCGGCGCAAGATCGCCAGTCACGGCTGCGTCGCCGATCGAGCACCGTGCCCTCGAAGGCTAAATCGCTTCGATCCGGGCCTAGCGAGGGAACGCCCCAATGCTCCAAGCTTTGTCCCATTCCCCAGTCGTCGCGCTGGCGGCTGCTACCTGTGGTGATCGGGTGATCCTCTAGGGCGCGGGTTTAACGGGATGTGTTTGGACTGTTGATGGCGCGCCAACTGGTCGGCCCCTCGAGAGCGAGGTGGAAACTTCTGGCGCGGCACCTTGCAATGACAGCCTCAAGCGTTGCTGCCTTGCAGAAGCAGGCCCTCTCCGAGCTCGCCTCGGTCTCCCGTCTTTTGCCTGTGGGTGACCCTGTTCTGGCACCCGCCTTCGCTCTGCGGCGCGCATGCCGTGAGCATCACTGAACGGAGCGCTTCTACCTGCGTCTGCTTGATCCCCGTGGCGTCTGTCGCTCACCCTGGATCACCAAAAGCCAGGGGCCAAGCCCGCCCCAACCTGACCGTGGTGGAGGAACAAGCAAAGAGCGCTTCCCTGCGTATTCGATCCATCTGCAAACACGCTCCACCACGCCAAGGGCACCAGGCACGATCAGAAAAGAACTGGAATTTGGGGGTATCTGCAGATCGGGCGCGCTTGCGCGGTCGATGCGGAACGGGAACGGCTGTGGTGGTCCGGCCCAAAACGATCGTGTTGGCGCTGCTGGTGCGAGCCCTGCCAGCTGGTGGTTGTCCGGCTGGCGATGCGGCCGCTGCTGGCGGCCTACCGCAGCAAGGAGCAGTCACCGCCGATGCGGCGCACGCTACCGCACCCTGAGCCAACCTGCTGCGTGGTGGACGCCCCCAGGTCGCAGCATCAGCGAACCCGAATCGCCATTAACCAGAGACTGATAGACGCTGGCCGTGGTCAACTGGGCAG
>Ga0163217_1001164_pt1 | contig 13321 bp, 7 predicted proteins | sample SynspAceP_FD_185933 | JGI IMG/M metagenome (GOLD analysis project Ga0163217, IMG submission 185933) | Saline lake microbial communities from Ace Lake in Antarctica - Synechococcus sp. Ace-P (PacBio error correction) | ecosystem: Environmental > Aquatic > Non-marine Saline and Alkaline > Saline ...
AGAGAGAGATGAAGAGCGGCAATTTAATTATCTAAAAAGCTTTCAAATCGCAAATGACTGGGAACGTAAATTTACGAAATATGGTTTTCGCGTTTGGTTCTTGGAAATGGCCTTTGTCCCATCTCAATAACAATGAAAATTTGATTCCTTGCAGAAAAATCAAAATTGAAAAAATCCATATGTCCTACCCACCGGAGGTTGTAACAACTTACGAAAGGAAATTATTCCGGTGACCTAACGCCATATATATGATGGGTTTTCCCATCAAGCTGGAATCAAAACCAGTTTTGGAAAGTGCTTTCATATCCGCTTTTTTTTGAAAGGAATCAAGTATGCTGTAACGGCGCAGGATTTATTTAGTAGGAATTGCCGCTTAACAATCTTGGTTTATTTCTAAGGCTTTACAGACACTAATATGAGGATTCCAGTTATTACTATGGTAGGCAGGTCTATAGGGTGTTCCAGGAAGAAGAAGAAGATATAGCAGAATGTTTGATATCGACATCGCCTCGGCTCATGAGAGATCTCTATGCCCATTTTGAGTATTTCAATCACCTGATAAGTGCTTTCAACAAACTTAGCTCTTGCCCATATTCCCGAAAGAAGTATTTTGACCAAGAGAAAGCTTGCCAATTTTGGCGGCATTTCAGCAGACTACTCTTGAATCGAAGAGCGGTGTCGAGTAATCTCGATGAAAAAGAAATTTAGCCATACAGAGTAAGGAATAGAACTTATTTCCTTTTTGATTATTCGTTTGTTTTTATAGGTGATTGTACCATTTCCTTCTCCGTAGCTATCGTCAAAAAAACAAAAAGGCAAATTTTCTTGCTAAGCATGGAGGCAAAAGGACGAAATTCAAGCTGCATTGAATCGGCCTCAAAGCCACTCAGGCTCAACTCGTGCAGCAGGAAAAAACTCGCCAGCCTCCGCCAGCTGACTCCCGCCAATCGCCCTGAGATTAAGAAACGCCGCTCAACTTTGTGAATAACTTCTCGATCTAAGCCGGGAACTGATCGATGAGGTCCCTTTGCCGAATTAGAAAATCTGGAAGCTCATCTATCCAAAGAAGAGATCATCGCGCACCTCCAAGAAATGTTCCAAAGCAACCTGACCAAAGGTCACGAGCATGGTACTCGGCTAATAGCATGTCACTTCCATGCTGCAGCATAGCGGGCGTCCGAAAAGTAAAGCGCGAGCCCCAAAACCTTTTAATCCGCTGGTCAAAGAATTTTGTCATCTCTCCTACCATGGGATGCGAGCCGGCAAGGCTCCGATTAATGTGGACATAGAACTTGCAGCTGATCCTCAGGTTTTGGAGATGTAAACGATGATTCACGGAGGATTTTTTCCAGAGTCATCTAAATCTCTGCAAATAATTGCCTTTGATGCAATGCGGGAACAAAGTTGAAGTTGGAGGTTGAAATTGGGAGTCCGAAGCTTACCTCCAAAGTTGACGGTTAACAAAGCTTTGCAAAAGACAAAGTAATCCTCCTCGATTGGAGATACGGAGAGGGATCCCAAGGAAACTCCTTGACAAAAATCCACAGCCTTTTTCACTACTAAAAAAGGAACGCGAAGACTGGAACTTGGGCTCTCGATCACAAATGATATCGGGAAAGGCCGCATGACAGGGGAATGAAGTGGAAAGCCCCTCCTGCGCCGAGGCATGGTGAAGTGGAACGGATCAAATATTTATTGTCTCTTTACCTAACCAAATCAACCGCTATGAAGGAAACTAAGCGACGATATTGATTCCTCCTCTTTTCATTGGTGCTAAACAGACTATTGCAAACAAAGTCTTTGATACATCATTGCAATCATAATGCCGTAACTTGTAGCCTAAAGCATGCCCTCACTCAAGCAAAACAGACACAAAGCAAAAATTGCTATTATGGTCAGACTGTGCAATCAAATAAAAATGTTCAATACCTGATTCCGCTATCTAATGGCTATCGCGCTATTAATATTGCCAGAGAAGTCGGAATTTCCAAAAGGAGAAGTTGATGCATCCTAATCAAGCGCGTAGCATTAAAACCACACCGGAAATTTTTTCAAAGCCCTTTCAAATTACTCTGCAGGGGGTCACCTCGCAAATAAAATTGGTCAGAAAGAAATGAAAGGGAGGGCTGCTGGTGGGCCCTTGGGTAATACATACTCCAACATTGTGATTAAAAACGCATACAAAGGTATTTTTCACAAGGCCTAAACTGTTTCGGAGTTCGTTGTCTGCAACGATCGGGGGCCAACACTTTGGCCCATGGCTACGCTTGCCGATGTCCTATTTTTAGGCAACGCTTATTTGGAATGAATAATATAGATTCAGCAACATTCTATATCAAATGGCATATGAAAAATCGATTCACTGAAGCAAAAATGGTTGTCCAATATTACACTGATTAATCCAGGCAAGAGTGAAGAACGAAATGGGCATTTTTGACAATCTGGCCAAAAAATCTTACCTCCAACGTGCTAGCGAGAAGGCTATCAGTACATTTTGTTGTTCCAGCCAATTTCGATTTGGCCCAACTCCATTATAGGTGTAGGAGAGAGTGTTCGTCCATTTCTACGCAACAAAAATCTTAGACATAGCCATGCTAGTGGCATTTAATACCAACATCATAGATGCAAACGATTTCTTTCCCAAATCTATCGGGACATAGATTTGAAAAAGCATTAGCATTAGCGCCCACGCAATTAACCTACAATGACAGCCTAACACAACTTAGCCAATATTACTGACTTTGCAACAATCGCAGGTTGATGAACAACAAAGGGAATTTGAAAATTGCTGCCGCAGAAACAGCTTTCAAAAATAAGTTTAGGCAAATTTTTGTTTGCCTGATGGCCCTCGGGAGTGATAGTCGTATTGGCTTGATTATTTTCCGTGGCTATAGAAAAGAAGCAAGCGACATATTCAACTGCTTCAAAAAAACCAACAAGTTTGAATCAGCTTAAGACACTCAAAATTCCACCAATGCCCAACTCTATCCAATCCGAGAAGAGGCTTCAAAACTTTGGGAGCTCAACACCGGCATCGCTCAAAATGAGATCCAGAATCCGCTGAATTTGTGAATAATTTCTCTGAGCTAAAATAAAGAACTGGTCAAGAAGCCAATGAAAGAACGTGGAATAAAGGAGATATAAGAAGAGACAAAAGCCATTCTAAAAGCCCTTGCTGAAAATTCCGAGAAAATCAACCACCACGGCAAGCGAGCCCGCGATATCGTCAAAGGAATGCTGGAGCACTAGTCGCAAAAGCACAGGGGAAAAAGTGTTGACTGAATTGAATGCCCTAAGCGGGATGAATTATTCTCGATTTACAGTTACTAATGGCAATCCCGAGCTAAAGACAAAAGCTTAATTCAGATTTTCCACAGACCTTTGATCAACCTCCCGAAAAGTGAAAGTCAATTCCACAGACATTCGGACGTTTTTGCTTAACCCTGAATCAATAATGCCTTTTAATGCAGTGAATGAAAAAAGCGAAAACTACCCCCCAACCCCCTGAAGGGGGTGTGGAATATAAGCCAACTGGGTAATAGTAAAAACAATGTTCGTGAAGTCCTCTTTCAGGGGATTCCCGCTTCCCGGACGGGCAGGTAAGGGGTAAACAAATCTCTGTCCAGAGACAACGGGATTTGGTATCCCGAACTCCAATCAAAGAAAAAATCTTCCAGCCATTTTTTACCACAAGCGACGGGCAAGGAACAAGGCCCTTGAACTTTCAATTGAGTTACGATATTGTAAAGGCGCAATGGTGGGGAGTTACTAGTAGAAAGTAGGGAGGAGAAGATCGAGGTTTTAGAGTTTTTGTTCCCGCTTTGAAATTGCCCTATCTGGACTACTAAATCGGAAAGGCCAGCAGCTCCTATTTACTAAAGAGACCACTCCTTAAAAAAGATTTTGGGAAGAAATTAGGCCGCGCGGAACTATATGGGATTACTCTTCCAAAGTAGGTTTTTTGTTACCAATGAAAATGAGGTTACTTAAAAGTCCTTGAATAGGCCTTTAGCAAATAACCGTTTGAGACTAATGAAATAGTTAAGAGATTTTGGATTTTATCTTCAATTTATGGAGCTCCAATCTTCAAATTACTAAAAAAGCGCAGGCAGGGGAAGTAACTCAGGAGTCAAAAATTCCTCATGACAAGTGAATGGAGTCCAAAATTCATCATAGGCAAAGATGAATTCCACTTCTGTCACAAGTACTTAATAGTTTTTATGGGTAGTTCGACTGGGTTTTGCCGATAAAACCGATTTTGCGCAATCACGTTTTTACACCAGGTGAGCATGTAGCTGTAAAAGTGCTTTTGCCCTCAAAAATTGAACAACCTGGAATAAAGACGCCCTAAGTTGAGGTAAAAAAAATAATTTAAAGGCTAAGGATACAATCTTAAAAGAATAAAGAAATGATCAAAATTAATTCCATTTAATAAAACATCAGAATTTTTTTTCCCATCCCACAAAAATGTGATTGTTAATATTTTAAAAATAAAAATTTCATACATTTAAATGTTTTAATGAACGGTGAATCTCTGCATTCCAAAATTTTAAAAAACATATAGATTTTTTTAATCCTCGACATATTGGGTTTTTTGATTTTTTCAAAATCCTTCTGCTTTTTAACAGTATTTAAATTATTTAACCATATTAGATTTTCATGCGAAAACACGCTTCTCACTCAGCAAAAGCCTGTTGAGAGTAACATTGCTTTCTTGCCGCAAAATTTTCTTTTGCCCAAACCCTGTTTAAAACTGGAGCAAGGCCAAAATGGCGCGACGAATAATATTCGCCATTAAGCCCAGTCAATGGGTAAACAGGCAGTTTTCTAATCTGGTATAGCCATTTTTTTGAAGGGACATATCTATCCCTTACCGTTTAAACCATTTCTAAGGCTGCGGGCAGGCAATCATATCGTGAGATTGAATGGATAAACCCGTGCAAAAAGATAAAAGCGCTATTGAACTATATTACCAGTTTTGATAGAATCTGTGAGGATGTAATTCAAGTTCTGGTAATCCAAGTTTGGAGTAATTCCCACCGCCCTAACGTACTCCACCCTTCAACCCAGTTTCGGTAAGCTTCCTGCTGATATGAAAAGAAAATTGCTCTTATGGAGGTAACCATAAGTGAAATAAAATTATGTCTTGCAAGGAAATAATTCCGCACAGCGGCGAATCACCAGGATTAAGAATATCCTTTTACTGCTACTGGAGCCAGTGGGGGCTAATAATTCGGTTGTGATAGCTTGGGGAGTCATATCGCTAGCGCAATTAGATTGGGAAGCGGCTCTCCTGCTTCCAGTATCAGCGGGTCTCCCTACCATACTAGGAGGATCACAAAATGGAAAATCTGTTGGGAAGCCAAAAGTCGTTCGGTTGCAAGCGGCCTTCGGAAAAATCCATTGACTTTGATGTTGACTGTACGATCCCAAATGGAGAAACTGAGATTTGGTGAAGTTCTTCTGCATCCTATACCGTTCCGCTGGAGCATCAGCGCTACTTATGGTCAGTAACTGGACGAAGGAGACAATAACGCTGGCAATGGCACAGAATGTCAATCCAGATAAACTTGGTAAGTTCTGGAACTGTCTCAGAGAAATAGATAACAAGAGGGGCTTGTTTCCAAACTCAATGTAGCCCTAAAGGTAACTCGTTAAGCTACTCTCCGTTTTGTCAAGTTGTCGATGCTGTATTATCAGTCACAAACCCGAGAATGCGGAATACTGCTATTGCAAACTTTTGGAATGATATGTCACTGTAGATTTTGGCCAGAACTGATTTTTTTACCCGTAATGTCAAACTCTTGAATCTGCCGAAGTCCATATTGGTTACGAATGGTGATGAGGATACCGTTACCCCGCAGTTTGGTGGCCTGTGGTAGTACGGGAAACATTTTAAGTTACCGTCAATGATCGCCAAGTATTTGGATCTGCTCTCAAGGAAAGTATATGAGCTAATAGTTCTGAATTAAGTGCTCTGAGTGAAGTTTTCAACAAGGTCAGACTGTCGAACCAAAATGAAGTCTTCTTTATTACGGCAATGAGGTGCTAATAGAAGTCCATTTACATTAAGGCTAATGTTTGCTGAAGCCAAAGCGATCTGCAAAGGTTTGGGATTTGTAACTCCAACTGAACAGAACTGAAGCGGACCCGAATTCCATTGATCATTGCCGAATTTTCCAAAAATAAAGTATTGATTTAAATCATAACACAAAGGAAAATAAATACGTCGCCCTGCAATCCCTCCTGTTGCGAATAAGGGGGCCTTAAAGCACCACCAGGGTGCCGCAGTGCATGGCGATCTAACTTGGTGAGAGCAGGATATATCTCAATTTGAAATGGTGACAAGCATTGATGGCAACCGGGATTAAAATCGGAGTACTTTCCGAATAGCTATGCCACCAGCGTAGAGATGCTGGGTCAATACATTGGATACCGAATTTCTAATGGAGATTTACCTGCCAGTCTCTATTTTTTAAGGGACGTAACCGGAGCCGATGTGGAAATTGGTACGATGAAGGTGTGCAAATGCTGCAAATCGTTCAGATATAGCACCGGGCGCCCAACCTTGGTTTTCAGAACAGAAATCGTTACAGCCGGAAGATTTTTGCAACAAGGGAATCCGTGATTTAGCTGCGCGGCATGATGTTTTAGTTGATGATAATCACCCTTCCTTGCCGAAACTGCGACCCTTTAGCGATGGAAAGAGTGGCAAAAGCAGCTCATGAGTTACTGCTAATGGGGTTTCCAATATTTACCTCAGCGGTAATTTTTGGAAGCAAAATCCTTTGAAGGTGGTATTTACTCCCGTCTCTGATCCGTCATTGACTTACCACTGAATAGCGGGCCGTGACAAGGAACTAGGTCGAGTACATCAATTTAGTGCGGTAGTACTTCGCAATCCCATCAAAGTCTTTCCGGGATCATAAAGGTCAGCTGTATACATATTGCACTTCAATGGGATGATCCACTTATTCCAGTTACCAGACAAGAAGCCTTATATGATTTGGATATTTATCTTAAAGACTTTCGGTGTCCCTCTATTTGGCTTTAATCGTGACAATGCAAACGGAGACCCAATTTCGAAGTTCTTCTTTACAGTGGCGGAAAGAAACTACGACATCTTTTAATTGCCAGGGAGTGTGGCCAAGTTGTTTCTGACATAAGATTCAAATACTGAATTTAAGTTAAATATATAAGTTTTTTAGAGGTGAACTTGATCCGAATGGATCCGAATGGAATCAATGCATCCACTATTTTTTGGACATGCCAATGCCAGATTGGGGCTAAATGACTGTGGGTGCAGTGCTTTAGCCAAATTACCTCAAGTTTTTTGGATGACCCAACATTGTTTCCCTAGTGGAACAGAAACCTTTAACCGTTGCTCACTTTTTCATCCGAGGTGGGACATTGACCAATGGGTAGTTCGGATAAGCCGGACCTTTACGCAACCAAAATGGGTGAATACCACCGTAGCTTTGGAGCGCCGAATTGAAAAGATGAAGACTTTCCAAACTCTTTGGACGTCTGCCGCTTGCAACCGCAGCGCCTGCCCATTGCGGCATTGGTCAAGCAAGCCCGCGTTAAGTATTATCCTGGTACTACACCGCCAGATTGGATCGGAGGAGTTGGTGTCAGCTTACGCTGCCGACATCCGACGTGTACTAAAAACTAACAGCACAAGACTGCATAATCCGGAGATGAAATAATCAAGTCAGGATCTGGACTTGTGCGGGCTGATCGAGCAATTACTTTCACTCGCCTCACCAAATCCTGATTAAAATAGAATTGGTTTATGGAGAGGGTGTTATCCTGGTGAAGTACGAAATTAAACTGAGGATTAACGGACCCAATTTGTAATGAAAGGCTCAAATGTATATTGCGCGGAAGAACTCTGAGTTCAACCCTACCAAATGATGATCTTGGATTTGGATATCTTGAGGTAACCATTCCCCCAATTTGAAGGGAACTGTGTTACCATAGTTAATATTGCCATTTCGGAATAAGCGGAACTAGACGGCGGAACTGCGCCCGGATTTTTCTTTGATCTGTCAAAAAGATCAATAGCTATCCGTGGCAGATGATGTTACTAAAAAATATGCCTCAGCTTTAGCCTCCTTTTACGGCGATGTCCTATGAAAGAGTTTGATAACAATTGGGTGCTGAGTTGCACTGACTCTTTGAAGAAGTGGGCTTACACTAAGTTCCGAAATCAAGACATTCAATTGGAACTACTACAACTATCTAGTCCAATAAGTGGTGATTTTGGCTATGCGGGAACATATATCTATCACAGCCTTCTCATCTCAAACTGGTTTTTGCATCTCCGATTTTTTTCAATTATGTAGGTGTAGTACAGCAGGATGGGGACTTTTGTATGGATGGAACAAAGCAATGCCTTGGAACTATGGCCCAGGAACTAATCACAGTGGAAAACATTGCCCATAACTTATCAAGCCGGTCGACATCTGACCGTAAAATATGGGGAATCAATAAGCGATGCTCGCTAGAATTCGAAGGATCCATACCTGACGGTCTGAATTGATTTGAAGGTGGAAGTGAAAAAATAGACAGATGTTCAAGACTGAAAAAGTGGAAATTCTAACCCAATATTCTCAGGATCTTTCACTGGCTAAAAAAAATCTGGGGACAACAGCTTGCCTCTGGGTATTTTAATGGCAGGACAATAATCAATAAAGCAGTTTTAACAATAAAAGTTTATTGGTCTAGTGCGCGTAACCATAATCAATGGACGCACAATCATTACAGGTCGTACCAAATCAATGGCAGAAACGATCAATCAAGTTCTGCATTGATGTCCCAGGCGCATCTCTTTCCTTGAATACCATTCGAAGACAAGACAATCAGGAAGCTAAGCCAGTTAGTATCTAATGGTAGATACTAGATCAATGCCACGGACCAGTGATTAATGCTCGGACTATTGTGAATGGACGCACTATTATCAATGGACGCACAAATTATCAATTGCCCGACTATGTCAATGGACCACCATTATTAATTCAAGGACAATCACAATAGCAGTGGAGGTAGGCGAAGGTGTGGAGGATAATAGCTTGTGATTTTTTTGAGAAAAAGATTCTGGAACTTGCTGAAGAGGCGAAGATGCAGTAATCGGAAAAATTTTAATGACTTCGGTGAAGAAAATTGGTCAAGGACGATGAGATCAACCTTGAATTTCTTCTCCGTTAATAATGGTGATCGGGACAAGATGTTGTCAAACATTTTATCATCCAGGAACCTTTGAGTCTAAGGAACTTTACCGCTCCTATCTCACCCAGCAGATCTCACTATTACGCCTGCGTACTCTTTACCGCCCGCAAAAACAACTGCAAATCCTGAGATGATTGGGTTTGGTGATGCTAGCGCCGAATATTCAACTGAATTGAAGCTTTGAAGTCAGTAACAACCTCCTTGAATCCTGCCAGGAAATGAAGTGATCCTGGATGATGAACGAAGAATCGGTAATTGAATCTGTTACCTATTCATAATGATAATGAAGACAACATTCCAGAAGCAGTGGAATTGATCTTGGCAGGCACTTAATGAAAGTTAAGCCAAACATAAGTCTCTTTGAGCCTTCTAATTAATATACAAGGTAGATCACTAGAGTCTGCTAACTAGTTGAAAAAAAGCAACGCCCAATCGGTATCAGTGACGGGGGGAAGATTTCGAATTTTGATGGCGAACCAGTGGATAGCAACTGCATTTGCCTATGGAATACGGGGGGATAGAAGATTTACTTTTGACATAAACCTAATTACCATAGAATAATGAAGGAACTGGAATACTAATATGGAGCGACACTTAGCCCTCCGATATTCCAGGCACTTACCCGTGTAATTGCGAAATTTCGCAGGAAAATGAAAATTTAACAAACCCAGCCAGTATTCAGAATATATGCTTCTCTGCTGATGTAGGTGTGTCAACGAAGCACCGAAATCCGGGTGATTTTGATAGACAGCAATGGGAAGCTGGGAATACAAGTAACCTGGCAACCATAAAAAAATCCTGCAACATTAACCAATATTGGAGATTTGCCTTATCGTAGGCTTGAATGTTTGAAAAAGGCAAAGCACCTTCTGTCAGCGCCTCAGGATAAGGATTGGGTATTAATAAATCGGGTTAAATCAGCAGAATCAAGTTGCGATGTCAGCTATTATAAAGTGGTGAAAAAGTAATATAGGAATCCGAACATAATGGATTTCCGAAATCAATCAAGCTCCGAAATGGACGATGGGAATTTACCCGAAGTGAGTGGAGGCGATGTTGAATCAAATCCTGATGGGCCTATAGCCGCATTTAGTGGAGCATCAGGACCACAGCAAATTAATTGCCACGGCACCCTTCAAGTTGAACCATCGCTGATTGCAATACTTTGGTGAATGGCTTTCTACTCCAATAAAGAAAATGCAACGTGGACGCCCTCCAGCAGGAACAAATTGAGGTGTACTGATGATCCAATAATCACAAGGCTTTTGACTCTAATATGATGCTAATTCTATCAAAGTGAAGCTGGCAAAACAAGGAAATTTACAAAGCGCTAACCGCTTCTATTCGCGAAAAACTGGGTAGCCACAAGCAATAGGCACTACGAACCACTTGTGGATCAACTTGGAATTTGCTAGGACGAATCCCGGAATCTCCACCGAAATCATTACAGCGAATTGGCTATCAACGGAAGGCAACTTCTAAGTCCTTCAGGGAGATAAGTGTCGGGGGTAAATAATAGCTTATCCTAATTCCGGTATAAAGACAGATTTGAAATCGAACTTAAAAGGTATTTGTGGGAAGATGCCCTACTGAATCTCGCTAGTATTTCGGATGCGATTGGGCGAAAGTCTTCCATGGAAATGAGGTCTGGCATGAAAGGAAGCCGCTTATGAGTTGGATTTCTCCCAAACTGAAGTTTTGGGGTTATATATCATCAATATCAAACACTGTACGAGTAGAAATCTTATCCGTGGGTGATCAAAAAAAATCATCCTTTTCACTTTAAGCTTATTAATCACTTTGGATTTAAAGAAGGAATGGAGTCACATCCATTCCTTTTTGTATTATTTCAATTAGGATCTAGCTTTTACCCTCCGACATTAAAGTCCTATTCTTTTTTCTAAATTTATTGAGCTATGAACTCCATTTGAGATAGGACGACAGTTTGTTTTTTGGCCATTTAAATGGCATTTTTTAATGGGTATTTCAAATAGACTAAGGAAACATGTCAGTCTGATTGAGGATACATGAATTAAGCCTCTTTTAGGTATAGTGAACCATATATGACCCATTTTTAAATCCAGTCCTTTTTTGTTTTCCTGTTTGTAATACTTTTTAGCCAAACTTGGCTCAATCCCCCGGGTGGAATTGTTTAATTAAAAGCCACTGAAATCTAACTGAGATAGTTTTAAAAGTAGAAATAAGATATTGGAGTTGGGAACTAGAAGCTTCTTGTTCGGATATAATTCGTGCTACTACTACTTTGATCAAGCCATTGTATTAGCAAATAAAATAGGTTACAAAAAACGATTGGCAAATGCCTACAATGGCTATGGTCGAGCTGTTCCCAGCAAGGAGATTTAGTGGTAAGCCACTCTGGAATCCTTTCGAGGAAAGCTTTGACCTATTTCCATGAGATTGAAGATAAAGACAGGGCGAAGCTAATTCTTGGAGTATCTTGGTTCTATCTATTTCAATGCTTGGGAATAGGTACCAAAGGCATTGGAGGCTACACTTTTGAATCATTGAAGCTTTCTGAAGACTTAATAATAAATTAAGAATAGGCACTTCTTCTCAATAATAATCGGGACAGTTTAATCTTGGGAATGAAAGCACAATATAGCGAAGCCTGTCCTATTTCAAGAAATCACTGGAGGTATTATCAAGGATAATAGCACAGGATACCGGGATGGCCACACGCGGCCTATGAACAGTTGGGAGGTGTATTTTTTTTAGAAGCTTTAACTATGATTCAGTCCGATTCTATTTTCATCAGACGGCACTGTTTGGTCCTATGCTGATACACCAATTGATGCTACGTTCTTCCACCCTCACAGTCAACTGGTGAGATAACATGCTGCATTGGGTGAATTTCCAAAAAAAGCATTTGATTTCCACAGACAGTCTTGGCCATTCTATCGGAGAGATTGGATCCCGTTGTCAGTTTTTTTGAACTACGCAAGGGCTTATTGGCTTGGCAAGACTCAAAAAAGCAAGGATTTTTTGAGAGTGCTATCTAACTTTCGAAAGAGCCATAAAATTACTGGCAATCGAGATTGGATGCAAAGAAATGAACTAGTGGATGTTGTATTATAAGTCCTGGCCGAGACCCAAGCGCCCTTTTTGGGGATTAATAATTGCCTATGAAAATGAAATTAATGCGAAATTATGTAAAGGAAGGAAATTGCAAAATCCAAGCACCTGCCACGAATGATCCGAACGGCTATCGATTAAGAATTATGATTTAGACCAAAAAAGAAGCCCAGAAATAGCACCTGCTTCAAAAAAGACACCGAATTTACAAAATGCTGAACGTTTTCAACAAGAGGATAATCATATTGGCGTCTTTAGCGGGGTATGTTTCATGTTTGCTATATAAGCCATTTTTTCTATTCCGAAATAATCTGAGTAAACAAAAAAGCCAAACCGCTTACTGCAAATGCAAAAGGAGGAAATCCAATGCCCAAACGAGAAAATATTGCAACCGCTTACGAATGCAACTGAAATCAACTCAGTCATCAGTTGATCTCAATCCGAAAAAATGGCATCCATGGGTGAGCCTTGCATCGGGAAATTGCCACACGAGATTCAGAACTTTGAATTTGTAATTATAATTTACAACGTTAGCTGATGAAGATGGTGGACGAGGTCTTGAATGAAACAGGGACAATTCCAATGGAAAACGCAGATGAGAAGCTAGTTCAAGAGCTTCTTCGAGTAAAAATCCAACCTGCAAAAAAATCCGTAAGCACGGGTTTGCAGGGATGCGATCGCATAAAAATATGCTCGAGCATCAGCAAAAAAGGCCAAGGTCGAGAATTAAAGATCTAATTTCACTCGCCAATGGAATTCGCTGAGAAGTCCTATCATAGCTTTTTTGTCAAGCAAAAACATAATGAGTGTAGATTTAGACATCAAATTCGGATATATCCCGAGGATAATCTGCCCAAAAATGCAGTGTGGTCCGCAAGAAATCGGGCAAGGTACTTTTTGAACCTACTTAACAATGCTTTTTTTTTATGTAGCAAATGAACGAAAGTTGAAAGAACTTGAAGCGCAGAAGCCCATATCAAAAAAGTAAAATTTGTGA
>Ga0163217_1057988_pt1 | contig 13319 bp, 19 predicted proteins | sample SynspAceP_FD_185933 | JGI IMG/M metagenome (GOLD analysis project Ga0163217, IMG submission 185933) | Saline lake microbial communities from Ace Lake in Antarctica - Synechococcus sp. Ace-P (PacBio error correction) | ecosystem: Environmental > Aquatic > Non-marine Saline and Alkaline > Saline ...
AGGCCGACCCGAATTTGCAACGCCTTGGTGTTTAACGCTGTTCGGCACCATAGTGCGCGGCAAACTTGCGTGAGGCCGGTGGCGACTGCCGCGTATTCCGGCAGACCGTCTGGGCGTTACGACCTTGAACAGAGTTTCACGCCCGCGCCTCCAATGGGCAGGCTGGAGTTCTACCGAGTGCAGCGTCAGGACGCTGGCCGATTACGAAGACGGAAACCGGCGGCTACAACCATGCTCGGCGCCGCCTCAGCTATAACCGGTTCGCTGAAGCAAGAGCGACTAACCTGATTCTATCTTCCAAGGGCAACAACCTGCTGGACGAAAAAAAGCTCCGCCAGCACACGTCCTTCCAACAAAGGATGACGTGTTGCCTGCCGGGGCGCAACCTGACGGTGGGGGTGCGTTCTGGCTTTCTAGAGCGCACGCCGGGACAATACAAGCTGGAGCCTTGAAAGAATCGCCGTGATGGTCTTACCTCTGTCAGGCCCATGCCGTGTGACAGCTTTCGTTGGTGATGAATGGCGGCCAAGCGCAGAGCCGCCAGAACAGCTCCAGTACCCACCCGGTGTTTCACCGACGCCGGGGTTGTACTCGTGAAAGGACGACCTGTCAGGCGGTTGCGCGCAGAAATAAGGCGCGCGTTCACTGTTCGATCCATCTAGCTGATTCGAGGTATCATCTGGACGACGACTTTGATCTATGTGCCTAAAGGCCTCGGCGCCTGGGGCTGCAGCCAAGTTCTCGGTGCTTTCTGTGTGGTGAGCGATGGCGACTATAATTTTTCGCCGCACGGAAAATTTCCAAGCATAGTATTTCATAAATTAGCTATGCCTCCCGGTTTATCACTTCCGGACCACTTATGTCTGGAAACTGAATTAGCGTGCGGCTGGTCTTCAATCTGTTTTTGCCATTGTGGCCTGTTTTGGTCGGAAGAGACGATAGGGCATTGCGGCCATGATTTGCTCTGTGGGCTTGGACCGGCTCGGAGTCTTAGTGGGGCTGCGGATATTCTGAACGTAAGTTGTGTTTCGCGTTCTGGCTCTATTTCAGGGTTGTGCGAAAATTCTCTGCTGTAGCCTTAGCTTTGTCGGCTTCGCGTGCGGTATGGTCGTGATGCTGCCACCGCCTCTTGCCGCCGGCCTACACGCGTCATCCCGCGAGGGCTGCTCGCCGGGCTCTATGAGGACTCGGTCTGCTTTGCCGTCGAATGGCATTCAGCGCAGCCCTTGGGCTCTATTCGATATGGTGGCTTGGGCAGCTCTGTGGTTGGATGGTTTATTCACTCGTTCTGGTGATCTCTCTGGCTGAGGGGGCGATTTACGTGGTTTGTCTCGGCCGTTCCCGATGGATCTCGCTATTGCGCAGCACAGTTGCATGTTCGAGAGCTCTGGTTGTTTTGAGCGTGCAGGGTGCCGCGTTATGGTGTGCCGAGTTCTTTCTCATTTGATGGTGATCGTTTTCCGGGTTGTCACAGAGGCATGATCTGGGGATCAACTTTCCCGTTCAAGTGTTTCGAATGCGCGGACCATCAACGGCATGTGCCAACCACCTTGGAGATCACCCGTCGCGAGATATTCTGGTGGGTCGAGGTTAGTCTGCCTTGTCGGCGTCCCCTGGAATCATGGTGATGCAGTCAGCTGTGGGAGCGGCTGCGAGGGCGCCGTTTGCATGCTCAATTCCAGTTTCTGTCGCGCTATAGTTGGCCTGCCGCATTGGGCGCGTTGATATCCAGGGCGATGAGGGTATATCGGTTCATTCGCGCACACAATGTTGCGTTGTTTCTTTGCTTTGTGGTTTCGCGGGCGTACCGAGTGCTCTGGCCAGACGCGGTGCGGGCTGGCGGTGGCCGGTGCCGTCGGATTCTTCGGCGCAGTTGTGGTTCTGCGCGGTTTGGGTGGAATTTGTTTCGCATGCTAGGGCTCGCTTGTGTCGGTGTGCTCCGCTTGAGCGGTTTTGGAGGATTGAACAGTGCATGGGTTGGGCGTCAGGTGGTTATCACGGAGAATCCGATTGTTTCTTGGCGCTCTGCTCAGGTTGCAGGAGATTTCAGTTCTGCGTATGTTTTGAAACAGGTATGGAGTGGTTCTCCGAGGTTCTTTGCGCTGTTTGCTGTGTTTGGGGTCGGCGCGTAGGCTTGATGCTTTCGCCGTCGCATCGAAACAGGGGCGTTGGCCTATCCAGGCGGAATATGCCCGCGATCAGGCCGTAAATCAGCCCAGCGATGGGCTTTCAGCAACAGGCCTTGCCTGAACCGGAACCGGCCCAAAGCACGACCACTCGCTGACTGGTCCGTCCTTGGAAGCCCAGCTGGAGCTGGAAGATACGCTTTGCCTGGTAGCTGCAGGGTTTTAGCAAGTGTGGAGTATCAAGTCAGCAAACGTGGCAAGGCTTCGGTTCTTTAACGATTTGGCGATAATCGTTTGTCCTGTGTGAACGTCGCCAGGCAGTCCGGCTATCAGCAGTTTTATGACCTTGTCTAGCAGAACCAGTGTTAGTGGTAATCTTAGCACTCAGGTTGTGGTGGCCTACAGTCGTCTTGTTCTCTGTCCTCTTGTTGGTGACCAGTCCTCGTTATACGGCTAATCGTACAGTCTGTCTGGCGTCTTGCCATGGGTGGATTCTTGCCTGCTCGTCGACGCAATCAGGGTTGGCCCTGAAAACTCGCCCAGGTGCGCGAGCGGTGTATATTGCCTTTAGCAGTACCACCCGCGAGAATGCCACGCCTAGGACCAGGCAGTTGTCAACCCCGAAAGAAGTTGCCCAAGCTCTGAATGCCCAGCACGGCGGGCGGCATTGTTCCGAGTTAGTCCGCGTCGTTACGTTTTTTTGTGTTTATTGTCTGTTTTTAGTCGCCTAAATGCCTTTTGCCCGCGCCTCTGGTTTGAAGCACCAGGGGAAAGGCTGTATCGATTGGAGCAGCAAATCAACGGCCCCTGATTGCCCAGGGTGAAGATGAGAATTGATGGCGAAACTGTCATGCAGCCAGGCGCCGACGTGCTGCGCCCGGCACCGCAGCACAAGCAAGGTAATAGGCCAAGCACGGTGGGCGGCCTAGCACCATTGGCAAAAGGGTTCAGTCTAGGGACTGTCGTAGCAGGTCGCGCCCCGGGAAATTGCGCAAGGCGCGCATCAAGTCAGAAGACCTGTTTGCCAGTCCCCAGCACCAAGAAGTGATCGCTGTGGTTCAAAGCCGCGACCTTGGAGCGAGAGGGCGAGCGCAGTCCAGACTGGTTCATGATGTTTTCAGGCCGACTCAGGGTTTCCAGAAAACCTGTCGGGCAGGATGGTCCTGCCCCGACAGCGACTTTGTAGATAAGTAATGAACGTTTTGGCTTCATCGCTGTCTGCGCTGTCGCGGACTGCTGGGCAATCGGGTAAGCTAAGATGTCCGCCTCCAGCGGTAAACGGTTGAAGGCAATCTTCACTTGTTCCTTTCATGAGACGAGCGTCGGTTGCATAGACCAATGCGCTGCGACTTCGCCTCGGGCCACGTAAAATACAGTGATTTGGCGCACGCTCTGGTAAAATTGATCACCTGTCTTGCAGGTGTCCCAGAGGTTGGCCGCCGTCCAGCCGCCTGCCGGCCTTGTACCGGCCCTGCGGGCACGCTCCACATCCGGATTGCCCCGATCGTGCGACCCCGCTCAAAAACGAATTGGACTGCTGCAATCGGCCAAGTTGTCCCAGCCTGATCCGGGCTGTCGCTGGCACGATCCAGCAACCAGCGTATTGCGGGCGAAATCCTGACGGGTGGTCCGCGGCGGCCAGTTCTTGGCATGCTGCAATGTCCATCGTTTCCTGGTCGGCAGAGGCAAACACATCCACTCCGGCGGCGCCCTTAGGCGATTTGCTTGCAACAAGCCCCCGGAAGCCGCCGAAGTTTCAGCATGACTCGGGCGTTCTACATATTCAGTTTTTTCGTACGCTGCGGGCAATTGTTCCTGAAGACAGATTGGTCAGGCTGGAAATGGCAGCCGGAAATCGTCACCCAATTCACCCTGCCTGGGCCAAGCCCACAAGGAAAGCGCCAAGGGACGGCGCTTGCCCGTCCTTATTCATTGAAATGTGATTGCCGTTTCGGGCCAGAAATAGAATTTGCGTCATATAAGCATTTAATATAACGCCAAAGTGGATACCGTGCGCTTCGAAGAATTGTTGGCTTCACTGACTTACCTTTGCCATGGTGGCATTTGAAGGCGGTTGGCCTATCGCTTGTCGAAATGGGCTGTGTCAGACGCCGAAACGAAAAAGCCCTGCAATAGCAGGCCTTTGTTTTTTCGAATCTGGAGCGGGTGGAAGTGGGAATCGAACGCCCGTCGCTCGTAAGCTTGGGAAGCTTCTTGCCTCTAACCTATTGAGCTACACCCGCCGTGCCTGGCGGGCATTCCTAAAGCATGTTGCTGAGAGTTCGGCAACACCTTGATCAGTTATTTCACGAGCGCCTACCGGGATGCTTGCAGCGGCTTGCATCAGTCCTGCTGTAGCTGTCCCTGCGCAGCGGCTTGATCATAGATCGAACAGGGGGTCTGCTGACAATCAGCTCATTAGCCGCCGGTACGTTCCACCAGGTCGTCAGCTAGCTGCTCCGTTACCATGCCCTGCTGATCACCGATCAGAGTGCCCGCCAGTGTAGACATTACCTGTGCTTTTCATGCGGCAGCCAGAGGCCGCTGCATGTCCCGCGACTGCGGTGGCATGGGGCCGGGTGTGCGCGCGAATTAGGTTGAGAAGGCCCTGCTGGTGAGAGCTGTGCGAGGAAGAGGTATGCGCCTGGTCGCGGCTTTTCAAGCCCATAAGGCGTTGATGCCAGCATCAACGTGTGGCTGCTGCAAGTAGCGGGCTCGACTGGAAGTGGCTTCACGGTAGGTGCCTCCAGCGGCAGCATGCAGGTAGTTCTGGCGAGAACTGTCCGGCAAACGCGAAGGGCCAGCCCCTAAGTTGGGCCTGCCAGTTGAAGTCGCTGGAAGAGTGCTAGGGACCGAGCAACAGATTGGGGTACGGTTCCAGGCCCGCCCGGGCACCGCACGCAGACGCTGGCCGGGTTGGGGCGTGGGCACAGCCGGCGCAAAGCTCATCAAGCCATTTGAGGGAAGTCGGATTTCCGTCGCACCCCCGGCCGTGGCGCAAGTGCTGGGCCGTGGCCTGGTCCAGTGGCCGGGTTGCGGCGCCGCGCAACCCGAAGGTCCATCCGCCCAGGATAGAAGCGATTCCAGCGTGCCAAACTGCTCGCAATCTGTACGGTGCGTGATTGGTCAGCAATGATGCCGCCCAGGAGCCTATACGGCAGCGTACCGGTTGGCCCCCGCGGCCAAGGTGAGCCAATAAACGACCGATGTGGCCGCACTGGCGATGCCCCGTCATATTGTGGTGCTCTGGCTACCCAGTAACGTTTGTAGCCAAGTGTCTCGAACGTTTTGGGCCAGTGGGCAAAGAGCATTGTTCAGCGCCTGTCCGGGTGTTGAAGCCCTGGGGGATAGGGCAACAGGTCCAGGAACGCGATAAAGAAATTGCTTTGGCTTGACATAAGTACTACATCCTGGCAACAAAAAGATAATGGCATTATGCTAATGACTGCAGGACGTCGCCCGCCCGTTGCAAGTGGCCACTTTTTTGCCGGGGAACCTGAACTCCCCTAATGTACCTTGTCCATTTGCTTTGTCGGAGTAGTTTTGATGCAGAAAGCGAGAGGTATCAAGGCCTTTTAACAGGCAAGCCATGTTAAGCGAATAAGTGGGTTCGTGCACTTGAGGTATCAGGTGTTGTTTCACTGCGGCTTCCGCTGTGGTGCTGTTGATGAGCAATGGAGGCGTGTTCTCAAACGATGCCGTCATCAATGGTCGAAGCGCGTAGCCTGCCATGAGCGCTATACGGTCTGCCACAATTGAATGTGGTCGGGCGCCCGGATGATTAGTGGACATCCAATTCAAGTCTTAACAGACTGACACAGTTAGTCCATGCGGCTCAATAGGTTTGGCTGACTACGTACCGCTACGGGCCACACCGATCATGTGTGAACTACATCGCCTAAAGTGAATGATCGTTTCACGACATACGTGCTGAACGCTTTACATCAGTCCTTTTCACAGCGGGCAAAAACGTTTCGAGCTGACGTCCTGTCAAGGGCACCGAGGCGCCGCCTGTAATTGCTTTTGAGCAGCCTGGGCGATGTGGTCGACTTCCTTGCGACTAGAGGTTATGTGTCACTGTCTAAGGTCGAGTTGATTCCATCAGACAAACTCGTCACTTGCGCGTAAATAATTCTATTCTGGTATACTGGACAGCGCCTGGTTCCAGAGAGCGACGAGTCGTCCGCGGGCAGGCGTTGTTACGAAATGTTGTGTGCAGTACGAAGAGCTTCCTCCTCAGGCAAAATGGCCTGTGTCCTGGTGGCACCTCCCAGTCTGGGGTGAGTCCGCCGATCGACCTGGGTAGGCCTTGATCTGCATGGCAACCGGCAGGTTTGAAGCTGCCGGTCAGTGCAGACGCCGGTTAGCGGTCGACGAGGCGCCGCTATCCCCATTGCAGCAACGCTTCCGAAGGGCGGCAGGCAATGGCGCGCAATTAAACAACTGCGTGCCCAGGCTAAAATCCTCTGGTTGTAGGGTTATTGATCGTGGTGCTGGGTGACGGTGTTTGTCGCGGTATAGTAGCGCCACGAATCTGTTTGCCCCGAGCGCCAGCAAGCAAAGTCAGCTTGAGCTGGTTGCCAAAGGGTGTTCAGCCGCATCCCTGGAAAATGCAGGCAGAAAAGCTCGCCAGTTGCAGGACATACCTGGTGGCTGATTATGGCTTTCGTGGGCGGTTTGCTTCAGTGAGACTTGCCCACTATCCGTTCAGTCCCTGATGAACCAGGCCAATCGCATTGGCGCTGAATGAGGCGCTGTTTCTCGATTCAAACGGCATATTCAGGTATTCTGGCAGTACGGCCGAGGGTGCAAGACAGCTTCACTGGCCCGCAGTGGGCAAGAAGCTCAACAGAAAGCGTTGAATCGTGATTTATATCGTAGCAAAGGCGTATCTGCTGGTGGAAGCGCTGGTCATGGCGCCGGGTAGTCATTGGCCAGGTTGGCGGATGGCCTTCCATCTGGATGCGGCCCTGGCCGAAGAGATGAAGCGTTTGAAGTGGGGCTGGAGGTCAGTTTTTCACCCTGCAGGACGATCAGCGCTCGACTGGGCGAGCACCCCTGGAAACGCGCTGATCAAACATGCCTGATATCGGATCCGGGGCGCCTTCCCGGTATGGCCTGCCTCAGATAGAGGTAATGGCAAAAAAGGAGATGCCGAGGGAGAGTTTCTCTCCACAGCAAGAAATTGTACTGCTGGATCAGGACAGCTACCGCATCAAAGCCGAGTTGTTGAGCCCGCTTGGCGAAGCGAGCTTGCAGCATTCGAACGAGCTCAAACGGGAATTGCTGGTGATTACCCTCATAGCGCTGGGTCCTTCGTCCATGGTCGCCTATGTTATGGCTGGCAGCCTTGCCTCCCCGGTAACGTCTGCTGGCTGAAGCGGCACGGCGTATTGGTCAAGGGCGATTATGCGACCTCGTGTCGCTGGCCCGGCGAATGGACGATTGGGGGGCAGATTGGCTAGCAGCATCGACACCAATGCGACCTGGCTTATCGCGAGCCGTGAGAGGCAACTGGCTCCAATAATGCTTACATGAACCTTTAACCGGCCTGGGGAATCTGGCCAAGACGCGTGAGCGCCTGGTGTGCGCTCCGTCGCAAGTCAGCCTGGTGTTCTGGTGGTCCCTGTTGATGGAGGCGGCGTTGAAGAATCTGCTCAGGCTCGCGGAACAGTCCTTATCATGATCAATTGATCTGCCTGGCAGCAGAGGCGCTCTGAATTCCCTGTATGGCCAAGCCAAACAGCCCCTGTTTGTCCTATTTGGTCCGGGGCAGGGGTTCTATCTGGTGCTCAATGCCCATGACATTGATCAGGCCGGTCCATCGCCACGGATCTGAATGGATTGGTCACCTGGAGCCAGCCTCTGCGCGTTTTGACGCTTGAAAATCAGCGTTTGGCCTGGCTCCTGGGGTTGTGGAGTGGCCCGCGCCATAGTCAGGAATGCTGACGAGTTGGTTACGTCCAGGTGAGCAATGCGCCGCAACTGACGCCAAGCCCGGCCGGAGCGCGTATCGCGGTGTATGAGGCCAGCGTCGATTTCAAGGACTATATGCGCCGCAATGCGTCCTTATCGAGAATATCCACTTCGCCCCGCAGATGAAAAGAACTCTCGGTTGTCTATCAAGCCCAAGCTGGATCTGGCCACTCTGGCCCGGGTCATCGCAGGTAGAAGCGCTGAATGCGCTGGCAAACATTCGGAATATGGGGCCGCATAGCAACCTGATGAATTTATTCAGTTAGCCGAGGCAGACGGGTAAGCATCCACAAATTGACACCTGTGGATGCTTGCGGCCATCGCTCACAGTTGCGCACCTGGATTTGATCGCGGTTGCATTTTGCAGGTGGCGATGAATATTTCTGCGTTGGATCTGGCTGAACGAGCGCTTTCCCCCGAACGCATCACCATGATTCTTCAGGCCCAGGAGCTCACTCCAGACTACGCTTCACCTTAGAAAGTCACCGAGAGCGCGCCTAATGCGTGAATCCCAGCGAAAGCTGAGCAGCCTGCTTGCGGCTGCAGAATCAGGTTTGAGCGCTGGCCGTGGGACGACTATGGTAACTGGCCTAGTTCGTCGCTGGCGAACCCTGAAGAGTTTGCCCGGTACAGGATGCTCAGATCGATTAAATCATTCGCTCTGCCTTTGCCGAGGGCAGTGACGATGGCAGTCATCGTCAAATCTACCATTGAAACTGGCCCAATAACCAATGGGTTTGCGGGTTATTTTTTGCCCGGAGGGCGTTGGAGACCGAGGTTTAGTCTGGACTGGCTGCCGTAGGCCTGGCTGCAAGATACGGCCGCAGGGCTATTTCATCAGCCGCCAACTTGCCGCGTCCGTTCTGGAAAAACTGGTTAAAGGATCAAGGCCACATGTTTTCGGAGGGAGGAAGCATGATGCAAGCGACGCTGGCGTGATTATTGCGGAGCACTTACCTGAGGTGGTGCTCTCGATGGTTTTTGGCTGGCTGAACGGGGTGGGCGGCTTATTGGCACCGGGTGGCGCTAACCAATGATCGAGGGGCAGCGCCGGGGGCGGTATCGTACCCTGGGCGGTGATTGTCCGGTTACGGTACAGCGTGAAGGAATGGGGTGGCACGTAATTTGCCACCACGGGTCGATACAGGTGATTACCGGCTCGATACCGCAGGGCTGAACCTGAAGTTTATGCCAATCCGCATCGAGCCTGTTCCTTTTGCTTCAGCAGCGCCTGGATATCAAAGCACCTTTAAGCAAGGCTTGCAAGGTTTTGGCCTGAAGCGCAGCTTAATCAAGGACGTGTTCGGCGCCAAGCTGCGCCTGTTTGGTGACCTGATTTAATGATCAGCTACCGTCCAGGTCGCACTGGGGTGTGCAGCACAAGCGCCAGACCAATTTCAACATCTCCTCCACGCAGTAGGCGCAAAGCGCGGACCTCGGACCCCGAGGCCTACCTGGCCGCCAGCAGGCTACTGCTCGGCAGGCGCCCGGTGCCGGTTAACAACCTTTTGCTTAATGGTACCTTGCGCTAACAGCCGTGCCAACGAAACGGGATTGCTTCGGGGTTCCGGCGGTGATCGCCGCATAGCCGCATCTACTCAAGGAGGGTAGCGCCCGCTATTCTGCTCAACCCGGAAGTGGGTGGTCGGTGATCGTAAATACCGTGGAAAACCGGATAAACCTGTCCTATTGCTGGCGAAGTATTGGAAAGGACCTGTTGTCGGTTTACTTCCCCAGCAAGCGATGGCATTGGTGGCTGCCTGGGCTGATCTAGGCGAGATCGCCAACCTGGACGGCCAGAAAGGTGCTTACTGTCCCATGCAATTGGAGTTACGAGGTGGTTTGCAGAATCCTTTTGCGGAGTATGGCGGTGGTGGACTCTTTCTCTGGCCATGTCGGGCCTGTAACCCTCCACACATCCTCGGCTTTACCGGGCCCCAAGGATGACAGCCTCTATCAGCCGCTCGGAGGCAGCCGGGGAATTACGCCGGATCGTTTTTGAAGGCATGTTGATCATATCGCCGACAACCGCGCGCCATTGTCGGCAATTTTGGCGGAAACAGATATCCGACCGCCTGAACGAGAAAACTGATTGAAGCAGTTCTGTGTGAAAGCGGTGGGCCCTTGCGGTATACGGGCGACAGCTATGCGCGACAGCCATACGGGCTTGAAACACTGCCGAGGCGGAACTTCAACGCCGCTGGTCGAGGGCCCGCTGATCGATGCGATGCGTGGCAACATATGCCGGTCAACTGCGCAAAACCGGTTTGCTGGCAACGCCTGGCGCCGATGGCGTAGCGATATTTATCTATCGCTAGTGCAGGCAATGCCATGGACCGCGCTATACGGCGCGATTGTTGAACTGCAGCACTTGAGCGCTTACCAAGACTGCTGTCCGCCTGCGGTCACTAACGGTGGCCAGCGGTTTGCCGACATGATAGCCTGGGCAAAGTCGATATTCAAGCGGAATGGGCACCTGCCTCCAGAATCGCTGAACTGTGAAGTATTCAGGCGACAGTTCTGCATGCCCAGGCCGGCGGGCAAATTGCTGAATAGCCACGTGCGACGCTGTAGGCAAACCGGGTCGGTGTTCCAGGTGTTTGACCCAGCGTGCCGTCAATCCTTTGATGAATATCCACATTAAGACGCAGCAAATGCCCTTCGAAGTTCGAATAGCCGGTGCCGGAAATCGTCAATCGCGATGCGGCAACCGAGTTTCCTTGACGCCGGTCAATGAAATTGCGCACACGCAGAATAGTTTTCAATGCCTTCCGATTCGAGAATTTCGAAGATTCACCCCGCGGCGGCTAATATTGCCCTGGTTCCTAGGCTGTTGACCGATAAAGGTCATCAACTCAAGGATCGAGCAGGTCTTCACAGGAACAAGGTTCCAGGGGAAAACTCGTAATCATTGTCCGGCGAAGCGGCTGAAGCACTGGCTGCACACCATTGGTCCCGGGGTGATATATCCGATATAGCCGGATTTTTCTCTGCAACGCGAGAAACTCCAGCGGGCTGATAGCCTGGCCCAATCCTCTATCATCATTCCTGGCCAACACATTCAAACATTGTCGATACGTCCCGGTTTTCAAAGTCGAGGATAGGCTGGAAGTACGGGCACAATCCGACCCTCATCAGGCGCCTTTCCTCAAGGCGATTGGCCCAGATCAGGTTCTGCTCGTAGCTCTCGCGGTTTTCTGAATTGGGATCGGTAACACCCTGGCAAGCTGAGTTTGTTCTGCGCGCTGATTTCAACGCGAATATTGGCAACAGGTCAGGAAGCCGGGCATCGGCCTGCTGAAAGTACCATCTGATTGCATGGCTGGTGGCTACGCCCAGAGTGACGTTGAGCGGAATGCGATGCTCCAAAGCCCCAGGTGAAGCTCAGGTGCCGAGCAAGTCCTGCATTGCCCCGGGTCAGTTGGCCCGAGCTTCCTTAGGGCTTCTGCTGTCTGGCGCCAGACAGCCAGTTCGTCAGCGGGGCATAAACGGTACAGCGGGCGGCTGGCAGAGGTAGGTAGGTTCGTTCAGGAAAGCCCTGCAGGGCAGTGCTAGCTGGCTAATGACGTGATGCCGCAGCGGTGCCCGTAAAAGTCGTTGATGCTCCCTTGAAAACGAGTCTATAATTGACCAGCACCAGTGTTTTCCGGAAAGTAGCCTTTTGCCGCAGGTCAAGCAACAGCTTTTCACGGTTGGGCAGTTGCGTCAGCGTAAAATTCGGTATGCAGAACGTGGTACACGGTTGAGCAGATTGCCGACAAACAGCAGTAAAATTCCTGACAATCCCAGTGTGATCGCACTGACCTAGACCTACTATCTTTAATGTTGCTTTCGCGCATGGGCGTAAGCACAGCATCAATTTGCTGCCTGAGGTACGCCAACGCCAAAGATCATCCTGGCCTGTGTGCGCTGAAATACCAGTGCGTGTTGCTCATCGTTATAATTCAGCGCCTATGGTCTGCATGGGCGCTTACCGGCACCGGCCCAGAGATAATCCGCCTGAACTGAGGCCAGCGGCCCCGGTCAAACTGATTAATGCAGCTCACTGTTGAATGATCGCAATCAATCTTCACTGGGCGTCTGGCGCGTCACCGGGGCGGCCAGGCTGAGAGGTTGCGATTTTCCACACTGTCGAGGGAAAGGCAAATGCGCCGGGGGTCCTTCAAACGCGGGCTGCAAACCAGTTTGGATAATCTGTCGTCGGCTCGCCAAGTCCGGTGAGGCGAGGCCGAATTACCTTTTGCCTTAGTGAATCAACGCATAAACGTGGTTCCCAGGCTGATCACGACCATTATTGATCAGCTCCCCTTGTAATAGGTCTGGTGGTCCGCAATAGAAATGCCCCCCCCGCGGGTGCTGATGAGCCGGTTTCGGTGAAATGGCTTCGGGTAAATGCGCCGGTACCAATCCTGATAATGTTTGATACAGGTTCTCCACACTGGCTGAACAAATACTATCCCTTTCCTTCGACGGTAGCCGTAAGCAGACAGATGCTGCTGGGGTTGCATCAAACCCGCCGTAACCAGATTTCTGCGCCGTAGGCCTCCGGCAATGTTTTTGCCAAAGCGGGAGCGCAAAACGCGTATTCCAGCTCCGCTTTTCTATCTGGGAGCGGCCGCCGCGCAGCAGCATTTCACCGGCGTGTGCAAGGTTGGCGGTGTTTCTGCTCCATCAGCAGTTGATGATGGGCGTTGATGCGGTTCAGGTTGGCTAATAGAAAGGTGTCGGCGATCTGTTGCGCCGCAAAATCGGTCATCGCGCCCTGGGAACTTCAGGTTTAGCGAAAGAAATTTTCATCAATATACGCGATAACGAAACAACGGCGACGAGCAACGAGGCCGAGACCAGATGAATCGATAACTTCGTCCCAGAAGTGTCGGTGTTTTCCAGTCCCATTTTCCCCGTTTGATTCCCCGTCCTGGGATACGGATCTGGCCGCCGCGGAGCTGGTTTTCGTCAAGCAGCTTCTCCTGTCGCTCTATCCCCTTCTTGGCCTGTGCATTTTGCGTTAAGCAGGGCGCAGGCTGTAGCCACATCGTAAAGCCTGCTTCCTGATCCAGTGCAAGTGCGAGCGTTAGCGGCATATACTATTGGCCCAGGGTCAGTTGCGCTTCTGCCGAGGCCTTTGCGGGCGGCTGAAATTGAAGCCAGTAACGTCGCCTTTTCAAGGCTGGGGTCTTGTCATACAGGGCGGCCAGCGCAAGGTGTGAGGGTATA
>Ga0163217_1008316_pt1 | contig 13318 bp, 12 predicted proteins | sample SynspAceP_FD_185933 | JGI IMG/M metagenome (GOLD analysis project Ga0163217, IMG submission 185933) | Saline lake microbial communities from Ace Lake in Antarctica - Synechococcus sp. Ace-P (PacBio error correction) | ecosystem: Environmental > Aquatic > Non-marine Saline and Alkaline > Saline ...
GAGAGAGATAAAGACACATTTAAGGCTTTTAATAAAAAATTCCCCAAGCCCCAAAGTAATTTAAAGGCAAAAAAGGAAATCATCCCCGCAAAATCCTTTTTTTTACAGTGGTGGGTTTCCCCAATGAAAGCCTTTTTGGAATTTTTAAACCAAAAGAAAGCTTTGTCAACCATCCCTGGGAAAGAAATAAAAATGGCCCTTCCCTTCCTGGGAAAAACAATGAAAGTTTTTGAATTCTGGAATGATCCCCCCTGTAATAAAATCCCCAAAACTAAGCGGTTTTTCTTCCTTTCCTTTCAAATTAAGCATCCGCCCATTCTTTGGAAGGATCCCTTGATTTCGCCTGCGAATACCTGGCCAAAAGCGGCCACGCTGTTTGCGATACCAGTGCCCTCCGGGGTAAATTGAACCTTGGCATCTTTTTCAACTGCCTTTGGGGCAATGAATTAAAGGTGCGCAAAGAATAATAATCCAATCTCCCAGCCCAGTCAATGCGTAGCCTTTGGGAAAATCCATTGACCGGTAATCGTCTGGTCGAACATACCTGGGAATGAAAGCCAATGCTATAAATTTTACCAAGCAAAAAATTGATCAACTCATAGATTCTCATCCGCAATCACCATCACGTTTTTATGCTTTTATTTTACGGCAAGCAATTGCCTCAACCTCAGCTTTGCTAAAACAGAGCCCGTAAGATTACAAGGAGACGAATAAATAACCGCTTTTGTGTAACGAGGGAAGTGATTGCTGCCTTCAAGTTGGGTTGCTGAAGCTTTTGAAGTTGTTTTCTAGATTTCCTTCAATGCAATTACCGGGATTTTCACCGGCCTAATTTGATAATCTCGGGCATAGATACCCAATACTGAGAAAAATCACCAACTTCATCTCCCTTCATTGATCATGCAACATGAAGATAATTCGCGATCGAATGCTTAGCGCCTGTTGAGACCACAATATTTCTGCTTTAGCATCCTGCCGATTTGATTCTCCTCGCGAAGTTTCTTGGCAATGCGCCCTCTCGAAAATTCCTGATAACCTGCTACCGGAGGATAAGAAAAATATTTTTCCCCTCCATCCAATTGGCAGCTTTGCCCAGCCTCCTGAATATGTTTGGGAGTTTTGAAGTCCGGCTCGCCTAGACTTTAAAACTGATGAATTGCTCATTCCTTGGGATTTCAATTCTCTGGCTTTCTTTGCCATGCAAGAGTCCGCTGACTCTTTCCATACACACTTATCCATCCGATAAAAAATTCATTTTTTGATAGATTTTTTTTACAAACTCCTCAAAATAGATAGAGATTATAAAATCTAAACAATCCTGTGCCCTTTTGATCACGAAAATGTTTATTTTTGAAGCAAATACATACCCCGTAGTAAATGGCGTTTTTAATACCAGAGAGTCGATTTTATATTCTTATTATTTTCTTCTGGCCTAATCAAGGCGGCATGGTAAGCGCAACAAAAAAATAGCGGAAAAAGCCTAAAGTTGACGCCGGATTCCCTGCAGGAGTACGTCACCTCGACGATTCTTCCTAACTTCCATGCCATTGCTTTTATTTGAGACTCAAACTTGAAAGAAAGAGAAAAAGGAAAAGAAGAAAAAAGGCCAAAAAAAATATTTGTTTGGGGATCAAAAACTAAAAAGTCGCTAACATAACAGCGAGAGCTTCGAGGACAAGAAATCGTTGAGCTTGTTCACTACACAGATGCCCAGTAGAAAAGCCTGAATCCCTACATTCAAGAGATGTTTTTTTGGTTTGATCAATCTGAGCGAAAATCAAAATCTGGCTATGAAGTGGGTAAAGGCTATTTTACTTCACGGTCCTTACGAGCGATCATCCAATGAGGTAAGTAGTGGAAAGTAGGCATGTATTTTATGGCACCAAGCATATACTTGGATGCTTTTATGACTCCAAAAAATATTTCTTCAGGATAAAATCAACTATTCGCGAAAGGTTTGGGCCTCGTGAATGCACGGATTGCCCCTATCATGATTCGTGTACGACCAGTGTGATCGAAAGAAATCATTCCCAATGCAATAATGGAACTCGACAGAAGGAAATTAATTTTTACTTCTAATGAGACCAAAACAAAAAAAATTTTTTTTTTCCCGGGCCCCCTTTTTTTTTGGGGGGTGGGGAAAAAAAAAAAAAAAACCCGGTTTTTTTGAAAAATATGAAAAAAAAAAAAGTAACGGCGAAAGAAGTAGGTCTTTGGACTGAAATATGGATATCTAGAACAATACAAAAGGCTATTCCGGCGACCGGGAAATTCAGTATCAAGAAGGCCGCTTACACCAAAAATTTCCGCCCCTCATTCGTGCTGAATGGGATACAGGACGGAAATTTGATTTACAGAAGAGACACTAGTTTATTTTTCTCTCGAAGCTTGAATTGCTGCCCTCCCACAGAGGCCTCATACCATCAATTCCACCCTTTCGTCCGATAAATACATGCCGCTCCATCCCACGTATTTCGCATAAGGAAGCCCAGAAGCGGCGGCAAAACGGCAATACCTGAGGCTGACATTTCTATTTAGTTTCCCTGAATCGATCAAAATGCTTTTTTGTCTTTCAAAGAAAACAACCTCACTATAAACCTGCCCTCCTGCTTTGAAAACCGATAGTAGTTGGGTCATCTTAGCAAAACCAATCAATTCTCCTCCTTCATAGGCAACTCCATTGCCAAGCCTGCACCTCCTATTCCAAGCCCACCTTTCCAACATTTTGGGAGAATGAATGTAATGCATAGGAGGAAGTGAACAAGCTCTTGCATATCAAGGATCATCTTCCAAGAAATTCCTGCCTTCGCCTCCTTTGAGTCCTCAATTTATTTTATCGTCTTTTTGGGCACTTTGGGGCGAAAATGACCAAAGAAGTGACAAGGAAAACGGTTGTGAAGAAATTTATTGCTTTCATAATTTAAAAATTCAACTAGAAGTGAGATTAATAGAACGCATCTTTCAAAAAGACTTGAAGTTTGGAATTTGCCATGCTTGGTCTTTTGTAAACGCCTAACTATATCGAAAACGGATATCTTTAATGCCAATCAAATTGGTGAATGTAATGTCAGCGGCTTTAAAATAAGTAATTGGCCTTAGTAGAATCCACAAACTCCTCCCGCATAGTCCGAAACCTGTCCTAGAGCGTTACTTAACCTCTATAAAAATCAATAATCCCTTGTGCTCATGATTAAGTCATCTCAGCATGACCATGACGGTAATTGGACTCCAAATGCTCGTAAAGCCCTTTTCCTTTGAGCCACTCTGGCCTGCCGCTTGCTTCTTCAGCTACTCTACTCAGCTTTCATAGTGTTCTGCCATCTTGATAATTGTTTAATTTTGAAAAATAAGCGGAATGATGCATCCCTTTATCCTGTTTAGAAGCAATCCCTTTTCAGAAGATGAACGAAATTATTAATAAAATCAGTAGAATTTCCGAAGACCTCGGTTTTACTCGGATTACAAGAAATCTTGGGATTAAATCAGGAAGGCGCTTTTTGCAGAACTGTGTCTTTGAAAAATTCGACAATCGGAAAAAACCGATTTCGGCTCAGAAGTTGGACTCCAAACTATTTGCTTTTCGTAGAGCAACCCACACGTCCTACCACCTTGAAAAAGTGGCAAAGCCAGAAAACTTTTGCTAAGATGAAGAATGGTCCTTTTTGGAGCAACAAAGCACAATTCCTATAGAATTAATATCGAGGTGCGATATCACTTACCATGGACAGGGAAGCTTGTCCGCTATCCAATCTTAGATTTGGAGATTTCTTTACCGATAATCCCATAAATATGCTGAGGCTTTTGGAAGAGCAATCATCCTGACTTTACAAAAGATTATAAGATCCTTTGCAAGGAAGAATCGACGGGCTTAACGGGAGTTTTGGCTGATCATTTGAACAAATAACCCAAGAAAAATCTGCGGCAATGGTGTCCAAATCAAGCAGAAATGGGTGACGATGCATGGTTTGCATCTTATATCAACTCCACCTAAGCTATTTTTTCACTATCATTCCTTGTGGAATAGATGATAAAGCGGTCAACTTCGCTACAGGCCGAACTCAACAGAAAAAGGTCCCATTAGACGAAGTTAAAGAAAAAAGTAAAACACCATCTCTTGAACGCTTTTGGGATGGATTCTATTATAATTTTCATGAAAAAAGAACCATTGATTTCCATCCCGGTCACAGGGGTTTAAACTTGCTATTGCAAAAAGGAGAACGCAACAGGGACAGAATGGGCTTGTCTATATTAATCAATTTGAATCTCATCGAGCTAAAAACAGTCATGATCCACTCGAAAGGTTAGGCGAATTGAATGGCGTACCAAAAAAACCTCTAACGCTCGACATATGATTGATAGAGCGTTGTCACAGTCCGCATTGCTAAAAATAGAGTTCGATTTGACCGATGTATTCTCATTAACTAATGAATTTCTGGGTAAGCTATTTTATTATGGATCCAAATATTTTGACAAAAGTTTTATCTTTACTTCAGGCAGTTTTTTGAATCCAAGGTTTTATCAGCTTTTAATCCCCGAGATCGACTCAAGGAATCCTTCACCCCTTAAAACTTTTCTCTATGAATACTTTTTTGATCAACTCAGCGAAATTTCTTTTTTTGGATATTGAGACGCCTCAAGTTACTGAAGCTATGAGGAGTCTACCGATCGGCTAAAAGATGAATGGTTAGAAAGAGAGGCTTCATCAAAACCGACCGAACAGATTTGTAAGCCTGGGAGATTTTGTACTTTGACCGGGCAGGAATTCATGCAGAAGTTTGGTCAGGTTGTCTGTATTGGAGTTGGTTTAATTTTTCAAAAACATAAGAAAGAAAAAAAGCTGTCCTTTCGATCCAAATGTATTTCGCATGAACAGAGCGGGATTCCTTTTGAATTCAAGGCTTTACTTGAAAGAAGACAATGGGTTCTTTGTGCACATAAATGGGAAAGAATTTGATTATCCTACTATGTCGAAGAATGGCCTCATTCATTGGATAGGGCTTCCAGAACCTTTTTGCAATATAGCTGGGAAAAAAACTGGGAAGTTCGACATTTGGATACCATGGAGGCTATGGAAGTTTGGGGTTATAAGCATACACCCGACTCGATACTTTAGCAGCTGTTTTCGGCATAGAATACTTTCCAAAGGGACTTAGACGGAAGCCAAGTGAAATGCCACTTTTTAAATCTTGAAAAAGAATATAGAAAAAATCAAAAATTTATGTGTCCTAAAAAGACGTAAGAGGTAACGTGGCCAGAATATACTTAGCGATGAAATCCTCAGGATCTCGAGTTGAGCATAGAGGTGAATTCATTTGAAAGATTACATCAAAAGATCATGATAGGATAAAACCGTCCCACCCAAGAATCTTTTTAACTTAACCTAAACACAACAACCGCAAAACATGGAAGAAAATCAGACAGAAAAAATACAACTAAGAAATTTGGGCAGACAAGCCTGATGCTGGCAGTCTATGCCAGAAAGATCATTCAATTTTAGATTCCAACTACGGTTCGATTCAATGCGGAAACAAATCACCAAAAAGGCCTCGAATCAGAGATGCCCGTCCTCCAAAACGAGTTTGAGCCTATCTTGAGCAAATTAGTCCCGCTGCTGGCTCTGTTTCAAGAAATTCTAGAAATTATTACTTCTTTCCTACTCAAGACCTGACTACATCATAGGTAGGGTGGAATTATGTAAATGCGGATTTGCAATTCATCAACAGAGGAGAACCCGACCTTCATTGGGAGATATTATGGTGAAGAAAGCGCATGAAGCAGGCCGCTTGATGGCGAACCGAGTCGGAGTATGGTCTATCCTGTCAAAGGAAAAAAACAGCCGTACAGAGGGTAAGATTCTTGAGGTGCTGGGAGCGAAATCGTGATGAATTGTAGGTAGAGTGGAGATCTCTCCTCGATTTGCCTTCATTGTTACCCCCGATTTCAAGAAAATGCATAAGGGACATCTTTGTGCATCGAGGAGAAATCTCATGGAGCTGAAGCATAATGAGAAAGTAGTCGTCAAGCTTACATGAGTGGGCGCGAGGAGATAAAAATCCATCCGGAGTAAGTCACTCGAAGTGCTAGGAAAAAGCGGGACTTCATGAAGTGGGATTCACTCTTCATGGCAGAGTTTGGGCTTCCATTCGAATATCCAGAGGCCCACTGAAAAAAAGAAGGCAAATGAAATTTCTGAAAATATCACTTCCAAAGAGATTCCAAATCCCGTGAAGGATTTCCAGGGGATGAACCACTTTTACCATTGATACCGGCGGATGCCAAAGACTTTGATTGATTGCCATCTCCTAAATCGGGAATTGAAAATGGAAATCTTGAGGTAGGGTTCATAGTCGCTTGAGTAACCCATTATGTAAAGACTAATACGCCATTAGAAAAGAGGAAGCTTATAATCGAGGCAACTCAAGTCCTATTGGTAGATCGACTATTCCCGATGCTTTCCAGAGCGACTGAGTAATGGACTTTGTTCGCTTAGACCAAATGAGGATAAAGTTGACTTTTTTGCCTGTGTATTCGAAATGGAATCGTCAGGGAAATGTGAAAAAGGCACTGGATTGGTCCGTACGATTATTCAACTCAGATCGTCCGTTTTGCCCTATGAAGATTGCTGCAGGAAAATATTGACAATCAGTCGGGAGATTTTCTTCAGGAATTTGCATATTTATTGTGTAGAATTTGATGCTTGTCAAAATAAATTATAAGAGCAACTCCAGGATTATATAGAATCTTAATGTGAGATGACTTATGTCAGAATTTTTGAACAGGAGCATAGGAACTGACAATTCACAACTGACGAAAATGGCAATAGTGAATACGCACTTGGCTACATATTGTGAAAGAGCGGAGAAGACATTCACAAACTCATTGAAGAGTTTAATGCTCTTGGCTAATAAATATGTAAGCTGAAATTTATTTTCAATAAGAATAAAGGAAAAGACACTTTTCGTATAATAGGGACCCACGAATTCACCAGATATGGAGGCGGTTAGAGACTTTTTCTGGCTTTCGCCAAGAGGATTTGGGTCATTCAAATGGAAATTAGATGATCAGCACAATCTCCGCAGCGCTAAAACAAGCTGAATGGAAGAGATTCAAGGTAAGCCGGAACAAAATGTCTTAGAACAATTGGCGATTCGGAGCGGCAAAAGCCAAGTAATACCACCGAGCCCAAAAGGCCACTTTGGACTAGCCTTTTGCACACTATTCTCATTTCATCCTCACCAATCAGAAGGTATCCTGATATGATGGTTTCATCGCTTACTTGAGCCTTTATTTGGACAACGGTAAATCACCTGAAGCTGAAAGCTGGGGAACAAAAATGCGTTCATTCATCCGAGGCGGGAAAAGCGCGCAGCAGATTGCGAGCGTGCTTCCTTATTAATATAAGCAGGTTGGAATTCCATGTCCTTGCTGAAGGTTAAAAGATTACCGAATGGAAATCGTAGTGTATACTGAATTGGGGAGTCTTTGTGGAAAATTAACCGAACCAAGTGCGAAAGGGATGATCCGAGTGCAGATATGGATGATCGATTTCTACGAATTTGACCAGAAAAAATGCGACTAAGTAGGGTCGAAAAATAAAAAAAATGATCACTTTGGGAGACAAAGTAAGTGGTGCGGGTAGTTAATACGACATCGATCGAAGAACAATAGATTGGAATTTGCTGATAATGGACGAAAGAAAACAACGCAGACGCCAGCTAAATTAGATAAAATTAGAACAATTAATCCAAGAGCTCCCGCTCACATCGATGATCGGGAGATCACCCAAAGAACTCTTACCGAACCCATTACTACATTCTCAACTTGGGCGGAAAAGCGGAATCCGTCCTTTGTTGAGTTTATTGGCCTATGGAACCTTTTATCAGAGCAATCCTGAAGCTATCCTCAAGCCAGGCATTGGCTATCGAAGTGTTTCATAATTTCACCCTGATGCATGACGACATTATGGATGATGCTCCCTTAAGACGAGGGGAAGAGACGGTGCATGAAAGTGAACCCTAACATTGCCAATCCTATCCGGCGACGTAATGTTGGTGAAGCTTACGACTTACTACTCGATAACTGATCCCAAGTTTATTACGGAAGTTTAGAACTCTTCATCAGACAGCATCCGAGGTTTGCGAGGGCCCAGCAATTCGATTATGAATTTGACACAGTTTAGAGACCGTTTCAGAGAAGAATTATTTGGAAATGATCCGATTGAAAACCGGCAGTATTACTTGGGCTTGGCCTCTGAAATGGGTGCAGTATTGGCCTGAGCTGGAAGAGAAAGAAAGAATGCGCAGAACTTTAATGGATTTTGGTGTAAAATATGGAGTGGATTCAATTGAAAAGACGATCCTTTTAGATGTCCCTTTGCAGATCAGCCAAATTTGGAAAACAAAGTGGGCGGAGATACAATCGCAAATAAGAAAACGTTTTCTTTTGATTAAAGGCCCTTAGAACTGCAAAAGGTATAAGAAGGCAGAGGAATTAGCGTTTGGCTCAGTCTAAAAGACTTTGATAAAGAAAGAAAAAGTAATGTGTAAAGAAATATACAACGAATTAGCATCAAGCAATTGACTGAAAAAAAGATGGCCGTGCTATTTTGCTGCCGGATTTGAGCATGTTTTGATCAAATTCTTTTTTACAGATGAATCCTATTTCCAAGAACTCAAACAAATCACCGAGGACCTCATCCACAGGGAAAAAATAAGCTATGCCATCACACTAACAGTTGTGCTAATCCTCATCACAGTTGGGATAAGCTTCTATGGTTTAATAAGGCCAGAGTTTTCTTGAAATCGATTGGATGTTTGTCCCTTATCAAATCAAAGCATAAAAGCAATGGGAATAGGTTTGTTACTTCAGGCTTCCATTCATAAAGATTACATCCACTTGCCTGTTCAATATGTTTACCTTTTACTTCTTGTTGAGTAGTGGAGCAGGTATTTGAGCTACAAGTTTGGAGTAGTAGTTTGGCGGGGTGATATTCCGTGCTCTTCTATATATTAAGGATCGTGATTTCCGACATTCCTACCTACCTGAAAATCGAGATAAACAGTTATTATCGGCGCCTGGAGCTTCAGGGGAACTTCAAGCAACTGTTTTTTGCAAAGGTATTATATCCTCCCTTTAATCTGAATATCTGTTTTGTTCGTGATTTTGTGTTTGCCTGGATTTATCCTAGGAAGGATTAATTTTTGATCTATTCCTATTTCAGGGTAAAAATCAAGATGATGCAATTAAATCACGAATCCATTTGTAACGGGGGCAATTTTTGGAATTCTCTTATACTTTTTGATTGCTCCCACGCAGTGCGACTTACCATTTAATCGAGCAGTAAAATCTTAAATCAGCCATTCTAAAAAAAATCCCTCTCAATAAATTGAGAGGGATTTTGGTTTATTTCTTTTTATCGAGTTTGGTCTTTCAATTTCTTCGATATTGAGATCTTAGAAAATTTGTTCTCGCTCCAGCTTTCGGAATCGGGTGAGCTCCGCATCAATTTTTGTTACTAGCTCAGTTTTGACTTCTATAGACTGATTCAGTTGGTCGATAATCTCCATTTCCAACCACACTGCTCAATTGAGCCAATTTGTTATTAATGGCGAATTGGGAAGTAAGAGGATCCTTGACCAACTCTTGTTTTGGGGTCTGATAAAGTGTCCTTCTCTAATTTCATCCATCTCTTGTCATTACTTGTTTCAGATAGAAAGGTTTAGTTTTCTAAGCTACCATCTCGGAGCGATAGGTACGAATGAGTTTGATTGTCTGTGAGTTTCTGTCATTTATCCCTTACTCCTAAATAGAATATTCATACTGCGACTACTAGATCCCCCCTGATTTGAATTCATAGGCGCGGATCAGCTAAGACTCTGAAGTTTTTGAGTTTGCGGCTTTTCCATCCAAAGTCTTAGACAGTGTAGGGTTCCAGGGTAACCTTTGGTCGCACGAAGGTTTTCCTGCCCACACTGATCAGCCCATCAAATCCTCCGCATCCCTCTACACGAAGATTCCATTGAATTCATTACTTCCAGCTTTTACTTTTAAGGTATCACATTGATCCCTTTACTGGAAACTTCGTAAATTTTTGATTCTTAAGAATCAAAAAACTCAATTCTCAATTCCTCCTTTGGAAGCTCTTTCAAAATACGAATAAACCCAAAACTCCACCTGGACGATTAGCTCCTTCGGTCAAGCTGGAGCCTTTTACTCCATCCATACTGTAGGAACGTGAGGCTTGGAAATAAATGCAAAGGTTTCCCATTGATCCCAGGCTCTGCCTGATGAAGAACCGTTAAATCATCAAGTGATCCAGAACGCACACCTTGGGTAAGCCGCGATTAAGTTATTGTCTTTAATGGCAAGATCCGTGATCGAGACGATTGTAAGTTGAGCTGAAGCGAAATGCCAGCTACGCACCATCATCTTTTGGAGTAATACATTGGGGCAGTCTCGGCCGCATACAGCATACCTCCTTCTCAGGATCAGCCGAACCACTCGGGTAAAGTGCTCAAGCTTCGAATTCCGGCAACTAATTTTTAGTCCAGTTTTCCCATAGTCTTTTGTCTTAAAAACAAATAGGGCTCATAGTCCCCCAGTTTTAATATCCAGTTGCTGCGAAAATAAGCCTCCAGCCGGATCAAATGGACGCTTGCCTCAATACCTGTTGATTTGTAACCATTCAGGCAAGGTAGCTGGGGTTAATCAATTTTGCCAACTTACTCCATTATCTTGCGTGACATGCACTAATCCATCATCAGATCCTGCCGCAAATCACACTTGTTTTAAATAGGCGATTCTGCAGCTCGTAAAGATCGTCGCATAGTAATTCTACAGAAATATTTATCCTTTGTGATTGGGTCCCACCGCTAGGACCTAGTTTACTTGGATCATTTCGAGTTAAATCAGGAGAGAAAAGTCTCCCAACTTTGCCCTCATTTGAGGACTCATGAAACTGATTACTGGGTCGTATAAAGCATATTGGATTATGGGAGAGAAGAAAATAGGGAAATTCACTGAAAGCCGGTTATTTCATATCCTCTGCCCCATGTCCCCATGGGATTTATTGGATAGACAGATTGACTGATCGAGAAGTTCCTGTTCTGTGATTTTCTCGAGTCCAAATATCCACCATATGAACCTCCATATACAATGTCATTGTCCTTAAGGATCTGGTGCAATCCAGCACTTTCTCCACCTGCGGTCGATCCCAATCACTTTCTGAGAAATTGATCCGCCCATCAATTTCCTATGCCTAATCCTAACGGTTGAGTATCTTTGTTGAGCTACCATAAATCCGATAAGGGAAACTATTATCGTGGGTAACCTATAAAATTTGAGCTGTAGGTTATTCATATAAGTGGACCAATTAGTCCCGCCCTCCTCGAAACCTGTGCTCCCCCGTCATCAAGCAAATAATCATTCGCTGGTTTTTGTTTTGAGGATCAATCCATAAGTCATGATGATCGCCATGAAGAAGCATTTGCCGCCCTTGAAAGTCCCTTTCCACCATCCTGTGGATTTATGATAGCTCACATTAATACATACACCGGTTTTCTTCACCTGGAATCAGCAAAGATCCAGGGTATATACCAGCTCGTTGTCTGAGCTTCGATCTTCATTCAACTTTTTCTCCAAGTTTACGGCACTTTTGAAGTAAAACCCCAACCATTTTCAATTCTCTATAATTGAATAAAGTCTATTAGAATTTTTTGGAGAATTGGTGATTCCCATTATTCCCAACAATCCTTTGAGGGAAACCTTCATTCTTGGTTAGAGTCCTCCCCAGTTTTACCTCCATCAGTTGTCTTGTACATTTTAGAATCTGGACCAACCACTCGTCGAGACTATAAGGGGTGGCTTGATATCCCACGTCGTTGCATATATGAATATCCGGATTAGTAGGATCCATGATCAGAATCAACTGCTCCTGCAACCTACTGGCATAAAGAACCTTGATCCAGTTCTTCCTCCATCTGTAGTTTTATAAAGCTCCTTCTAGTTTCGTCTTCTTTGAAAATATCTCCAAAACTGCAGCATATACCACATTTGGATCATTGGGTGACTCCCATTTCTGGAGATAAATCGACTTCTCTTAAGCCCTGCTTCTCCCAGGTTTTCCCGCATCTGCACTTTTCCAATACCCCGTAAACCGAAAGAAACATTTCCTCTTAACAGTCTTCTCACCACCTCCAGCGTACCACACTTGTATCACTTTCTGCACTACAAACTGCTCTATTGAGCCACCAAAAGAAAACCATCTGACACTGGTTTCCAGCTTTGACCTGCCATTGTAGGTCTTCCAAAACTCCGCCACCTGCCTGAGGCAAATTAGTAGGTTTTTATCAACTTCCCTTTAACGCCAGTTTTTACTCATCAGACCTGCCACCCTCTGAATGGACGCGATTTGGGTCTCCATTGAAGTGCATCATAAATTCAGGTTTTGCGACATTTTGGGCGTTTACTGAAAATTCGTTGAAATAAAAGAACTAAAAGAAAACTTAAAAGTCCATAAAATGAAATTCTTTTTCAATAAGATTAAATTTGGTGATTTCTCCTAAGAAAGGAAAAATTAACATTGTCTGGTTAATAATGTTTTTATTGAAAAATTGATCAGTGGTAAGTTCTTAGTAATATCAAAAAAAAAAAAGCTCCTTCAAGTGAATGAAAGGAGCTTCGATAATTTTTGGTTGATTAAGCCCTCAAACTGGCATATCCGCTTACGTATGATCTACCGTCAAATTTTTCTTTTTGGAAAGAAACAACACCGATTAGTAATGCGAATAGGTATGATCTTTGCCAGTTCCCTACATAAGACCAAGGGTGATGTTGTTTGTGCTCTTTGTCTTAACTATAATGATTTCCAGCAATTACTTGCTCGCTGCAAAATTTCTTTACGCCCAGTCTCTTAGACTGTAATCTCTACCGTTTCTGGAACTACCAGACACCTTTTTTTGGTGAGCCATGGTTATATACCGTTTTATCGTTTTCCTTGAGGAAACTTAGAGTGAAATACTTTCGATCATTATTTTGGGTGAGTTCTTTGTCTGTGGGACCATTTCTTTCTTCTTGTAGCCTTTTCTTCGCTTCTTTTTGAGTTACAATCAACTTTATCACCCTTAATGATCCAGGAACTTTCCCGGAATACCTTTGCCTCCAACTAATAGGGGAGCTCCATACAGACACAGTGCCGTCAGCCTTCAAGCTAACTAAGACCCTGGTCGAATTCCACGTAGCGCCAAGTTTCTGCATCCCAATTTTGGGAAGCGAACACAAACTGATCTTTTGTTACTTTGAACTGCTTTACATGCGATGT
>Ga0163217_1061812_pt1 | contig 13317 bp, 11 predicted proteins | sample SynspAceP_FD_185933 | JGI IMG/M metagenome (GOLD analysis project Ga0163217, IMG submission 185933) | Saline lake microbial communities from Ace Lake in Antarctica - Synechococcus sp. Ace-P (PacBio error correction) | ecosystem: Environmental > Aquatic > Non-marine Saline and Alkaline > Saline ...
AAAAGAGAAGAGATTAAACAATTCGCGTCACCGATTGATAATCACTGCAGAAAATGCGGGCAAACCCCCGTGAACATTCCCGGAACTGATGACTTTGTCCGCAACAGCCAGAGCATTAACGGCTTGTTAAGGACTGCCGGGGCCGGATTGCTTGACCGACCAGGTATCCGGCGTGCTTGAAAGAATCGGCAATAAATCCGGTGATGCTGCAGACCTGGCCTCCGCGGTGGCCGCCTCGCTGCTGCTGAAACCATCGGCAACGCACTGAATGGCACCCTAACTCTCCAGCAAACAAACTGTTTTTTCGGCGGCATAAAAAACCCAATCGCACCGATTTTCCTGTTTTACCCCGGCCCCGCGAGTAATGGCCGCAACGACCGTTCAGCATATCTGAACCAGTTACATGCACGTCGATCATTTTGCACGGTGCCCATCCGCAACACCCTCTGCCCATCTGGCCGCGCGGCTCATCCATTAAACCTGCACCACAAATCAACGTTAATACCTGCCGTGGCAGCAATAGATCACCCAGTAAAAAATACTATGCAGACACCAGAACCGACAATACCGTCAAAAAAACAGCATGCCCTCGACATTACCATAAGCACCAGCCATACCGCAAATTTGTCCGGTCCATATCGACGCGCACAAAAGCACTACGCAAATACCAAGCGCCCCCACCTGCCTGTACAAAAAACGAACAGCAACATGGTGGAAAATACCCTTAAGCGCAATAAAACCATTACGGGTAACAAGGCGCATCACAAAATAGTCCTACTACGCGCCAATCCGCCAGACAAATGGTCCAACGTCAGTTTACGACCCAGCTATCATGAAAATAGAGCCGCCGGTTGGGGAGAACGGGAAACCAGATCATAAAGGCAACCGATCCAGTAAACCCGGCCGTTGAACGGCAAGTGATTTCAAAGGTTCAACTGAAAAATAACGGTTAACGCATAGAACACCGCAAGTTCAAGAGTCCAAAAGTGGCCAAGATACCCAGATTGAGTACCGCGACCTGGTGAATTTAATACGATGATCTCCGAAACTGGTGGTGAATATGGAATTATTGACTGAATAAATATAATAAAGCTGAAAAAAAATAATAGAGCAATCCCACATAAATCAGCATGGTGCAGGGATTCGTCAGAATGAAAGCCATTAGGTGACAGCTTCCAGGCTAATAACCCCAAGACCCCATAATTGGAATGGTCATCAGAATAATAAAGCAAGTCACCTGTCTGGACTTCCATCGCGCCGGATTTTTCGGTTTTTTGTAAATAGGTAAGAAGGCCTTTCGGTGTATCAGAAACGCTGTGTCAGATAGAATAAACGCATAGAATCAATGCAATCAAAAACCGGTCAATGCAACGGGCATAACGCCACCTTCATCAACACCAAACATAAGGCAATGGTGGGCAAGCCTCATCGCCGCGGCGGCTGAACCAATACCCCAGCCACCCCTAGAAAGCCTTCTGCCAGAACCCGACCTTTTTGGCAGGAAACATTACCGAAATCACCGAATACCGATAACAAAACCGTCCCCGGACAAAACCCAGCATGAACGCGCCCAGGCCATTTGCCAAACTGAGCGGCTAACGCAAAAAAGAAACACAACATCTGGAAATCCCCAGCATGCATTGTAAATACAATGCATTAGGCCATATTTATCGAACCAGCAACCGACGACAATCGAGCGGGAATGCAACGCCACACCACATTGAGATAAAAGGTTTTGATTTGCTGATCGGTGAGGCCTCAGTGTTTCTCTTATGTGAACTCGAAACACAGCAATGGTGCATGGTAAACCAAGACCAAAAACTAAAAAAAGGCCATGTCCAGCGAGAGTTTAGTGCGGCGTACCGCTGAAGGATAAAAATTTAAATTTGAATGCAGACATGTGTTACCTACACTTCAGAACGTTTGACCAACATTGGTGAGCGACGAAAGCGGGAATATGCAAATTTAAAGTCTGTAAGTCTGTAGTGACCTTAATGGCGATGCGGGAGAGACCTCGAGCGGAGAATAAACGCGCAGAGTCTAAGGCACCTGTTTAAATCAAACGGGCTTAACAAACGCACCATAGCTGTGCAGATCATCAAAGACAACAAGGGCCTACGGCATTTTGCCCGATTGCCTTGAACGCGAATAACATGGCTCTATCTATATGCGGCCTTTAACAAGGCATCAGTGCTTTCACCATCTTCCGGGTACGGGCAATACTATACGGCTCCGTAGCCTGACAAGGACAAGTTATCAATCAGACAATTTTTCAGAAAGCGAGGCAAGATTTTATCGCCGACGGTTGCAAATGCAGTTTCGAGTCACATTACTGAGCAGTACTAAAAATTCGTCCCACCGAATAAGGAATATCCGATCCGAATATACGCAAACGAAGACTTATACCGCGGGCGACCACTCAATTTACATAAAGCATCCCCCACATGATGGCCATAAAATCAATTCACCTGACTTAAAGTCGTCCAAATCTATAAACATCATGGCAATCGAATCTGCTTACGTGCGCCGCAGAAATCGCTGCTCTGCGCCATCAGACTGAACTAGGGCCCGATTTGCCAGGCAGTAAGACAGCTTACTGGGCATCAGTTAAATGCCAGTCCAGTTGCTCCGTTCAGTAATATCACCGAAATATCGCATCGAGTTCCGATAGTAACGGCCATCTCCACTGCGAATCAGCTGAAGCAAGCATTTCTGCATCAATTAACGCGCGTCCGCCTGACCAGCTGAGACTTCACAGCGACTGTAAGGTAAAGGACGAATTCTTGGCGGAGCAGCAGTAAGTGTAACTACGCCGTAGCGGATTCCCGTTAAACAGCCGGTGATAAGGATCCCCAGATAATAACTTTTCCATGCATGTTGTAGAAGAGTAACTCAACCGACCATGTAAAAAATGATGCGACTGGTAAGCGGAGTTAATAACCGAAAACATATCCGAGCTTTTTTTCCAATCAACTGCTGAAATACTGTTTTCACGACGAATCAAGCGATTTATCGCTAATGGGCAAATGAAAACAGAATCAGAATAACAATAAGTCTGCAAGACCATCGCAGAATAAGTCTGGCGTTTGCTGCTGTTCCAGTTGATGGTCAAGTTTATTCATTAGCGCAAGCAATTGACAGATTACCGCCACCAATCGCATCCAACCAGTTCATCCACGCTGACCCGCTGAGCTCATTTGTTGAATCGAGCTATAAAGTGGCTTTCAAATTCATGATTGCATAAGTTTTGAAAAACAAGTCTGTTTGAAATTGTTTGACCTGGATCCAGTTGACTGTCAGCACTTAATAGTTCTTCACCACCATCGCTCATGCTGTAAGTCGCCAAACAATGCATGGCACCATCAGTCCTGATAAGCGGCGTGCCTGCTTATTCCCTTGCTGTGCCTGAGAGTGCATCAGCACAGGGATTTGTCATTTTGCGACCAACATGCGTTGGCGAACCGGCGATATTATATAATGGACGAGGCTTCCAAACTGGCAGAAAGACCAATAACACGCCCAGTAAGGTGATATCCCGCAATATCCACTACACGCCCATGCAACAAAAATTCGATACTTTCGATACCTCAAACATTCTCCCCTTGTTTCCCGCTAAGACGTCAGATTTGTTGGCGTAATCGTCCTGCCAGTCCAGAGATCACAGCAGAAATACGTACATTTGTTAGCAACGCCACTACCGTTTGAGAAACCGTGATGCCACATCTTGAGATCAGCAACCGACAGATGGGCGACTGAGCTGCATTTCGCCGGAGTTTTCAATTGCCCTGAAGTGATAGGTTTTGTGGGACCAATTGGCATAAAGCACCGGATAACAGAGGTAAAGCCCCGGGTGCTCCACTTTTGTTATAATGTGGGGAATAGACATACGTGCCATCTGAAAACCGACTCATCCAATAGATAAACACGTACTGCACGTTTGCTTAAACAGAATATGCTGTGGTAATCAAAAGCATTGTGATAGAAAATTCGCTGACCCGCCGTCGAAACAGTGTCTGATTTTTTAAAATCCTGATTCACTGAATGGCTGTTTAAAACGCTGGCGTTGCTGAATCAATAGATGATCAATGTCTTCAGCAAATCTGAGGTTTGTTAAATGCCTTTGCTGAAGTTAGCAAAATAAAAGCCCTGATCATATCGGCTTAGCTGCGATGGCAACTAACGCTTCCCGCTCGGTGTCAACACCTTCTAATCACCACAAGGCTCCCGCTCGTGATCAACGAAACAACGCCCGTCAAATTCGTTCAATCGGCTGAAAGTGCCCGCACCACCGGATCATATCGCGATCATTTTGTGACGGATATCCGGCTTCCAGCCTCCGCAGAGCGACAAAATGAATGCCCTGCACCAAAAATCAATCAAATGCGATCACCAACAGCCAAGCTGACGGAATGTCGAAATCAGACTGCGAAATATTGGCCGACTCATCAATTTCACTTTCCAAAAATCGATCAACCACCTATGCGGGAGATCTCGGTTTGCTCAAATAAAATCATTCATAAAACCCGGCATCCGACGTTCGGAAACCAAGACAATTGTGATTCAAATTAAAGAATAGCCAGGCTTCCGCCATTGGGTTGCCGTGGCGAAATGTTGCAATAGCAACCGACGACATAGCGATCCAGCGACAGTTTTCCACCCGGTTTTGTGGATAGCAGCAATTCCAAGGTGTGGTGGTTTTTTTACGGTCACTGCTCGAATCAGACCTTCAGAGCCACCGGAGACGAAGATGCCCAGAATGCTGAAAAAGGGCTGAAAATGACTACTACAACGTTAAATGGGATAAACACCACACACAACAACTGGTTCAGCAATCATGTAACTGCTGCATCAGCATACCTATCATTGATTGGATACAAACTGTGTTCAACATAGTATATAAACGCCATTCAACCGAGAAGTTTGTATATCAACAACCTCGCCGGATGCGGCAAGGTGTGACTCACATGCAATCCGTGCCCACAACGTTAAAATTCAGCTATGAGCGCTATCTTAACGCATCAGGCAACGTTTCCTAGCAATGCCTTGAATGGCAAAAACTAATTCACTTCAGAGCGAGATAAGGTTTGTAACAAGGGTTGTCCTGCCAATCCAGTCTCTGTCCGGCTGGCCAAGTTACAACTTCCAGGTTCACCGATACTGGCCGCAGTCCATGTCATGCATCAACTATTTGTTCAGATAGCAGCACCGACTCACATCGACCAATCATGAGTGATCAGTACACTGGTTATCAGATCCGACGAAAACTCCATCAAGAATCCTGCAAAATGGCCTCGGGTTAGTGCACAAGCGCCCAAATGGTCATACCCATGCAACAACACTTTTTGGTTCCATTGCTAATGCTCTGGGCAAACCGTTACGCGTTTCATCCTCCGAAAGCGTCTGCCGGAAGTGATCCCGCATGATCATATTACCGAGTTCCAGAAGATGCATGAGCCAGTCACGAATTGCTGACAGTACGTTTGCCCACAACACTGATTCACCGCCAATCGACATGATAGCAAGTTAGCCAAGGAAACAAGGCATGATCTGGAACACGAATGGCCCGACCGGGCCCGGGTTCACTAGCTTCCGCCCCGGCAAACACCCGCCACCTTGTCGCTGAAAAGCCCACCAACAAATCATAAACGGTGATTTACCACAGCCGAATGACCGATAATACTGAAAACGCGCCTGATGAAGTCTTGGATATCACCACAGTACTCAGAGTGCCCGGAACGGCCCCAATGGCGCTGGGAATCACGCGGCTCAAAATTGCGATATTAAATAACACGGCCATATTGTTGCTCAACAGCGAATTCGCGTTTTGTCGTATGAGAAAAACTTCTTCTGAGCATTAGCTGACGCAGTAACGCGAGTCCAATAGAAAGAACCAAATCAGTACTGTATTGCCACCACACTCGCACACCATAAAACCGCAGCTCAGAACGATGGAAACTTAGCCGATAGGTGAACCTTCATCAACACAGAATCGGACCCGAGTCCCGTTATGTATGAGATTCACGAGCCGAATTGCCTGCCAGTGCGCGATAACCACCAAGCTACCTAGTCCGATACCATCAGCCGAAATTCGCAACGCACCGAGGGGTCACTAAAATCACTGGAGCATGTAGGGAAATAAGGTGAAGACATTTCGCGCATTCCATACCACAAGAGTGGAGACAGGGAACTCAGGCCGCGTAAAGCACGCGCGCGAGAGAGGAGAGCGACGTCCAAGTCCGATGGACACACCAGCGCGTGTTCAAGATAATATCCAGAGTCCATGTTGCCGCCGAGAACAGGAGACATGCGAGCAGTACAGAATGATCAATCGCCCCGCAGGTGATATATATACAATTCTGGAAAACGAGGTCAGCTCACCACATAAACCGCAGAACAATCCGAGCCACAATAGCGACCGAAGACAATTGATCACCGAGTTTGCGAGAGAATCTAATACACAAGAGGGTATCCGTCGAGCGAGATCGCGCGACTCAGCCACTGCGACGAAGCCCGCTACTAGGAACGAGGCTGATCAACTCTATCCACAAAACACACACAATACACATGTAGACATATACTTGGCTCCCATGAGTTCTGGACCGGCCCACAACAGAATAGAGGTCTCCGAAGATCGAATGTTGCGCGAACCCGTATGATCTGGCATTGGATTGTTGTCCACATCCATCATGTTCCGTCCGTTTATCACCTCACGCACGAGAGAGCGATAATCAAAGAATCACTGCCACCGTTGGCGCGACGACAGCACCCTAGATCTCCTCAATCACAGGCACCTAAACCATGTTCACAAAACCTCGAACCAGTCAAGTAATCTAATCTCAGACCGATCACTCCAAGCGGAACACGACGCCGCAACCCACGCCAAACATAAAGCGACGCATCGACCCCGTAACGAAGCACCAAGCGATTTCTGAGCCAGTTTGTATAGATGGCATGAAGCCACGACGTTCTCGCACTGGATATCGCCAGTGCTACGAACCAGTTAGCCCCGTTCATTCCACAAAATCATCTGAATTTACTTCATAGAAAGTCCATCCCCTCGTCGGTATGAAAAGACGCAGGTATTAATAGCCTCCCGCACCTGCATCCTCCCTTCAGGCCGAACTGCACAACTCGTCCAGGAAGCAGGTTGGAGTGCAGTAGCCGCCGAGCTATCCCAGCTGCCACACTAAGCTCCTTTGAGGCCCGTTAAAAACCGAGCGGTGCAGCAGAAGAAGCAGGGACCAAGAGAAGGAAGGCTGGTCCCTCTCTCAGAACCAATTCTCTCAGTCGCGCAGATCTGATATACATCCGGCGATAAACCTTCTATCGCCATATCGCCTGTACAGCACCGGCCACTAGCCGATCAGCCTCAGTAGATCTGTCCCCACGGCGACAGCGCATATAACAACCCCAGCATCACCGAACTGAAATATAAGTAGTAGTTGCGCCTTACAACGAGAGACACTAGACCTTAGATGCGAGAGGGAGACCCTCGACGCCTTTATATCAGCCATATATCTCATACTTCAAAATAGGTGCCAGAGACATGAGCGGGGCAATACAGCATCAATCAACGCGCCAACGATGAAACAAGCCCTCGCTCGAGCGAAAATCTCACAGCTCGAGGACGAAATTGAGTACAACCGTAAAAAAAACTCTCGCTCGTCCAGCACATTGCGGGCAGCACGAGCGAAATTCAAAGCCCATCCTAGAACCTATGCAATACCGAAAGCTAAATTGTGAAGGGTAATTAAAGGTCACGGCCCCGACAATCCTCCACTAACACCGAGAAACACTTTTACCGCAGAGAGCATATCCACATATGGTCAGAGTGAATCGGAATAAAAGAAGGAGTGTATACCTCTTGATGTCTCATGAATATATGCCAAGAGTCGGTCGCTCGCTCCATCGGCCTCGCGCGCCCCCTACCCCACCAATTATCCATCATGTTCCGGCTACCATCGACGCACAGCATCACTAGAGCGCTGAGAGTCCACCTGCAGCGATCCACACAAAGCATCTTGCACAAGCTGGCCAACGCTTCCCCCTGACCATGCAATCGAAACACAGCGGCGTCGAGGAATGCCACGACGACGAGTCTCTCATTAATCCTGAAAGCATTGACGCGAAAAACCAATACTCAACTATAATCACACCCCAGGAAAAAGTAGCCAGCTATCCCCACATCAAAACCGAGAGCGCGTCTCCTGGATAAAAAAATCACACCGTCGCGAGAGGAGCGTCAGCGAGCGGAGCATATGCATTTGGACGGTAGCCATCAATCACTAACAGCCCGGATAATCCGTGTCACTGCCACAGAGCATGAAAAGGAAAACGGGTGACTAGGCGTCCTACCAAGAGTTCATATTGAATATTTCACACTACTATGATCCGCCGTAGATTACGAGCGACCGAAGTACGTCTCCACTAGACCAAGCTCGCACCCAATGGCTATCAAGCGCACAATATTGACCATCAAACAAAGCACGCCGATTGAATCTACACCGATCCCAGGTAGTGGAGCGTGCACAGTTACGACCTAGAGCTCTCAAGACAGGGATAAATAGCCGCGCATCGAGAAGCTCGCGTTCACAATATGCAACAGCGACCACATGACTGCGAAACGTCTAGTTCTGATAAAACGACAGCACTATACGATAGACTTCTTTTTATCATCGCGCGCGCCAGGGGCGGCAACGCAGATAAAATGCGTGCAGGACAGATGAACCAATAGCCGTAGAGCGCGAGCACCAGCCGCAGACGTACGCAAGAGCCAGTGAATATCGACCTATATAGAGATAGAAAGACCATAGTCGCAGTACTCCAACAGTTAGACGGAAAACGGCTCTGCGCGCGGCTCCAAGTGAGCCGGGCAACTATCAATGTCCGACTACCACAGAGCGAGATCTCGAATCGCCGCGTTGGATCTGGAGATCCACCGCACCGAAGACTAACTACATCAGCCATCTAAATCAGAGATGATATGACAGGATCCAATCGACACCACCGAGCGGCGAACGTCGTCAAGTAAAATCACACTACACTGAGCATAGCCAGTAACTTATATCACCATAGCAACAGTCACTTATATATATTACCGTTTTCTGTTGCTCACATACAAACCTCTCAGCGTTTAACTGGCCTCGCATAAGCGGGCACAAAATCCTCTAGAAAAAGTAAATTTAGAACGCTGAGCTACAATCCTGAAACCGGATTCTTCCGTTTTTTTTTTGCTTGACTGATACAAGATTTTTGGCTCACAGCAACTAAGAACTTTTTGCTCTTAAAGCAATGAAGTGATGCACGTATATCACAGCACGCTATTGCAGACTTGTCAAGCCAAACCGTTTTGCCAGACGCCAGTCGATTTCTGGTCACGCCTGCGACGCAACAAATCAGGATGTAAGCAACTGCCACTCCGAGAACAGCATTGACGTGAATGCGATCAAGTACACACTGTAGGTCGTATCGAAGGTACAAGTCATGCGTACAAGATCTACGTAGCGATTTCAACCTGTGATTGCCAAGCGTCCGGGGCACACCCGCAAGGCCTGCTGTTATACAGTGCGACAACGCATGTACGTCCGTATCTACAGAAGAGTACAGAAAACGTCTGACTAGGCGGGGATATTACAGACAGAATGCAATCGTCTATGCTATTACGGACGCAACAATTTAAGACATCGCGTTCCTTAAGCACAGATAGCCAACTAGTCTCAACATCAACGCTACGCAAAATCGGATCCATCACCTAAACTCAAGATCATGACGCAATCCACAACAACCCTGACACGGGATGGATGGTATCGGACGGTGAAAGCGGAACAGACTCACCCACACGTTGTAGATACGAAAGCACAAGCGCCTCTTAGTACTTGCTATAGAGTACTGTCTGCGAATTGGTCTGCGGGTGTTACCAGCCGTGGAGATCGAGCATGCTGATTCCACTTACTCACTGTTAACAGACAGCAATTGAAACCATGCGCCTGTGCAAGAAATGCTATGGACTATCAAGTCTGCTAGACTAAATTTTTTTTTTCAGACGTCGTTTCTGAGTACATGGTCAAGAATTACTAGTGCAGCATGAGCCGAAAACATACGTTTTTTTTCTTCAAAAACAGGAAACGAGAGCGGTACAATTAAGTCTTTGTCTAATCGCGTACGTTTTTTGGAAACTAAATAGTTGTGCCGGATGGCTAGGGGGTGGATGCTCGACTGCAAGACTACATAAGCTAGGGGCCACTAAATTGAATCGTTTGGTGAACGTGGCCTCAACTGAGCTGACGAACTAAGCATAAAAGGACCATCCGATGGGGAATATAGTAAATAGTAAGTGTGATGACGATGGGACAAGGAGTGTATGGAGGCAACAAGCAGTAATGGCGAGGAGAAGATGAGCTATCGTTTTGCGGGGTACGACAAGGCGAGAACGCGAAGAGCATGCGACTGCGAGCGCCAAAACAGGTTGCGGACACAGCAAAACGAGGCCATGAGCAATGTTGAAGCTGTACTAGCGCAAGACGCACGATATGCCTCGCATCAACTTTGATGCTAGTGCCATAGGATGGTAGTATGATTATTTGTAAATATAATCTACGCTAGACTGGACGTGCTAAGTGATTATGGTCATTACTGCCAGTACGATACGAAGCCTCCTAGACAAGGAGATATAAAATGCCAGCGAACGCCATTACTTTGAAACAGATGGTTGTCGCGCAACAAAAAGAGCATGCCAGCAAACCGTAATCTACAAAGAGAGTAGCAAACGATCAGCAACAGCAAAAGCGACGAGAGTAATAGAGTAACATAGATTGCAGAGAACTCAGCTTATCAATAAGGTTAAACAAGGGTATGATATATGGCACTAATGCATAATGAGCTGCATTGAAAGAACCACGACAGTAAGTGTAACAGCCTATCTGAGCGTGGTATGGTATCGACAATACGTGCATCCTCTGTATGTGGCTGCTAGGAACAAGTTAGGTGCACAAGGCCCCTGCTGAATCATCACAACGCAGGATGCGACAAGACGTCGGCAAAGTCTGAGAAATGACTTACCCCACCTGTTAATTCAAGGGACAAACGACTGCTAGTCCGTTTTTCCGTCCTACAAAAACATGACTTCGGCATGTTAAACCATATGTTCTATTAACCAAACAGTAATATGAATGCCATGAGAAATGCTATTGGCCGCTACCCCGTTTAAGGTATGCCTGCCTGCTCCGATTCAGACGCTCAAATTCCATCGCCTCAGCCGAGTCACTAGTCGCGGTGGGCATAGTTGAACTGTCATGTTGATGCCGCTACATGTCGGGCCGCCGCCGCGGGACTGAAGCACGGATACAATAGAGACAAATAGACTTCGTTAAGATGAATCTTTTTTACGGTCTGGGATAGTTTATACAAACTGAAACCTAACCGATAGGGCGGGCACATGTCCACTTGGAAACACAGCCAAACGCCAACGTCTATCTCTGCGAGGTCCTGCAGAACCGATTAATTTATCGATCTGTTTCATTGCCATAAGCGGTAAATCGGCTTGAATCGTCGTGAACAGTAATTTCAGCAAGTTGAGGAAATAAAGCTCGGATATTTGTTATCGGTATTAAACTCCGCTACCAGTCCCTGCATGCATTTTTTATCATAGTGCGTCAGTGAAGTTTTTTTTTATTTTTTTTTTTTTTGTATATTTTCTTTTTATTTTCTATATTTTCTTTTATTTTTTGATTAGTTTTTTTGTTTTTATTTTATTATTTTTTTTATGGTTTTTTTTTTTTTTTATTTTTTTTTTTTCTGTTTGTTGTTTGTTTTCATTTTTTTTTTTTTTTTTTTTTTTCTTTCTGTTTTATTTTTTTTTTTTTCATTCCTTTTGCTGTTTTTTTTTTGTTTTTTTTATTTTATTTTCTGTTAGTTTTTTAATTTTTTTTTTTTTTTCTTTCTTCTTTTTGTTCTTTTTAATTCTTTTTTTTTTGTTTTTTTTTGTTTTTTTTTTTTTTTTTTTTTTTTTTTTTTTTTTTTTTTTGTTTTTTTTTTTTTTTTTTGTTTTTTTTTTTTTTTTTTTTTTTTTTTTTTTGTTTTTTTTTGTTTTTTTTTTTTTTTTTTTTCTTTCGTTTTTTTTTTTTTTTTTTTTTTTTTTTTTTTTTTTTTTTTTTTTTTTTTTTTTTTTTTTTTTTTTTTTTTTGCGTTTAATTTTCTTTTTTATCATTCTGTGATTCTTTTGCTTTTTTTTTTTTTTTTTTTTTTTTTTTTTGTTTTTTTTTTTTTTTTTTTTTTTTTTTTGTTTTTTTTTTTTTTTTTTTTGTTTTTTTTTCTGGTCTTTTTTTTTTTCTTTTGCGTTTTTTCTATAGTGTTTTTTAATTATTTTTTGTTTTTTCGTCCTTTTTTTTTTATCTGTCTTTATTTTTTTTTTGTTTTGTTTGTTTTTGTTTTTTTTTTTTTTGTTTTTTTTTTTTTTTTTTTTTTGTGTTGTTTTTTTTTTTTTTTCTTTTTTAGTTTTCATATTTTTTTGTTTTTTTTTGTTTTTTTTTTTTTTTTTTTTTTTTTTGTTTTTTGTGTTTGTTTTTGTCGTTCTTTTTTTTGTTGATGATTCTTCCTTTTTTTTTTTCTAGCTTTTGTTTTGTTTTCCTTTTATTTTTTTGTGCTTTTGATCAATCGTTTTATTTTTTTTGTTATTTATTGATTTGGTTTCATTTGAAATGGCTGCCTGCTTAGCTGAGAATCTTGCAGGTGAAGAGGCTGTACTATCGAACTCAGTGCGAATTCGGGATATTACCTGCAACGAAGCAAACTGAACTGGCATTAACTGAAATGGCAAGCATAAAGACAGTCTTACTGCCCTGGCAAATCGGGCCATCAGTCTGATGGCAAGAGCAGGCGATTCGCAGGCGCACGTAAGGAGGCAGGTCGATTGCCATGGTTTATGAGATTTAATGGACGACTTAAACCAGTCAAGTGAAATGATTTTATGGCCATCATGTGGGGAGCTTTATTAATGAAAGTGGCCAGCGGATGAAGTCGTCTTCGGTTGCGTAATCGGTGATAGCGGTAATTCCGTATTGTGGCGAAATTGTAGTAACTGCCTTAGTATGTGCGTTTTTCCCAGAACAGCATTTTGCGCCAGACCACCGTCGGCAGATAAAAGTCATTGCCATCGCTTTTCTGAATGCTGATTGATAACTGGTCCCTGTCAGGGTAGGAGCCCAGTAAAAAAGGGTGTATTGTGGCGCCCGCTAAAACCCACGCAAGATGGTGAAAGCACTGATTAGCCTTGTTAAGAAGGCCGCTGAATGAAGTCCATTGATATCTGATCAACAATGA
>Ga0163217_1042838_pt1 | contig 13316 bp, 16 predicted proteins | sample SynspAceP_FD_185933 | JGI IMG/M metagenome (GOLD analysis project Ga0163217, IMG submission 185933) | Saline lake microbial communities from Ace Lake in Antarctica - Synechococcus sp. Ace-P (PacBio error correction) | ecosystem: Environmental > Aquatic > Non-marine Saline and Alkaline > Saline ...
GTCGAACAGGAAATTCGGCCAAAAGCTTTTGGGTCAGTTCGGTATTTGCCAACGCCGGTTTGGCCCCAGGAAGATGAACGAACCAATGTGTGCGCGTTCGGGTCTGCAATCCGGCGCGGGCCGCTGCCGCACAGCTTTGGAAACAGCCCTGAACTGCTTCAAAACTCCTGACCAATGACACAGTTTTGCTCGATCTCGTCTTCCAATGCGAAGAAGTTGTTCACGCATCGCCTTCCAATCATCCGTCCAATCGGTATTCCGGTCCAGCGAGAAGACAATGTGCGCAGATATGATCTGCGGCGTTACGGTTTTCCGCTCGACCAATAACGGCCCGCATCACTTTTCACCATGGGTTTCCAGCTTCTTCAAATCTGACGCTCAAGCGCCGGATTCTCCCGGCATAGGCCAATTCGGCCGGCATCGCTGGAATTCGCCATTTGCGCTGTGCGATGGCCAGATCATTGACGGCTTCCCTCGAGCTTCAGCTTGAGAATCGGCTGCAGGCCCCAGCTTATGCTTTTCAGATTGCCACCGCGCCGTCATCGCGTCGGATTTTTCCCTCTATATCCGTCATTCACGTTCAAGCCGCTCAAGCCGGTCTTTCGAGGCCTGATCCGTTTCTTTTTTCAGCGTCTTCGGCGCTCGAATCTTAAGGCTGCCATGATGCGGCGGTCGGAGTTCATCAAGGCTCCTCGGGCTTGGAATACCCTGCATTCCTCAGCCGCGCAGCCGACTCATCAACCAGATCGATTGCCTGTCGGGCAGGAACAACGGTCAAGTGGATGTAGCGATTGGAAAGCACAGCCGGCGAAACACGAGCGCGGAGTCAACTGAATCCGAACCTTGTGAATGCCTGCTCGTATTTTTTCCTTGAGCCCCGCGCAAGGAAAATGCGAAACGTTATCTCTTTACAACGGAGGGCTCCTCGCACCATGACTGGCTGGAACCGCCGCGGGCCAGAGCTGCATCCTTTTCACATGCTTGCGGTACTCATACAACGCGTGGTTGCGCCGACGCAGTGCAATTCACCCCGTGCCAGTGCCGGCTTCAGCAGGTTTGGAAAAAGCATCCAATTGCTCAACCGTCGGGCCTTGCCCGCCCCAACCACAGCGGTATGCATCTCCATGCGATGAACAGGATGATCCCGCCAATCCAAATTGGCTGGAATTTCGGAAAAGGCAGTGCCTTAAGCCGCTCTTCGAAAATTCGCCGCGATACTTCGCACCTGCAATCAGAAGCTGCGCCCATATCGAAGCGACCATAAGTTGCTTGTCCTGCAGCGATTTCTGGTACAGTCGGTCCATTCGACGAATCCCTCAGCGTTCAAGTTCCCTTTTCCGCGAATCGCGTCTTGCCAACGCCAAGGCTTCGCCGCATCATCAACAGGATTGTTCCTTGGTCCGGCGCGAGCAGCACCTGGATCGTACGGCGGATTTATCGTCGTCCGGCCCGATACCGAAATCTAAGCTTGCCTGTCCCGCGCAGCCTCGGTCAGATCACGTGCATGAATTTTTTCAGGCGTCAAACCCCTGCCTCCGCTCCGGCACTGTCGCGGTCGGCCTCTTGCGAATTGTCATTAATTGGTCCCTGGTTCAAGACGCCTTGCGCTGTCAAACTCGGCATTTCAAATATCCTGAAGTCTCGACAGCAGAAAGACTCGATACACAGCGCCAGCCCGAGCAGCCTTTCGACCTGTGACAAAGCCTATGTCACCAAATGCCTTCTTAGGCAGGCGTCTTCGCTGCCTGGAAGACCTTTCGCGTGACGCTGCGAGAGATTAAAGCTGGCCATTACCGGCCCGAGACCCTTCGGCAGCTTTGCAGCGCACTTGCGTCATTGGCTAGCTCGCACATCGGCGGTCCGTCCACCCGCTCGTATTCGATGCAGCAGATGACGCCATGCCCTGATCGTCATCCATCACCACCGTTGAGGCAGATGTTCCTGGCATAGAAATTGCTGGTGACCGTCTGCCAATGCTGCGAATTGGGGCTGAACTGAAATGAAACGACGAACGCGTTCCGTAGTATTATTTTCAATATTCCATAGGTTTCTCCTTTTCCTGCCCCACCCATTTTGGCGTGGGACAGCGGGGTCCGGATGGGGCTCCCTACGTGTTGGCAGCCCAATTATAATTCCAGATATGGGTATATTCACAGTTGCGTGAAAAAGACCTGACGGAGCACTAAAAAAAACCCCGGCCCTTGCGAAACAACCGGGGTTTGTAGTCCATCTTAAAACTTTCCGATAACTCGACCGCAGCTGGGCTCATAAACCGCAAACCCCAGAGCATCGCCAGCCCGGGCTTGGCAGTTATTCTGCGCTATCTTCAGTGGCGAACCCGCTTCGGGCGTCCGCGGCGGCGCGGGCCGCTGACGCGGTGGCATCCATCCGTTTCCGGCGCCTCCCGCCCGATAGCCACTTCAGCCGGAACACCTTCGAGGTCACTGGCTTGCGGTTGAGCATCAGCATCCATAGGCTGGCTTCGCTCCGGACGCGGTTTGCGCTCCTAGCCGTTGCACTGCCCGGTCGCTACGTTCCTGGCGCTCATTTGCGGTTCCGCCGCGATCCTGAGACTCGTTACGCATCACCCCGGTCGCTGACGCGGCTGTCGTTCAGAAGCGGGGCTGTTGCTCGTTCCGGTCATCTCCGGCGCTTGATCCTGTGCGTTGCCCATCATTATCATCCATCGGAATCGCGAATCATCATCGTCCCTGATCCTGCGATTCGCGGCGCCTGGGACTGATTTGGTCATCGCGCTGGAAGCGCTCTTGCACTGAGCCTGGGCTGTCAGGATAATCACGATTGTAATGCTTCGGCCATGCTGCAATATAGTTCTCGGTCCGCATTTGATATAACCGCTGGTCGCCGGAACTCCTGGTCGCATCTCGTGGAAAGAAGCTGGATCATTACCGGTGATCGTTTTATCTGTCACTAGCCACAATGCTGGGAAAGACGTTCCTGCGCCTTTAATATCAGAGATCTGATTATGCATTGAGCATATTCCGGCGACCCAGGAGCTGTCGAGGAGGCGCGACAGCGAGAGTTAATGAGCGTTAAATAGTGTCTGTATCTCTGCCACAGGCTACTATGGAAGTTGGTTGGGTCTCCTTTCTGCCTTCCGCTACGGGTCCTCGGCTCGCCCGGCAGCCCCTCAGCGGGTGCGCTCTGGCATTTTTCAGATGGGTGACCCTGATGGTCGTCCAGCTGGTGCGGCGAGGCATGGTCCATATGCCTCTGTTTGTATAGCTTGTTTCACACTCTGACAAAAGAAGATAACGCTGCTACCTGGGTACGGTCGCCGCACTAGCACTTGAGCCTACGACATGCTGCGCCACAGGTATATCAGTCGTCCGCGCTTGGCGCTGCAAGGCTTTGCGCACGCACCAGCGGTGCCATGCACCCATATGAGATCGCTCCACCGATAGCGTGACCTATTTGGAGAGTGTAAAAATTCGAGCATGACACTCCAGTTCGGCCCGTACGGCGTTCTCATAGTGAAGCAAGCGCGCTCAACATCAAATGGCGGGTTCCGCGGCCGGGGAGGTCGGCGACACTAGTCGGCTAGTCCGATAATGTCCGTAGTGGAATTTTCCTTTTATCAAACGTAGTGAGCTCGAGATTCGCTCGGAAGCCGCCAGCCGCCGCCGGCACTTGACCGGTCGAGAGATTGACCTCTCTCAAGCCGTGGGGGCGATACGTTGCATGTAGTTAGCTTCTTGTCAGATTGCTCGGATTTGTCTCGTGCGTGGGATCGCTAACGTTGTCGATGTCAAAGTTATATAGTCTCAGTGAATGGTCTGAGACAGCTTTCTCAGGACCGAATTCTGGTCGCCGTGGTGGGCCTGGGTATCCGCTGGCCATGCTGGGAATGGCCTAGTTGGCGAGAGAGAACCACTGTTGAAGAATATAATTGCGGACAGATAACAGATGGTGCGACAGCGCCGAGGATAAAGCCCTGATCGCTCGCGGCAAACCGCGCTATCCAGGAGTCGACTGCAATACACAACAGGATGCTCGGCTGACTGACAGCCACCTGGCAACGCTTGAGCATGGGTCCGCAGGCTGCCGCCTCGGGTGGGCCGTAGGTCTCTCTTCACACAAGACCTTCGATCCCAGTCGATGCCTCGATATGACATAAATAGGAGCGTCTCGATAGGAAACTCAACACAGTTTGCCAACATGAAACCACGTGACTGTGTGAGCTTTTGTGTGTGCAGATTATTCGGTCTGGGTAACACGGAATCATCGGCCGAGCACAATAGCGGCACGTTCATCCTGGGCGCAACCAGCGTTACGCACAAAGTGTATGTCGCATGCCGCTGCGGACTACTAGCACGGGTGACGTAGGATTACTACACGACTGATCCTGACGTAATCGCAACGTTTCCGGATACACATGTAGATATACGAACATCGCAACGACGCGACTTAATACTCTGCTTATAGAGCTCAGTCCAGCCCAGTGACCGAATCATATCAGCGATTCATATCATTCTTCGTAACTTTATAGCACTAGCCGGGAACGGGTTGCGGAGAGCTATAGATATTCGCGCCGCATCGTGGTGCTCACGAGCTTATAGTACGGCAGCATGGATTGACCCAGCATACAGACGGATCAGCAGCTATATCGACAGAGGTTTCTCCAAGGCAGCATTCATGCCTCAGAAAACAAATGTCAAATCAAACACTGACCGGGCCCCGCGTCATATTTAATACAACTTTAACGCTGATAGAGGCGGAAGAACTTATGGTGCTACCGTACTGTCGTGTTTTGGCGTTGTGCAGGCAGGGTCCTCTCTAGGATTGTAGCGTGTGCGCGGTGGTGGGCTCACGAGAGCACTTCGACGGCGTAGCTCCGGCGCAGACACGCGCCGGTGGTAACAAGACAGTGCGCATGCACCGGGCTCTCTGTGGTGGCCAGCCCAATGCCAGACCGAGGGCCTGCGGTCTCGCACTCTGCTTTCGCGCATGAGGATTCCGTACCGAAATGTGAGGGCAGGCCATCTTTGGCCGCCTAGATACGTTGGCGGAGCTGATGGCGATGATCGGTCTCGATCTACACATCCATAGCCTCGCGTTTGAGTGGTCATGGCACGGGCTTATAGCCAGAGGCTCGTCGGTGCGGAGTGGTTCCTGAGTCGTCTGCCTACCTCGGAGATAGCACGGCGGCGCCCAAGGCGACTTCACGCGTGCATAGTAAACCGGCATACCCGCAGAGGCTCTCACAAAGATGGTTCGTGGTCCGCTTATTCCTATATGTCAACTTCGATTTTCCCTAGTGTAACACTCAATCTCACTCACCAAGACTAGGACGAGGGTCGGTCCAATACATCGATCACCAGCTGGTGCAGAAGTGCATAAGGAACATTATAAACCAGACAGTTCTCCTGTCACCGTCCACGCAGCATCAGCGGATGACGCTTATACTTCAGAATCAGCCCTTCATCTCAATTGCTATTCCACGCACGCGGCAGAAATACAGACCATATGTCTAGACACCTTTGTGTCGAGAGCACATTAGACTATCAGCGATGCATAGGATTTTATATCGTCTCTACACGAGACGAGGTAAATCTCATAGATCGTAAGCACTCTGTGACAAGATATATGACGTGTGTCTTGCGCTCACATCCGTTTGAAGCTCAGAATAGCAAGTCTCGTGGCCGTACCCAGTTTGATACTGAAGAAGATATTTCCTGAAGTAGATAGAGTCACGTATTAGATCAAAACGACATATACTGCTGATCTGATACAACTGTTTCCGCAATGATTCCAACTCCGATTCTGAGAATACGCTTGGAAAGTTATGCAGTAGCAGTGAGGATTGAACATGTATCGCTATCCGTCCAGTCTGGTCGAGGATCTCGATGACACTGGGCTCCTGTGAAGGCGCGAGACAATACTGAGGTCTGGACAATATAGATGGTCTGTAACGGTTATAATCGCTTCGCGCTGAAAACCCCAGCCTCGGGGGGTGTTCGCCGCACGATTGCTGTTGGAGCGCCCTACGGCTGATCATGCTACGCGCCCTCCGGCTGCCAATGGTCCGCACTATCGGTGCCCGTCCAGCCTGGTCAGGACACGCTGGCATAGATTCAATGATGCTCTTTGCAGGGGCAAGCGGCGGCTAGCTTGATATCTACGCTCATTCGGCGGATCGATATTCTTGTACTGGTCGACAGTGCACGACAGACGACAGTCCGCTCGTGCAGATAGCTGGGTGTGTGCGGCTCATGGCCTGAAGTCGGTTTTCGCTCGATTGCGTTGCGCATGCGAGCGAGGAGCACGCTCTCCTCTATGCACATCGAGTGATCTCGATCACTCATCCATCCGGCCTGATTTCATGTCGATGGTCGTGAACTCTCGGGATAATCACCCGGCAAACACCGCCACCGTCGCAGGCCCGACGTAGTGCGGCTGCACAGGACAATCCCTAGGATTGTGGTTCGCATTTTCGTGACGCCCCTGGAGCCGCTCTCACGCTCGACCGTGCAGCGCCTGGGATTGCTCGAACTTCTTAACCGCGCAAACACGCCCCTTGTCCCGTAAATTCGTGGGCGATGATTCGACCGGCATCCTGCGTGATCTCTGCCAAACAAAGGCAATTCCTCCGGCCAATGGGCTCTGCAGGCCAACCAGAAATCGTTGGCAAAACATCAACAGCCTGTTTCTGTAACGCCGAGACCGCCTCAAGTCACAGGAATGACAAACAGCTTCTGGCAGACGCTTAAATCGCGCGCGAGTATGTCTCCAGCGATTTCCAGCGCGGTGGAAGATCGGGACCGTAAGAGATGGGCTTGAAGCAGTTACAACCGGTGCAACTGACCCGCTGAGGCGATCTTGTATAAAGTGGTCAAATTTGCCAGTGTCGTCAAGCGAGCAGGTTAGCGCGGAAGCGGAAGTCAGGGAAGACCCGCAGCATGGGCTTACGCGTTCCAGCAGAACCGATATCAGTGCCGAGCGGGGCGCTCAGTGGTGCAGGCACTGTCAGCACGGATGGAACGCGGTGGGCCCGCGAGGTCGAGTCGGCTACTCAGGGTCTAGAAGCACTGGGCAAGCATTGCACCTTGTTGATCAGTTTCCATTGTGCAATCCATCAGTGGTATCCGCGGGCGCAAACCACCTGCTGGCACTTAACGCAGCTATCCGCAGCGGCACGCCGCAGGCGAGCAAGGGCCGAGGTTTTCGGCAGTGGTGGCCGATAGAAGGTAAGGTCACGTTAGCCGGGAGTACCAAGCAAGGCACCGAAGAATCAATTCACGTGGTAGAAAAAAGATCAGGCATTGGCGGAGAAGCAGTGGAAGGAACATGCTAGAAGCCGTGAACAGGCTCTGACACGGGCTGACCTTGGGCCACCCAGGCAGGCACTCGTGGATCGTCCGAATCCAGAAAGGAGGCCAACAGAGTGGTCAGCGCTTGTGGGCCGTTTTGCCAGCGAATTGAATAGCCCAATTGGCAGACAATGACCGTTTGTCGGATGGCTTCGCAACGACATACAAAGGGGCTTCGCAGATTTGCTGCGACGTAAACTTATCTGTGATCCCTCTGGCCTAGAGCGCTTGGGCGAACGAAGCTGGCCAGCCTTGACGTGCGCCTCGGGGATTTTGAGACCCAGCGTCAATCAACATGCCCAAAGAGATCTGGCAATAGATGACCTGTTATGAACCAGCGCCTGCATGCTTTTGAAACAGCTTACACGCTGCTGAACAGCCGCACCAGCCGAAAAGCTTGATCGTATTACCCGCATGGCCAGTCAGCTTTTTGGCCTGCCTATAGCGGCAGTTTTCAATTAACTGATAACGATCGGCAGTGGTTCAAAATCCCGGTCGGCCGTTTGACGCACTGGGAGATCCGCGATTCAAGGCTTGCGTGGCGAGGTTGGCGCATACCTCGGGCAGACTTGGTTATTCGCGACTCTCTGGAGTCGCCCTTACTACCGTGACACACCTTGCCCAGTCAGGCATAACGCTTTTTTACGTTTCCGGCGCGCCGCTGCTACCGAGACGCGTTTCGCACTCGGTGCATGTGTGTTTCTGGGTCCGAACCGCACGGTGACTGATCAGGAAATGACCTGCTGCAAGATTCCTGGCGGCGATGGTGATGGACAAGATTGAGCTGCAGCATGCCTATGGCCGATCGATGCGCTGAACCGGCCTGCCCAGCCGGCAGCCAGATGAATGATGACATTCAGGATATGAGCCGGCAGCGTGGGCTCTGCGGCCCGCCTATGATCATCGTTCAGTGCCGTTGGTGGACGTGCCTCCGATGGGCTCGCTGCAACGGGTGTGGGCCTGCGTAAAATTTTGAAGAGCTCTGCCCGCTCTGCAAGCCGTCTTCTGAGTGAGCATAATCCTGAAGGGGGCGCGGCTTTACCATATTGGGCCCGGCCAGTTTTGCGCATTTGGCAATTCTGCCGCAACGATACGGCAAATGCTTCTGCTGGCTTTCCACTTTACCGCGGTCTGTTACAGACCCTGACCACCGGCCGAGCCGTTGCTCGTGATGGTAAGGCGGTCGTTGGCGTAGCACCATTGGCATCCGAGGGTTTTACCCCTGCGTCGGACATGTACGTATGCTCATAGCGCTGCCCTGGACGCGCGCCTCAATGAACATGGGTAGGCTTGCTTATACTAAGCAAGCGTCGGATGCTGATTCACCAACGGCATTTCCAAATATTGCTCGTACTTCCGCATCGCCCTTGAGCAAGCGGCCAGTCTCTCGCTGGAATCCAACTCGGGTTCTGGTGCCAGTGTCTGGCGATCGTGTGCTGAAGCATTGATTCGCTGGCGGCACCCGGACCGCACGTCCTCCTGATCGATTCATACCGGTTATCGAGCAGACCCACTGGCAAACCCTTGACCGCATGGGTAATTGCGCAGTGCAGTAAGCCCAGGCCCCTTGGCGGTAATGGCCATAAACAGGGGCAAGGCCCTGTGCATATAATCAATTCTCGCAGCCACCTCAAAGCGATTTGATCTGGCCAATCGCTTTTGTTTGCAGTGATGGCAGAGCAAGGCTTGCGTAATCGGCCATAGAAACTGGAGCTGACCGAAAGTGCCGCTGGATCACGACAGTGCACTGGTTCCAAGCAGTTTGACCCATTTTGATGCAGGCCGGCATTCGTGTCGTCATTGACGACTTCGGCCACCGCTACAGGCAGCCTGGCTTAATTTACAGGATCCTAGCCAGGTGGTCAAGATCGCCGCTCGTTCATCCAGCGCATTGGGCGCTCGGAAAAAGCGCAGCCGGCACGCTGGGTCAAGGCCATGATTGGAATGGCTCAGGAGCTGGGATAGAAGTAAAGTGGCCGAAGGTGTGGAGGACAGTCAGACCTGGGCATTTCTGAAAGACCTCGGCTGTGACGGCAAGTGCAGGGCTATTGGTCTTCCCCGCCCTTACGGTGTCATCGAGCAATGGCTGGACACGGAATTGCCGGTCAAAGTGATTGGCCACTTGTGACCAGCGCAATCTTAAGGGATCACATTGTGAGCTAGGCTTCCTGGCCTATAGATTTGCCTTCTGACGCTTTGCCCCTCGTCACCCCTCAGCGAAAGTCCAATCTTCTATGCAGGAGCATTCGCAAGGCTCTATACAAGGGCTTGTTGCTCGCCCAAATCAACTTGCCTGGCACGCTCAATCAGGCTGGTGCTACTTTGTGTTAGAACCTTATGGATATGGATGGGCTTATTTGGCGGGCTATTAAAGATCCTGGTCCCCCCTAACCAGACAATGAAGTAACTATTAATCAATGCGAAGTGAGCACCATGAGCGTGCATGAGCAAGCCAGACCTTTATGCCTGATAAACTGAATTTGCTTGATAACCTCTTCCCAGCGGGGGAAAAATTTTAGCTTCGACGCGGTCATCATCGCATGGGCCAAGCCAGCTATTTTCGCGACCTCCATCGCCGCGATCATCATCGCTCACCGAAGAGAACCGCCAATGGTTCACAATCCGCGTCGGTACCGCGAGCGGCAGGAAATTTCCCGCTCGGAAACCTGAGATGGCGAGTGACCGATCGTCAGCGCTGCTTGAACCATTCCTGCCTACCTCGCCTCTGACGTTACAAGACAGTGTGCTCGCTCAGTCCGGATTTCGTTTTTATGGCCGGAGCGCCTTGACCACCCGCCGAGGGCTACACATTAGGGCCATCTGCGTGCTGGGTAATGAGCCAAGAGACACATCGACGACGCTTCATGAGTCAGAGGTTCTTAAGGACCTTGCGGCACATGGTCCATGGACCGATTTGAATATACAGAGCGCCTTATGGCACGGACTCGCCCCATTGACTGACCTTGCCAAATCCGCAGCCAAGTTCGCCGTCGAACTGCAACGAACAATGAGTCGAGAGCAGCAACCAACGCCGGTTTATGGTGCTTGTTCAGTTGAGGTGGTCGATGTCGCTATTTCCATGGGCTCACTGCAGCGGGGTGATGGGCCTTCCTACAATGGAGAATGGCCCGCTCTGCGGCCGCCTTGCCTGGGCACCAGCCTGCCAGGGGGAGGCCGCGTTTATCATCTCGGCCCGTGCCAGTTTTTTTTTTCCTTTTCTTGCTCACTTGTTGATTGCTGATATGATGAGGACGTGGTTTCAGAGGCCATGGCGTTACGCAAAGGCGCTGCGCACGGTCTGACAACTGGCGAGGTATCACGCGCGGCGCGTCATGGTCCCGGGCCGGTGGTGGGCATTGCCCGGCTGAAATTGAAGAACATAATTCAAAGACATATTGCGCAACGGGCCCATAGCGCCTGCTTGGACGCCCGGCTTGACGGACAAAGGCGTTGCGCTGTACTCCCGAGAGTTGGACGACGATCAGCAGCGGCGGCTTTGCAGATGCCTGGTCGATCTTTCGCGCGGCACTTGGAAGAACTGGGCAGTTTACACTCTGGAATCATGCCGCGGTATCCATGCGCCAAATGAAAGCGGTAGGTGCGAAGCCTGCTGACCGTTGGACTCATCCTACCCTGGGGCACATATGGTTCGGCAGCGGAATTCATTCCGGTCTGGGAAAGCAGAACCCCACTGGCCAGACCTGACCCGCCTGGGTCCATACGGCGGCTATAGAGCAGCGCCGGCTGTGTGGCAAACTCAAGGGCTGCAAACCTGTGCATGTCGATCAATAATTTTCGCTTCGAACCTTGGAGGAGACAGACCTGGTCGAGCGGTTGCTGCATACGATGGATCAGCACGCCCTGCCGGTCACGTCGAAATTGAACTGGAGTTGACCGAGAGTGCAATTGGTCAACGACAGCCCCACGGGGGCTGGCAAAGTCATACACTGAATGCACTCCTGACGCGGCAGGCATCCGCGGTCGCAATTGAATGATTTCGGGACAGGTTACAGCAGCCTTGCCTATCTTCAGGAAATTTCCCGAGCAGGTGGTCAAGAATGATCGCTCCTTCATTCAACGCATCGAAAGCAGGAGAAGCGCAGCCGCACGCTGGTCAAGGCGATGATCTCAATGGCCCACGACCTGGATTAGCGTGGTGGCGAGGGCGTTAAGGATCAACTCAAAACTATGATTTTCTGGACAGCCTGGGATGCGATGAAGTGGCAGGGCTATTTTTACTCCCCGGCAATGCCCCCCAGCCCAGTTCGAGCAGTGGCTGTGGAACAGTGTACGGCCTAGCCTGCAAAGATCGCGGCCTTCCCTAGCCGACCGCCAGGCGTTCAGCCGCGCGCAGCAGCGACTGTTGGTCTTGCTCCAGCCGCAGGCAAAGCCCGTCCGGTGATGGATACGCCATATTGCAGTTGCCCACTCAGCGGCCTGGCAGCCATCGACAGGTGGCTTTCAAGCATGACTCCGCGCAAGGCTCCTGCTTCACCCGCCAGGGCGTTGGTCGATGACGCAAGCTAAGTACTTCCGGCTTTGGCGTAATGATCCTTGCCACTATTGGCGTGGGCTTGCAATCGACAATCAATTTGGCCTTGCCAGACCTGGCTCGCTAGCGTCCGTTTGGCGGCGGCAATCGCCGCAGCTGGTAATTGGCGCCACCAATGGGCCGCCCGTGCACAAGATGAGTATCGGCATTACCCCGGGTTTCGATCAGCGCTGGCCGTCCAGATCATCATCCAACCCAAATGCTGATGCGCGTTGCGCGGCCGAGCGCATGGCATCAACAAGCGATGCTCAAGCTGCCTCAGTTGCATTTTTGAAGGCGACCGCAACCTAAAGCCGCTGACCATCTCCCGTGGGGGTCTGGGACTCATGTAGTACGTGCGCCAACGCCGCCAACCAGCAGATCGTCCAGATAGCCCGAAGCCATGGCTTGCAACAATTCGGTAGCGACTGGCAGGCCCAATCGCCCGTCCAAGTCCAGCATCAGCCTGCGTGAGAGCGCCAGCCCGGAGCCATATACCACTGCCATCAGGTCGGGTCCGTAGAGCAGCCTTCCACCCTATGGTGGGTACGCGTTTTCCTCAACATAAGCCACCATGACAACAGCAAGTGTTCACCACCTGCGCTTCCAGCTCCTTAAGCCTTTTGCGGCGTATTCCAGGGCCTGCATCAGGGTCGTGGCAGCGAGCAGGGCCCTGCACTAACCAACAAAGCGCTCATCACGGCCAATCGAGTACCGCGCGATAAGCATCGCGTCCTGTCGCGTATTTGCCTGCAGAGGCGGATCGGCAGGGAAGGCGCTGGGCAACTGCGCAGGGCTGGGGAAGCGCCTGCCGTTACGAACGCTGAAAAGTAGGCTCTGGTGCCTCGACAGGGGTCGCATCAAGAAGGCTGCAGGTGGGGCTACGCATAGCCGCGTTGGTAACTGCTTAGAGTGGCATTCATACTATTTCCTCGCGTGGCGCAACGGTCCCGCCAGCGGCCTATCGCTATTCTGGGTGTCCGTTCGGATTCAGGTGTTTGCAGGAGGCAGAAAGGCGCTGGTAATCGCCAGTTTACGATAAAGTACACGCGCGTGTGTGATCTGGTACATGGTCAAATCCTCATTGTCAGTGAGCTTGTCAGTTGAATCGTCAGTTACAACATTGAAACCATAGCCAATAAAAACCCCGTGGCGGGAAGCGACGGGGTTTTGGCACTGGCCTGCGGCGAACACCCCTTGGAACGGGGCGCCTGCTGGGGTATCAGGCGCGCATGCGGCTAAACCAATACCCAAAATAGGCATACCCAGCAAACGCTGCCAAAGGCCCGCACACACCGTCCGCATGCGCGAGGCCAGTGGCGGGTGAGAACACTGAAGGTGGTCCAGCAATGACATGGTGTATCTCCTAATATGAAGCCCGACTCTAAGCTGATTGATCGCCAGGCGGCAAGCCAAAACCCGCCCGCAAACAACTGACGGCGAAGCGTTGACAT
>Ga0163217_1115453_pt1 | contig 13315 bp, 10 predicted proteins | sample SynspAceP_FD_185933 | JGI IMG/M metagenome (GOLD analysis project Ga0163217, IMG submission 185933) | Saline lake microbial communities from Ace Lake in Antarctica - Synechococcus sp. Ace-P (PacBio error correction) | ecosystem: Environmental > Aquatic > Non-marine Saline and Alkaline > Saline ...
AAGAAAGGAGGAGATTCCCTTTTTTCCCCCTTACCCCTTCCCCAAACAAAAGTTTTTTAGAATTGCAAATTTCTTTTTTATCATTTTTACAAGACCTGTGTTAAGAAAAAAAAACAAATAGCTGGAAAATGCCGATTAACAGGAAACATTCTGTTTAAAGCTTTTTTCCTCGTGGGTTTTTTTTAAGATACGTTCGCAAATGATAATTTAATTTAAGGTTAATAGTTTGTTTTATTGCCAAGGGGTTTCCAAGCTATGAACACGGCGCCTGCAAAATGCCCTAGCCTATCGAATTCATAAATTTGTTATAACTAAGCTAGGAAACATAAACCGCAAAAGCGCTAGGAGAGCGGATGGTTTAGGGATTTTAAAATTCGCCTTTCCGTTTATTATGTAATTTTATTTCCATACCAAATTCGGTTTCAAAAACTAAAATAAAGGATTCTTCCACAATTATTACTTTCCCTGACAACCATCCTCGATATTAGATTGGTTTTTATACTGTTGAAGTTAGAGCTATTTCCCCCTCACAATGTGGTAATTAAGGCTATCCCTTATTTCAGATAATTTAAGTTCACTTTAAAAGCCATGCTGTAAGCGTCTAAGGGAAATATTTTTTCAGCTATTATATTTATAACTTTTGAAATTCGTTAAAAGGTCTCGTAGTCCTATGGGTTGGCGTATTCGTCGTAAAAAACCCTTAGTCGAGTCTGGGAAATATTTTTTTTAAAACAAGTGTACATGCTCAGGAAATAAAGGATTGCTGACAGATAAATCTTTCCTCCCATTGTTTCGTGTTCGTCTTTTATCTGACCAAAAATAATCTTCAAAAAATATAAATGATTTCCTCTCTAAGATTTTGGTTGTAATTAGGTCTAAGACCTTCGTTTTTAATTGGGAGTAGGCCGCGGTGGTAAGTTGAGCCTTTCCGGACAAAAAAAGGTGCCAAAGCAAATATATCCCAAGCTTTCTTCGTAAAGGTTTTTTTATTTCCGAGATAATCCTTGATTTTAAAATATTGTAAGATTGCCAGCCGTGCATTTATTCTCAACAAGCTGTTGTAAATTAAACGCTAGATTTATAAAGGGCTATCTTTAGTTCTTCTAGCGTATTTTATTCGGTTCTTTCGAATTTTTACCGGGCTTCATTCCAAAATTGTTTAATTTTGTAAGCCAATAAGTATCCCCTATAACTACGAGGTATAATTTCCCCTATAAGCATATTTTAGGTATTTACCTTGTTTTTGGGTTATTTTTCTTAGTAAGGTATAAGCGTATTTTTCTAAAATATTTTTGACATGGTTAGCATATATATTTAATGTTTTACCAAGGTGTTTGTATAGTGTCGTTCCGCGTTTCCAGCCACTGATTAACAAAACACAAACCGAATAGAAAACCCACAAGGGTTTCGTTCGGTAGGCCTTAGAACTAGCCATTACTTTATTGCGGCTAAGGTTTGTAAATCCTATTTTCCAATGCTATTACTTTTCCCTTTAAAAAACCGGTTTTTCCAGACTTTATCAAAAGCTTCAAGATATTCTGATAAAGCCTGCTGAGCCATACCACCCATAAAGTTCAGGCTCTAAAATTTGCCTTTATGGCAGGGTCGTTTCCTAGAAAATACGAGCCCTTCTTACGGTAGGCACATCCAGAATAAAAAATCCCTCTATAACGATTTTTCATTTTTTAACCTATGGGTCCCAGCGCACACGATTAAATTTTTTTCTTTGACCTATCCTGGTAATTTATTCCATATGCCTGTAAAAGCACTTCCTTAGGACTTGAAACCGTTGATCTCATTGGTTCCTTGTTTTTAGAATAACAAACACAAATTTTTCATTCCGTAAATCCATCAGCCCCAATTTAGTGGCAATTCCTGATCATAATTTTGGGATTCGTTTTTGAGAAAAAGAATCGTTAGGAAAAAGAATAAATTACTAAAATGTTAAAAAAATAAGGGTTCATAATTTCTATTGTTTATAGCGTTCAGTTGTCATGATAAACACAATAAAGATACAAAATTATCCTCTAATAGGCTTGTATATGAATTGCTTTACGTGTTTCTACTCCTAATTTAGCAACGCTACAAATTTGAATATAAAATCCGGGAGGGTTTTGTTATGTAGCAAGAAACAAGCCATTAATTATTGCGGTAATTACGCCTTCGTTAATTTTTTTTGAAACTAAGTTCAATTTCAATTTTTCGAAATAAGCCATTAGCCCATTCTTACTTCACTTTCAAGCCCTTTGATACCTATTTTTAATCTAACCGACCAGCTGATGTTAAATGTTTTCAAAGACTGAATCATCTCTAATGTCTTTTGGTTGTAAAGACAGTCGGTTGTCATGCTGTATCTTTCCAGAGCATACTGCCCACGCCTGTCCCGTCCAAGAGCCAATACGTTTTTTAGAAAAACAAAAATGTTATAAATTATTTACTAAGGTATTTTCATTGTAAGCGTTGGTAAAACTTTTTAGTTTCAAGTGAACGTGTGGTAAAGTCCTAATGTTATTGAAAGTAATTGATAATTCGTTGCGTCAAAATACATTTTTAATATTATTCAAATAGCCCGTACTGGTGGCTATATCAAATGAAGTTCTGTTAGCACTTGGAACTGTAAAATAAACTATTAATTGAAAATCATTAATGAATGTAGCGTATCTTCAAGAGGTTTTGAAAGCATACAATTATATATTGCAAAAAGCCTTAGTCCCAGACTTATTTTGAGATATTTTAAATTCTTTTAACGTTTTTCCTAATATTCTTGAATATCACTTTCTAAATCACTTTTTATATTTCCAAAGAGTTTTTTTCTATTTGTCGGTCTTTTTTTTCTAATTGCCAGTTTAAACTGAGCGCAATCAGATGCCTATTACGACAATATTAATTCTCCTATTTGCGTATTTTAAATATTTTCCAGTTTTTTCCTCTGAAAGCAAGTTTTGCCTATTTTTTCTAAAAAAACTTAATCATATCTTATTGGTTGGTCATCATGAAGGCAATAACACTTAAAATATAACAAATTATCTGTACCTGGTTTAATATTGTGTAGTTTCGTATTTCCAATACCTGATTAGAAAACCTTCGGACAAATAGAAAATCCGGGAGAGTTTTCCGTGTGAAGGCGCTACTAGTAATTAAATTTTTATACGGTGTAATGGCGTTTTTTTCATTTCAGAAATGGAATGCTGGTATAATTTGGGTTTTTCAAGTCCTTTTTGACTTTTCCTGAGTTCAAGATAAAGAAATCATATTATATAAGTACATAAAACAAATATCACTAATCCCGAATTGGTCCGAGAAAATCAGTAAATCAATAAGGGAAATTGAATTTAATAAATTAAAATAATTGGGTATAAATGAAACTTAGTTGCTTAGATTAAAACAAAATAAATAAGAATTAAAGTCCATGTATTTGGAGAAGCTGAATTAGTTTCTCCAGTATCATCAACAAGGTTTTATCTTTTCTCTTTTTAAAATCCACATTAACAAGAAGGAATTATCTTTCCCAATATAGCTGAATTAGAAGCTGATTAGCACTTAGGTTAAAGAGTTTAAATATCCTTATCTTCAATATCTTGTCCATTCAAGGTCATCTGGTGTTACTACTCCAAGAGCTGAGTTAATTTACAAGAGTATCTCCTCTAGGAATCTGACCCTCCTTTTTCAATTCGTTGAACTGTTCTTAGGCTTAAATTTTGATTTTCCGCTAGTTGTTCTTGAGAAAGTCCTTTTCGGTTTCGTAAGGTCCTTTAATTTGATTGCCAAGTTTTGATTATTCATTTTGAATAATGTTTATTAATTACTCAGCAAAGATATTTTACAAGTTGTTCTAATTGGTTGCGTCATTCCTATGTCAATCTATGGACATTTTGCCAACGTTCCGCCTCAAATGTCGTACAACACTTAAATACCAAAAAATTATCTGTATCGGTTTTTAAAGTATGGTATCGTTTTCCGTATTTCAAATAACCTGAATTAGAAAACCTCGCGACAAATAGAAAATCCGGGAGAGTTTTTTTGTTTTGTAGACAAGAACGAGCCATTAATTATTTTGCGGTATTTAGCCACAGGTTTTTATTTCCGCAATGTATGCCGTCCTTCATTTCTTTAGCGCTCGGTTTTCTTCAAACCAAGCTTTCCATAAAACAAAATTTTTCCCTTTGCGTACTTCAAAACTCCAAAAGTTTCTCCTTTTTCGTATTTCGTTCATTACTCTTTGCAGACGATTTCTTTTGAAAATGTCAAAAAATGGATTTTAAGCTCAAATATCCATTTGAATTCCCGCAAAGCTTCTAAATTTCTCCCGGAATGCTCGAATTTTAGAAAGTCCCAAAAATCAAAGAATAGATATCGGTTTTTTGAGTTTTCCAATTGCCTTACGAAGGTTGCGCATTGAGTAGTTTCTTCCGCTCTAAATCAATTCGTTCTACAAAACCATTCCCACCGTCGTCGTTTTTTTTATCGGTCAGAAAAGGTTTTATTTCCACGTACAATCGAAAAGAAGTATGCCGTTGTTTTTCTTTTCAATTCCAGTTGAATAGGTTGTTTTTTCCAGAACCAGTGGTTTCCACTATCAAATGAATCATTTACGATGGTTTTTAAAATGTGGGGTAACCCTTAAATATACAAATTATCTATTCCGGTTTCGGTATGATTTTTTTTCGGTAACTATTTTAATTTCGATTACTTTTGCCGCTCTTCTGGTTTTTCTAGTCAGCACAAAAATATATAAACATACAACCAGCCTAAAAAATCCGTGTAAAAAAGCTAATAAAACGATTTGTTCCCTTTCCCCCACGAAAACGCAGCAACAGCCAAAACACTCTAAACCAATTACCGCTTCGTATTGCTGTGTTTTTTACTTCCGTCCAACGCCTGCTTGTTGCTAACCAACATCTAAAGAGAATAAAAGCAAATAAAATATTAAAGTCAGTTTGTAGTTTTTTCATTTCCTTGATATTGATTTTCCAAAACTAATTTATGAAGCAATTATAAAATTTCCGATTAAAAAACATTATTCCACTACATCCAATATTCGGCTTGTGAGTAATAACTAATGCCCTCTCCAATTATTTATTCCAAAAGCAGTCCCATAAGTAATGTTTTGTTAGTATTTCGATTTCTATTTTTTGTCTAAGGCCACAATATTTTTCCCGCATTTTGCCTTTATTTTTTCCTAAAATACCGCACCGATTATTGTTATATTCCCGTTGCGATACACCCATCCCCAAAACAGGTAAGTTTTCAGGAATTCTTGTTTAGTTAACTTCTGCGCAAATGCAAGCATACAATCCATTACAGGACCATACATAAAAATTAAAATGCTGATATTTCCATTTGTTTTGCGTGGCTTTTTAGTCCAAACAGGAATTCATACCTAATAAAAAAACGATAAGACTGAAAGCTGCGGCCATAATGAAAATCCCCACCCATTTAAAAAAGTCCGATAAATCATAAATGAAGTAATCAGTAAAACAGCGCAATACTTATAAAATAAGCATAGCCCCCTATTTGCTTGTGGTCCTTTTTGATCCTTTTTTTTCAAACTAAGAAACTAAACTCCCGCAAAATCAGAGCAGCTATTGCCGACATCAAATGAATTAAGTTCCGGAATGTATTACCTACTAAATTTCCATATTGTGGTTATCTATGAAATGCTGACGCTTAATATACACAATTATCAGACAGCTTTTGAGCTTATTTTTTTATCTCAAGCAACATCAAACTGATTTTTGCGTTCTTATAAAATTACAAAACCACTTGAATCAAACACCAAAAGTCCGTATTCATATAGAGTCTTGTGGCTGCTGGCTTTTTTTAATGTCACTTTATTTTAATTAAATATCAATGGCAATCGTCTCCTCCGTCAATGGCAATTCCATATCATTAGCTTTTAAGGAATTAAACCATTTTAAGGTTGATGCTTGTATTGTTTAAAATGCGGTGTTTTCTAAGTGCGAATTCGTATGCTATTCCTATCCGGCATAAATTTCCAAATTCTAATTTTCCGTTGGATTTTCTTTTTGATATAACATGGGATAAATGGAAATCACTCCAGATTCCAATGCCACCGAAAGCTTTAGATTCTCTTTAAGGATGGATAGAATATCATTCCAAATAATTACAGATTTAATTTCACATTTCCGAATTCTTATCATCAATTTTGGTCCGAATTAATTTTTCGCTCTTTGTTCATTTTTCTTGACATGAAATGGCAGACCCATTATAGTAGTAATTACAGGTTGGATTTTTTCATTTTTAGTTTTTTAAGCTTGCTCAACCATTAAATATACAAATAATCCAATCTCGGTTTGCCTATGGTCGTTTGATGGGTTTCAGCGCCTAACTTAGCAAAACCTGCTGGCAAGGAAGAAAATCCGTGGGATTTTCCCTAAGTAGGCTGCACTAGCCATTATATTTACTGGGTGTTTGGCAGGCCTTAAATTTATTTTTATAATATCCTTTTAATTTGTTGCAATCGTTGGTCAACAGCTTTCCAATAATTTTCATAAAAACCATTTTTCTTGAATAATTCGGTAATCATTTCTGAAAATATGCTATTAATTTGTTTTGGTATTCGATTTCGTCCTGATAATAAATCTTTATTGTTTTGGTCAAAAACTAAAACTGAAGCATATATAGTTCTATATCTCTCCAACCGTTTGGCCTATGCTAACTAATGAATTCAGTGTGTCGTTCGAAAGAGTTTTAACATTATTCCAGCAGTAAAATCGAATGATGTCTTCCTTGGGATATAATTTCTTGATTCCAGTTCACAAACCTAATCATACAATTCCTTTTTTTATATACGATGCATTATCTACGCATTCATATTTTACTTTCGTTGAAGAATTTTCGTGTCATTCTCTACACTGACACACAAATTTTGCTTCCAAGGATAGTTTTGTATCAATTACGCGCATATAGACGTACACAGCGTCCTTTCAGGTGTTTTTTTATTGTAGTAGCGCAAGAAACCTAAAATAAAAGCGGTAAATTATCGTAAACTATGATTTGTTTTTCATCATGTTGAATTGGTTTTAAAGAGGGCTCAAAGCGGTAAATTAGCTGTGTTTTTGGTTAATGCACGAGTCGAATTTTTTTCTTTTTGATTTTATCTTCAGTTTTCTTAAAAACCAAATTTCACAAATTTGGCGGTCCTTGAAAAATACAGCATAGCCCTTTTTTTTTGCCCAAAAATATAAAGTCTACATTGCATTTAGGTTTTTGTGCCTGTTGCATCAAGTATTGTTTAAAATAGGGATTTTTTTCGTAACTTTAGTATGCACAGCACAAAATCATATCAAGAAAAAAGTTATTTTTCTCATCCAGTTAAGTACCCGAGTACCGATCGACTAATTTTTATAGCGTTAATAAAGTGTTTTTAGGACTTTCAGAATATCTTTCCATTAAAACCAAGGTGTTATTAGGAGAAAGTTGGTCAGAAAAGTATTGACCCTAGTAGTTTTCTTTTAAACTTTTGGTTTAGTAGGTTACTAGAGAATCTTATTAGGATCGTAAGCTGATGGCACATTGTTCTATGCGTTTGGATTATTCTTTTCTTCTTAGGCTATGATAAGATGAAGAGCTTCCTTGGCAATATGTATCCATTAGTCGACACGTCAATCTATACCCTGAAAAAGGTATTTGAAGAAGTATCAAACTGTCTTTAGATGTGTGTAGAGAAAAGGAAATGGGTCCAGCGGTCATATCCAAGCTATTGATTCTGCTCTGTAAAGGCAATGCAGCATGGATACCTTGGAGCTAAAGGTACTGAGGGAAGATTAAAAGGAACATTTAATGCAAAAACGTGCGATTAGGCGATGGATTAAAGAAGTACCACAAAGCGCAAAATCTAAAGGGTGATTAAATCAGATCATAAAACCAACGCAAAGATACGCTACCGTAAAAGAACTTGGAGCAATGCGAGCCGCAATAATATAATGGGTCAAAAGATCAAGACCAACGACCTTGGAGCAAAGGTTAATAAGGGAAGCAAGTAATATCGAGTAACAAAACACAATTATAGTTCCCTACAGATCAGATGCAAGAATAACGCGTTAAACCTGGTAAAAGCCAGAAACTTAAATTAACCTCTCTCAGCTTAGTGTTAGATACTGGCTTGTCACGTAAATAACAGACATCAAAGCATATCATGCCGGAACGGTAAATCGACAATCACAACTTCAAAAGATAATCGTAAAAACGACTTCAAGGGAGATTATGGAAACAAGGTTTTGTAATGGGAAAACTGGGTGTTGCGGACAACAGGTAATAGTAGTGGTGGGAAATTATAGTTTTCTAAGAGTCCAGAAATGCTTACAACTTTATTCCACCACAGTGGCACTTATAAGCGGTCCTGTTTGGCTTTATTTAAACCCATCAAGAAAACAAGATCAATTATATATTGTCCACAAGGGAAATAATTCCGTTTATAAAAGGTGTTTTTTAGAATAAGTCCGCGTACTCAATACCAAGAAAAAAGCCCTATCGTGCATCGTCTAAAATCTGTAATTGATTGCCCTTTAAAGGCTAGTTGTTTAGGTAAGGTTAAAAGAAAAAGAGTTTTTCGGTCACCTATTTTAGAAGGGCGAATATAGCGAAACATTGAACGCTTAAACAGTCGCTAGGAAGGTATATGAGGGCCAACGCCAAAGTAAACGGGTAGAAACCCTGTTCGGAACACTTACTCAGTTTATGGGGCTTCGAAAAATAAAATACTATAGGAATAACAGCAAGCCAACAAGGTTTGGATGCACATCTGTCAGCCATTGCCTATAACTTTAAAAGAAAATGACCTTAAAATTCCACAAGAAAAACGCTCGAAAAAATGAAGCAAAATACATACTGCTTTGACGGCTTAATGTAAAAACTACAACTTGAACAGTTTATTTTCAGCAAGCCTTTTTAAAGCCTCCCTAAATTCACTTTTATATTAAGTTGATAAGAAAAACCTCTACAAAACCGTTCATATGACTTTTTTTGAAGGCCAAAATTAGGGACTGTGCAAAACGTTACTTTTGTTAGGCATAGTTTTATTCCTTGTTCAATCGATGTTTCGCCAGCCATATATTTCTCCATTAAACTTTTGCGCTATGTTCTCAAATTAGTTTTGTAATTGGGTAATAGAATCAATAAATCAACAATTGTCTTATTCTCCATACCTGTGTAATTCCCAAAATGGGGGATCGGTTTTTCCTTATTAATGCCCGGCAAAATTCCAACCTTAAAATTCAAATTAATAAGTTCTTCTTGGCATTTATTCATTTCTAATTCCATTAGAAAAGTATAGCCAATGGTCCAACTCCGCCCTTGCTTTTGTTAGTTTGTCTCCCTGCCTCTTCCAAAATGCCGTAAATACAGAATTGGGGTTCGCGCCATGTAATTTTTAATTTCTTCTTGGGAAATATAAAAAAATCTCGATAATAGGTCCATTCTTTTATCTTGCTTTGACATTCAGATAATAGTTATATATTGGGATAATTGTCTATTGTAGAATTTCAATTTTGGGATATCAATATTTTTTTTGGCTCCTTAATATAGAAATACTCCAGCCTTTCATAGTTTATACCTAAATGAACCGACTAAGAATAAATTCAGTTCCGCCCCTCTACAATTTCGATTAAATCATCTGCAAACTTTAAATGTAAAGACTGAAATGTTCCATTTCAGGGATAACCGTTCTCCTTTTGACGTTTCAAATAGGTAAGCCCAGTAAACTAAACAAATAATCAAAAACTTTCAATTGGTGCGAATTCATCGATTTAAAGTCCATTCTTCAGGTTGTAGAACCTATTTTCCAAATCCTCATGGAGGTGCCAAATACTAAGTGTCTCCAACGTTCTTCTGTATTTTGTGCATTAATCTATTGCAGGTAGTAACAATAAATATCAATTTTATGCCTAAATATGTTTTCTCATTTTTTAAATTCTGGCCTAATAATTAAAATACAAATTAATCTGATCGATTTGAGTATGAAACCTCGTTGCATTATTTCCTAACTAAACTTCCTAAATGTAGCAAACCTGCTAGTAGGTTAAAAAAATCCGTCGGAGGGTTTTCTTGTCTAGGCCGTTTACTAGCCATTGTTTTTTGCAACGGTGATAAGCAACGGGTTATTTCTGTTCTTTATTTGAATTAATCATTGTATGAACTAAATAATTATAGAGAAAGAAGATTAAAAATCCCATAACGGTACAATTATAGAGTCGCTTTTTTTCGTAAATGATTAAATTCCCTGAAAATTTCCAATAAAGGTTCTCTTAACCAAAGGAAAGTTTCAAAAAGTAAGGTATTAAAAGCAAATTAATGGTCAGAGGAAAAGTTATAATAGCTTGCAATAAACAAAAAACCCAACCCCAAAATTTGAATAGATCCTTTGTAGTTTAATTATTTATTATCCCCTCGGTATAATGATAGAGGTAGTAAAAGTTCTGGTTAAGTCATCAGTAAAAATTCAGGCTCAATATTTGAATTTCTCGATTCCAAACTTTTGTTTCGTAATTTTTTTTTGAGAGTTTTTTTATAATTTCAGCTTTGTGGAAATTAATTTTACCTTAAATTCCGCAATATCAAAAAGCCAAAAAATGCAGGTATGAAAATTTGAATTTTAGTTAAAATTCCTCTAATAGAAATTGGTCCCCAATATTGATGACTTTTTTAGCAATTGAGTTTATCAATTAAATAGTATAATAAGATTAATAACAACCATAAAAATTCGCGCAGTTTTGTTTATTTCTTTCGAAATCATCTTTTTAGGCTATCAATTATGGTTGAAAAAATAAAAGAATATATTTTCCATCATTATAGACGAAATGAATTTTCTAATTTCAGGTATCTTTTCAATAAAAGCCGTGTTTGCTACGGTGAGTTAGTGAAAAGTAGCTTGTAGAATAAGCGCAACTTTTCAAACTAAAAAAAATTACGTAATAAATCAAATAGCACAAATAAAATTTGGCTGCGGGATTTAGCTATTTTTTATATACATTGTTGGCAAACGTTTTTTTTATGATTTAAATTTGTTATTTTTTAAGTCTAATCAATAGGTTTTGATAAGATACTGTTGTTTATAAATAAATAGAATCATTACTTTTGCACAAGTTTTCAAATAGTATAATTTTAGTAATGGACTTTAATTTGAAAAGCATACTTTTCATTGTTAGGAAAATCAGAAAATAAACTTAAATCTTTTAGACTGTGTATGTTGAGAACAACTTAACTCATTGTGAATTCTACATTCTTCTATGTTAGGGGACCGTGAAAGACTTTCAAAAAGAAAGTGAAGTTGAATTTTAAAAAGAATATTCAATCCGCAGCCCATTCCATAAATCTTTATTAAAATCTAAATTAATCAAGAAAGATAAAAAGTTGACGTAAAGGATATGTTCTTTAAAATCATAGATTTCAACACTTTTTAAGTGTTTGGTTATTGTTTGATAAAGATGATTTTTATTCTAAAGAGACAAACGATTGGGAATATTATAAAAATATCTGAACATTATTAAATAGCACAAATAGTAGGCATTGATTTGACATTCTCTTTATGTCAAAATTCAGAAGACCTAATGTTGACAATGTTACTGTCTGATGGCTTTTATTTTAAATATTGGCGACTAGAAAAAAAGTATGATGGCATTTGGAACCACGCATACACATAATTTAAAAGCTCAACAACTTTATTAAGGATTCTACCCATTTTCCAGATTGGGAAATCACAACAGCTTTTTATTGCTCTCAGCCACTAAATTTTTGAGGGAGTCTTTTCCCTGACTCATATTTAACAATCCAGGTAAGAGGATGACAGGAAAAAAAAGATTTCGTTCAACAATTAGTATAAACAGGTTTTTTCAAAGGTTTTTGTCCAAGGAAACACCACATGACGTAATGGAAGAAATTTTTGTAAAGCATTAATACATACTAAGAATATGGAATAGTTATAATGACTTATATGACCTTTGCCATAATTCAAGATATAAGAATTAATCAGATTGCCCAAAGAGATTTTGACAATACGAAGGAATCTTTAGAGTCCATTCGGAAAATATTGTATCTTGATAATTTAAAGTAATTTTACAAATGTTTGCCAAAACCATTAAAAGATACAAATTATCATCCTCGGTTTGTATATGGTTGACTTCGTGGTTTCAAACTCCTAAATGTAGCGAATCTGCTGGCAGGCAGAAAATCCGCGAGGTTTAACGTAAATAGGCAGTACTTAACAGTAATTTTTAAGATCGGTTTTTAGTTAATTGGGTTTTATTTCCGTTAATGCTTTAATAATTCGTTCCTCGTTTATGTACTATATCTCGGAATAAAACATGGCGGAAATTCCCTGATATTTTGAAGCTTTTAGAAAATGCCGTCAAAAAATTTTGGACAATGGGTCGAGCTTGTTAAAAGGCGATAAATTCATTTCTGTAATCCATTTCACAGTCATAAACAAAATCGTCACTAAAATTCAGGTGAAACACAGTTAATATTTTAAACATTCTCCATTGATTTTTTAGTGCTAAGTTTTGATATGATTTCAGCTGTCTTGAAACAGCACCTTAAACTTATTATAACCTTTTCTTTTATTGTTTTGCCACTCGACTATTTATTATCTCGTTATTTGCCCTAAATTTAAAAGAATATCCATCATATCCCTTTTGGTGTGTTAAGTTGCTTTTAAAACTGCGTCAAACATTAATATTCTAATCTCCTTAAAATTATATTAGTAAGTTCTTCAAACTTTTAAACCTAAAACTGCACTTTCTTTAACTAAATGTCCGTTTTCTTTCAATAAAAATTCAAATTCTAATAACCCAAGCATTGAAAAGCGTAGTTTTCAAGGTATAGGTTTCCACATCCTTATAGGTGTTTCAATGTATGTTTAATATATCATCCCCCGTTGTTTTAAAATGCCGTAATCTTTTAAGAAACTTGGTCAAAATCTGGTTTTAGTTATTAAATCAAAATATTCTCTTGTTTTTATATTGTAATCAAGCAAGAAAATCTCTTTTAACACATATTGCATCTTGTAAATTCAAATTGTTCTTTTAGTTCTTTATTTAGTTTGGTAAAGATTGATTTAAATTTCTGTGAGATTTTATCAAAACCGTCTATTGAAATGCCTACTTTTTCAATCTTTTTCTACAATTGTTCAAAATGGTCCCTATTAGACTACTTAGTTTGTCTTCTAACAGTACTCCTTTAAGGTTGGGTATATTAGTCCTTTTTCACAAAGTTCATTTAGTGTTTTTTCTTTTCAAGTAGTGTGATGTCTGTTTATATATTTCGTCGTTTGTAAGTAAGTCATTAACGAAAATTCCCC
>Ga0163217_1057345_pt1 | contig 13314 bp, 4 predicted proteins | sample SynspAceP_FD_185933 | JGI IMG/M metagenome (GOLD analysis project Ga0163217, IMG submission 185933) | Saline lake microbial communities from Ace Lake in Antarctica - Synechococcus sp. Ace-P (PacBio error correction) | ecosystem: Environmental > Aquatic > Non-marine Saline and Alkaline > Saline ...
ATGTACAATTTAATAGCTGAACTCTCGGTGCCTTGTCTTACCTAATAGAAGTTCTTCATTTCCAGCATACCTTACTATCGCCTTTTCACAATTCATATTAACTTGCCCACCACACAATGTCAACCACCCTACTGAAACCCGAAAATTTGCAATCCAACCAATCAAAGTCCCAAATTAGGGCAGACAATTTTTTAAAAACAATACACACTAATTCTAAAATGAAACACGTACATGCGCGCGCAGCTCAAGGAAAATAAAGTAATGATACACAGAAGCATCCATAAAATAATGATATTCGGAAATTATTTCATTCTCCCTAATAAAAAATAATCCTACACATAAGGGCGGGATTTTCCGCCCTTATCTAAAGTTAATACTTTATTTCTATCAGTACTATACCGACCTGCATTCCTGAACCAATAAGCACATCAAGAAATATCGAGCGCGCCGTCACAGCCACTTCTGAGGCATTGGCATAAGACCAGTTTCTCGAGATCGGGAATTTGTTCTTTTTCCAAGTACTAGAGTCCTCATCTTTTCCAAACGCAGAATTATATCGGCTTCTTCTTCTGATTCCAATAACATTCGCACAATCGTTTCGCGATAATAATAAAATCCAGGCTCCATAGCATCACAGTGCAGGAGCAATATGCCCTACGCAGTTTCTAGAAGCCCTAAAGAAATTAACATCTACCAAGCGACGGCACAACCGGCATCTCCGTTCTCCTTAGCGATTGCTGCTTGCAAGCACGCTCATCAGGTTACATATTCGGCCAACGGCGCATAATTACTAGACATCAGCTGTCCTTTGTTTCTCACCCAGAAATCATGAAAGCTTTTTACTAGACTCATATTTCAACACCTATTACTCCATCTACTATGACGAACTGTTGAGTACGTCGAAATCGAAATTCTCCCAAAGGAATGAAAAACGGGGTCAACCTACCTCTGATCTGCGATTTATTACCAGCCTCCACCTACATACTCTTATATCACACTTCGCATCGCTCAACAGGGGTCTCCTCCTGTCATGGTTGCACCAGCCGTACACAAGAGACCCTCTATACAAATCCCCTACTCAACTTCCTAGAGATCCGCAGCACTTACAACACACCCCAGCGCTCATTTATCCCAGATTATCCTTTTATGCGATCGGGGATCGGCATCCGACTGGAATCTAACACAGCACAAGGCATGCTTAACAACAGGTTTTGATAAAATCCTGATGTATTCCCGCAGCATCCGTTTCCAAATTTGTCACTAGGGAATTCGGACCAGTGGCGTAAAGTTCTCCTGACATCGGAGAAACTAAGACCATCCTGTTCATGACCGTCCAATCTAGGACGTGAATAAGATGTATTGAAGATCACTTCCTTATGTCTAGTGGAGGTTTTTCATCGTCAAAAATTTCAAAATAATTCCGCGAACGGGCAATGCCTCACCAGAACTTAATTACTTGATTGGTAATTAACTTGGATTACTGAGAGGTGTGTACTCCATATCCGACATCTGTACAATTAGGGTCCATAGGATCTCTATAAACGCGCCTGCATTTAGATAAAATCCTCTGCCAAACTACAGCCTGACACACCTCGTACTTTTTCATATCCTACTGGCCCACACAGCGGTGGTCAGCTGGACACAATCAGGTCTCAACTGCTGTCAGACTTCTAACTTATTAAATATCCTGCCACTCATACCCTTAAGTATAGCAGATGATCGATCATCGCAATATTGTTTCTCTCTTTAACAAAACAAAACAACCAGGCATCCCAAAAAATATCGGTCTATAAAGGAGCTTCTCATGCCTTGCTTTCTGCCAAATAAAACTCTACCGCCTGCACGATTTGTTTTCAATCAAAGGCGCCCAAGGCATTAAATAGGCACTACCAAGATCTGGCTAATGCTTGTGGTCCTTCCCCATACATCTTTCATGATCGAAATTCACCAGAGTCTATCTGCATGGCGATTATAAACTCCGAAATTTCCGACCGGAATTATCGCCCTCAGTCGAGTACCGGACTCGTGTAGGGCAATATGGCTTATACCAGTTAGAGATTTCCTGCATTGCAAAAATATTTTTAGATATGTCTCCAAATGATACGTTATTAAGCATCTTGCACTACTGCCGACACGCGGGCATCTGTACGGGGCGCTGGACAGGCCGGATAGTGTCGTAGCTTCATCAATACCCTTCGAGATACTAGGATTTAAAGATTCGTCCAAAACATTCTCTTCAGTACCGTACAATTCACATTCATACATGCTCAGCCGACACAACAGTGCTAATATTTATATTGTCCATTTTCATATCTATTTTCTTATCTTTTTAGTCATAAAAGGATCACATTCTACACGACGTCTCGGCGCCCTGCGTTGTGCGTGTGCTTCTGTGTTGGAGTCGCGGTTGGGTGGAGGTCAAATAACAACGGTGTCTTGCCTTCGGGTGAGGGCGAACCTTATCTATACCAAAGGATTGGATTCGTTGGTTGAACTATCCGTATTTACCTCGGGATCAATATCCATCATAAAATCTGTTATCACGAATAGGTTTTGACCTGTAAAGCCTTAATCTAAATTCTTGAAGCTCAGTTTTTGAGGACCAAGCAGGATTTTTGGGTATCGAATGAAATAGCCCCAAAAGTCATATTACTTTTATATCTTAAATAAGAACCAATGCCTTTAAATAACGTGTAGAAACCTGCCGCTGAATTTAAATACTTTCCTCTGGATATTCTATAGCTAATCGCGTCGTGGTGATTATTGGGATTTGCATCCAAAGAGTTTTTTTATAAGGAAACTCCTGCTCGGTGGCATGGGCGGTGGTGGTCATAAGATTTTCATTTCCGGACACTCCATTAAAAATTTAACCGTTAAAATCAAAATTTCTATATTTTAAATTTGCGTAAAAATTATAGGGGTTAGATCCGGTAAAGCACTTCCAACAATAGTTTCTATCTTTTTCGGTTAATTTCACCATCCCCATCATTGTCCGCAATTGGAGAATGGCCCGTCCAGCGTCTATTCCTGTAAATGTCTGCATATAAAAAGCACCATGGCTTCCCTAGCCACTAACAAAGGTCGGTTATAGTAGCATCCGTAAGACCCTTGGCCAGATGCGATCCCGTAAGTTACAATGGTAAGAGGGAGAGTCCTCCAGCTAAGTTTGTCGATAAGAGTGGCATGTGTGTTCCCCACAGACCCGTACGACAAGCCATGAAGATTACGTTTAGAGTAAGTCCAGGGCAACTTCCAGTCCTTGTATTGAATGGTCATGCCCCGGCAACATTGGTCCACATAGGTCGTGCCGCAACAGTAGGACCCACCGGTACTACTTCCAACAAGATATTATCCATACTTTATGGAAATTAATCCACAGTAACCTGTTTAAACTACGTCGGACAAACCAAAATCAAACACCCACGTTGGGATTGGGGTTGAAACCTCCCCATTTCGGAATGTCAGGCATTGGCAAAAACGATATAATTCGGACTCCTACAGATAGGCTCCATTCTGATCTATGGGATAACTTACATTACTAGAGTTACTAAACCGAAAAGGAAGCTTTTTGTAATTTTCCCTGGAATTTCCTGGTTTCCTGTTTGGTCCCATCCCATGCCTTAATTTTAAATCACTAGATGGACCCTCCATAAAATCTTCTTCAATAATTCCTACACAAAGCCCCGCAAGGAAGAGAAACACCCCATATTGTTTGTTTCCCCAACTTTAAAGAAGAACCATCAGTCCCTTACAGTTCCGTAAAACAGCTATCTATCTCTGAAGCTCCAATTGGGGGCCCTACACAATACGATTGTAATTCATTTTCCAAATATGTGCTTCCTTGATGGTCTATGTCAAGTGTAATTGGTATCCCCGCCAATCCAGGGTTATTACGAGGCTCTATCCCAGTATCAGCTGGAAAAATTCGTCTATTGAACCAATGTGCTCCCACTACAAAAGGTTTTTTTGATAGCGAATGCCCCCCTAAAATACTTAGGTTATGTTCCCCAACATCAAACAGAATAAGGGTCAAAGTAATTTTCAATTAGATTATTTTCTATATTTTTCCAAATGTTTGCGCCAAATAAACCAAAATTCCATTTCGATCACCTGTTGGCTATGGTCTGTAAATCCTATCAGATGACGCTTTCTCATACCCATAAATTAAGTTTTTATAAAACAAGTCCTCCAATATTTCGTAAGATGTGCAATATTTTGATTAAAATTTCCTTCTTGATTCGTTAAAAATCCTTATATTTTATTGGACAATAAGGGATTATTCCCAAAATTAGAGGATTGTTAATCTCACCATCGCAGTATAAGCCATCAAAGTAGGGTTGGATAGAATAACCTAAATTATTGTTTTTGGATTGGCTCAGTAAGCGTCCCATAATTTAGATTATATCTATCCTTAAGCGATCATTCATAATTTTTGAGTGACATTTATTCTTGAACTTGTTTTTCTTTTGACTGAATTATAAACTATCCCTTCCTGACTTGCTAAACCTAAAGAAAGCGTATAATTTAATTTATCAGTTCTCCTGATAATACTAAGTTGTAAATTTTGCGTAAATCGCAGCCCTGTCAATTCATCTTGGCCAATCGGTAGAAACCTCCTCATCTTTATCAGTTACTCCCAGGAATTGCCGCCACTTGCGTACGGGAACTCCTCAGCGCTGATACATCGCAATTTACGTGCCAGCGTTGATATACCTACATTGGTAGAGAAAGGATACTTTTGAAAACCCCTGCCTTCCGTTCCTTGTTGTAATGATAATAACAACCATGGTCCCTCTTGAACCGTAATATAGCAGTTGCTGAAGCATCCTTTAGTACATGCAATGGATTCTATGTCGGTCCGGCATTAATAAAATTCAAAGGACTTTCTCCTGAACCCGTTACCTCCTAAGCCAAGTGGAAACGTCCAAGAACAAAAGTGGGCCCTGAGCCTGAAGCGAAAAGTTCCCTGTCCACGAATAACAATACGCTGCCCGCTTATACCCTGGCTCCCCACACTTGAAGGAAGTAACATTTACAACCCGCAGCTTAACCCTGTAATAAAGTTGTCCGCGGTTTATTTAACAACACCTTTGTTAAAGTCTTCACTGGTACAATCTTTTCAACCGCACCAGTTACGTCTTTAATTTTTTGGGTTCCATAACCTACTACAACTACTTCTCGTCAAAAGTGATGAGTCTTCTTGAAGTATAAAGGCTCACGTGCTTTGACCACTTTAGCGATATGTCTTTTGTGGCATATAACCCTAAAAAGGATTACGGGAGAGTTGCGTTTGCATCTTGATACTTGGATGGTGAAATTACCATCAAATCGGCTTGTTGTCCATTCCGTTAGTTCCTTTTCGATAACGGTTGCACCAGCCAGGGGAACATTCTGTTCATGACGAATACCGTACCGGTAACCGAGGTCTGGCCCATGAGCTGTTGATGAGGCCTATAATTTAAGGCAAACATCAAAAATTCAGTTTCTTCATATTTAGTTGTTTAAATTAGTTTTGTCATAGCCAAATTAACAAATTTTAAGGATGTCGAAATTTTTGGGTCTTTTAAAAAAACAATGCCAAGAGTTTGCACACCGCTAGTTGGGAAGAACACCATTTCTCTTACGTTATCTAACAACCATAGTCCGAATACTATTTTCCCCTCTGTAGTTTTTCCCGGCCTTAAATAAGGCCTTTCCAATCAATAGCGCTTTACGCCCTGCAAATCTTTGTAGCGATACATACTGATCCCTAGCAGCTTAGGAATTAATTACCACAATCTACTTTCCAAAGGCCCAAAATACGTTACCTATTAATTTTTATAATTGGTTCTTCAAGGCAAAGCTATAATAATTTGGAAATACGAAAATCGGCCGGATTTTTAGTGATTTTACCTTGGGGTTTACTATATATTAACACAATACTAATTCTGGTATATTGAAATTTGAACAGCTATATTAATAGGTTATACTTTTCAGAAGAAGTTACTCTTGGGTGGTTATTTGATAATTCATGAATCGGACCACTAACTGTTTGCTACACTAACATACACTTTTAACAAAACCAACAACCATAGCTTTCTATAAAATACAATTGGCAAGCCCTCTATTAAATTGAATACATTAAACAATTGGCCTAACAATTCAAAGGGCCTTGCTTATTTTTTCCTGGTACTGTTTTTAAATTCCTACAACAGTAATGGGCAACAGCCAGAAAATTTCACAATTCCTTCCTGCACAAAATAAAACTACCAAAGAATAAATAACCGTCCTTAAACTAAGAAAATATCAACCTATTAAATCAAAGTACTAGACAATGCCCAGGGTAAAGGTTGTTCCAGTAAACCATTATTCCAATTTAATACGTATAGGAAAGATTCACTTCCGTTTGTGCCCCGCCATTAGGTAACCTATGGTTGGCCTATAATAAAGTCCGCCGTCATTCCCTTCGTTTATGCCTATGGCCTGACAACTCGGCTTTCGATGGATAACGAATTGGAGGTCCAAAATCTAACAGAAGCGGCGAGGGGCATAAATTGAAACTGTTAGGTAAAGTCTTCAGAAAAAAGCTCCCTATCATCACTTTTTTCCGGAATTACCGTTTTACGAAAACCTACCTTACCAAGGTCACAATTTCCACTTAAGACCCCAACGATAAATCCTAAATCCACCTCCGCAACTAGCTAAGTTCCTCCTTGGAATTCATCCAAGGGGAGACCGCAATGGATTCCCAGTTTCATGCGCTTGTTGGGCATACAAGCCTATACTAAAGTGCAAAAACAAAGGTCCTAAGTAACTTTTTTTCATAAATTGTTGGGTTTTTAATTGGTTGGTATAAATCTAAAGAATCTTCCATGGAGCAGGCCACATTTTTTGTTGTAAAAACCAGCAAAAAGTGTGGAGATGGGAATTATAGTACACACCTCGACTCATCACAATGAATTCTTATAAAAAATAAGCTACCGCACTGTGAGGATACCTTTTTTAATAAATCCTCATCGGCATAAAATATTTTCAAGCATCAGTTCCTATTTGCCGCAACAGATAGCTATATTTGTATTAATTATACCTTTTAAAAAATTAAAATACATAATAAAGGCAAATAAAATCATTAAGTGTTTAAATATCAAAAATAATTAATCTTATGTATAACCAATAAGATATAAATTTTATATCTTGCCCAAAATCTAACCGACATGTTAGCCTCAAACACACATTAATTTACTGAAACATTTTATTAAGCACGGAATGGAAATGGACCATCGGCCCAGTTCAATTTTCAAACAAAAACTTGGAGCTTAATCTATCTCATTGGGCTTGCAAATATTTATGTTCCTTTGTCAGCACTCCTTTGGTTGCTCAGCAAAGTAATATAGCGGAACCTATAACAGACGGCACAGGTAACGTTGCCCGGGGCCAACCCGTACTGGTAGAAAAGGCACCACCAATGGGCACCTCAAAGCCGACTTTGAATGGTAATTATACCAATTCAAGCCAGAGCCCCAACCGATGTATTGATATTAGCTATATTTGGATTTACTAACAGCAAAGTATTCCTGTAGGCATCAGAACCAACATCAACGTACCGATTAAATGAAAGATGCTTCAATTTTAGATGAATAGTTGTTACCGTTACGGTGGGGGGAGTTCAGACAGAGGAACTTTAACCACCTCGGTAATCTAATTGGATACTGAAATTTTGGAAACCTCTACAAAGATCTATGCCGCACGGCCTTACAAGGGACCATTGCCGGTCTTAAGGGTCAACAACAATACCGGTCAAACCAAGGGTGCAACACCATCCATTGGGTGTTACGGGGAGGTACTAATTTTGACGGATCTGGTTCTCCTCTTATTTTTTGATAGATGGTATTCCAGGTTCATTTTGTATGCGCTAAAACCCGACGATATTATCTATTGAAGTAATTAAAGGATGCCTGCGGCCACCGGCTAATTTTGGTGCCAGATCTGCCATGGAAGTTATTTTGGTTTACAACCAAATCTGGTAAGACTGGAAAATCCTCAATCACTATAAATATAAAATATAGCATGAAGAGGAAAGAAATAGTCCAAAAGTACCTGGAAGCAAGCGGATTTTTTTAAATTACAACAGGCAAGGGACATGCCTATTCTGAACAAACGCGTGGGAATCCAAAATTTTTCCGTCAATTCTCAATGGAGATACTCATTTTGGTATCGGAGGTAACACTACCATTCTCACCTTCACCACACCAGTTGGTTAACCTCAGAATCAACCAATACTATTAAATCACCTGGATGGAGCTCCATTCCTGACATTTTAGATCCTACCAGACAGATTTTATTCTATACAATAAAAAATGTAAGGAGACCGTAATTATCAAAGTAGCGGAAACAAAGGATCATTTATTTAATCTTTTGTGGTGGTGGACGAAAAAGGAACCTACTACTTAGGTCTTTGGGCTTTTGGATAATGACGGTTTAATTTAGGACTCTGGTTTTAAAAAAGAGATACTCAGGAAAATTTACAGGGACTTACAAAATTTCAGACAACATAGGTCAACTCCAATGTATATATCTCTCATTCCAACCTAAGTTTAAGTCCATTGGGAGGTGATTGAATACGTATTTAGAGGTTTCAAGGCAGGCCCCTACTTCAAGGGATTATCGAACAACCAACCCAGATGGACCGTTTTCCGATATTATGCTGTTTTGGGCAAAATCAAAAGTTTTGGTACCCTTTATACTATCAGGATAAATTTTGTCCAGAAAAAAATTTAGAACAACGCTTAATCGGCTTCAGTGGGTATCGACTGGAAATATTTTTGAACAACCTCATTTTTATCTGTAAGACGGCAGCCATTTTACATAACAATCACACGACGAGAGCTTTAATAGAGCTTATAGGGTAGGAAGCAAACAGGTCCGTTAAGAACCGCGGCCGTGAGGCATCCGTTAGGTTGGAAAGAACCATTAAGAAACCAATAACAGTACCTAAACTACACCAAGAATTTAGGCAATCAATAATTTTACAGGCCCTGATCGGTGCCGAATATTTTAAGGTATAATTATTTTTCGCACATTCTGCCGGAACAAGAAATTCTCCTTCAGACTTAATTTGAAACACCTTAAATTGCTTTGGGAGCAGAAGCGAGGTATTCTTCTAGTTTTGAAATACAGAATATGTAATCGTTTCTCTTTGGACGTTTATTGTATGATTTCGACAATAAGTATTTGATCAGTGGCACTTTTTAAACGTGATGGATCTTCAAGATTGGGAAACCCAGAAATTTTGGATTTTTCCCTGGGGTATCTGTAGGGTTGGAAATGCGCATAATGAAGATTCTTCAACAGATGCTATTTTAAGGCAATACATTCACTAGATTAAACCAAGATTAGTTTTACGGCGTTATGGAAATCAGGATGTTTTAAGTACTATGGTGGTTTTTTCGGAGCCTATGGAAGCAAGGCAAATTTACAATGCAACAAATGGCTATGGCTAATTCTCCCTATCTTACCTTGAATCTAAAATGGAAAAAATCAACACACATTTAATTGCAGGTTTGGACATCTCCGTTTTTTAGAAAACAGACTTTCTTTTTATTGCCGATGTATATTCTAGGGCATCAAGGACAAACTTGCAAAACCTTACCCCTTCCTTATTATACCTGGATTTAGCAGTATTACTTGACCCATAACGGAACCATTAGAATAAAGGTTTTGAACTACAGGTAAATGGCGATTATCATTCGTACTGAAGAATATAAGCTGGAATGTGGTGCTACTTTTACCACCATAAAAATTACGTTAGATCTTCTGAAAATGACAATGACCCTAAACAGACAAAGGAGGAAGATTGATCTGGAATCTCAAAGACTGGTGAGAAGAATGGACCGGCCGGTTTTCAAAGAAGGACAACCGATCCGGTTCACGATCTTTGTTAATCGCATTGAACAAGAGGGTTATTTATGCCTTCAGGCTGAAGCCGATGCAGACAATGCATCACGGACGAAATTTGATGCCGGCGCTAGCCGAAATAAACGTTGGGCGGTGATTGCTAAATGGTAGAAACCAAAATGATGATGGCGTTATCAATAGTCTTGATAGAAAAGTTATAGGACGATACACGGCAGACTTCATTGGAGGTTTTAACTACTAATTTTAAAATACAAGGATTTTAGTTTATTTTGTTTAAAACGATTTTGCATCAGGCCATTTAGTAATGGAATCATATTAGAGCTAAAGGTTAACGGACAAACGCAGGGTAACTTAAATCACCAATTGAAGTATTAGATTCTTCTTGGACCCCTACCAATACAATCACAGATTGGGCCACGTATGGTTTTTTGTATGACGCAAATGTCTGGAGGGGGTAATGAATCTTGTAAATATTTGCAAAATTTCGGTAACCAACAATTCTGGGAAAAAGGAGACTATTTAGCGTTGAGGAGGTAACTCTAAGCTATAATGTGCTTCAATACTTTAAGAATACCATCAAAAGACTAACATTTTCCTTACAGGAATCCAACTTACATTACTTTTAAAGTATGAGTGTGATACCCCAGAAATTGGTGGTGTCAATAAAATGGGGGGGAAAAAAAGCCCAAAAAAAAAAATTTTTTTTTTTTCCGCTTCAAAAACAATAACCGATAGGACTTAATCTACTTTTTAAATAGTAGCAAAATGAAAAGAAATTATATATATATACTACTAGCACTTTTTACTTTTTAGTTCAATGTGAAAGTGAAGCTCGAATTGGACAAGTCCAAGTGAATTAACCACCGCTTGGGTTTCTGGGATAGCAGAAGAAGGAGCGAGAACCTTCGCATACAGGATTATACTGCTAACTTAAGATCTTTCCGCCGATGAATTATGGCGCTATTGGGAGATATGAAGAAGTTATATTTGGGGCGGACGAAACTTATACGAGTCGGAGGCTAACATATCCTTAATCCAATCTAACATTACTGTGGCTACCGGCACCTTTTTGGTGGCTGGGCAGGGTTAACCGCAGAATTCATAAGAATTAATGACTTTTTGGCAAAATATTCCAAATGTGACCTTTGTCAATGAAGACGAATAAAGGATCAACCTTATTGGGCAGTGCTTATGGTTTAAGAGGCGTTTTGTATTTACTACACACTATAAAGACCTGGGGCGCTGTACGCAATTTCTTTAGATGGCCATTAAAAGATGTTGATCCGGCTTCATTAAGCAAGCAAGCAAGCCCAGAGCGCCACAAAGTGAAGTAATGAGCTTAAATCAATTCAGATTTACAAGCCTCATTAAAGTGCATTTGGGATCGACAACAAAGTTTTTTTTGAAGGAAGCAGTCGTATTGGTGCCAAAGCTGCCACGTTGGCTCTAAAGGAGACGTTATATCTGTCCGGGAATTTACTTTGGCGGTAGGTAATGCTGACTTTAACGGACGCTAAATCGGCCTTACAGGAAATTGCCACTTTAAGGGGTAGGCTTGAACCACGCATCCCAATTTAATGGGGTGTTGGAACGAAATAACAGCGAGTTTTATAATTGCATTGAATATAAACAAGACGAGGGGGAAAACTTTTACAAATAGCTTAACAGGCAGAACACACCGAATCAACCCTCAGTATAATGATATCGGGGAATCTATGAGCAGCTTTGTAATTGCAGGCGCCCATAGAATGGGCGTCCGGAAAACACCATCTTGATTATTGACGATAATGATGATAGCCGTAAAGAGGCCACTTTCATTAGAACTGTAATATGATGACAACGGAGGAATAAAGGATATCCTAGCTATAATGAACCCAAATATTTTTGGTGCTATTTTTAAATAAATTTTTAGGCCAGGTAATTGGTTCCGAACGAATTTTTGAAAATGACATAACCATTTATAGATTAATATGCGGATGTGTTATTGCTCTTTATGCGGGAAAGCCAAAAACCATTTAGGTGAGACCTCCTCAGGTATGATAAATTTAACGAAATTCGTGAAAAGAGCTTTCGGGGAGAACTATAATCCACTTATTAATGCCTACGTGAATGGATCGGCAGACCGACAACGCCAATGCGATCTTAAGATGAGGGCGTTATAAGGATTTATAGGTAAGGCAAAAAGATGGGTGGGACTTAAAAGAGCCGGGGGACAGCATTGTATTTTTACAATGTTAGCTTTCTAAATCCCTGGGGACGAAGTTTAAATTGGTATTGCCCATACAAACAGATATGATTGGTTAGAAACCCTTTTACTAGAAAACAAACACCCGGAATATAATTAAAATATGAGTTAGTTCTAAATTGAAGTGTTGTTTGCTTTAAAAAAAGGGTTCCATTCTTTTTGGAACCCTTTTTAAGCGTTACCCCACCCACAAACCGGGATAATCAGAATCACGACAACTCCACATTCTTTATACGATTATTGTAATCTTGATTTAAATTATTTTGGGTGTGAAATCTTTTACCCACGTAATTGTATCTTGTAATCACATAATAAAAGTAAAATATATGAACGGACTGATTCGCCGCACTTATGCCCCAATGCATAATGATACCTCAATAAATTTGGCGTATAATCTCGAATACGGCCAATTTTTTAAAAAACAATAAGGTTAAGGGGCGCCTTTGTGATGGATCTACTGGAGATTTTTGTCTCTTGACGACCGAAGAAAGAAAAGAAATTATCACCGAATGGTCAATAAACAAACCAAACGATTTTTTTCTGGTAAATCATGTTAGGACATACAGTTTTAAAGGTCGCCCCAAGACCCTAGCAACACATTTCTGCGGATAAGGTGGAATCCATTGCGGCCTTGCTCCCTTTTAAAGCTTTAGGCTTAAGCTCGTTAAAAAGTTTGCTTGAATACTGTAAGGAAAATTGCCGCTTGTGCACCGGACACTCCTTTCCTATTACTACCACATTCCTGTATTGACAGGTGCCAATTCCTAATGCACGAATTTCTGGAATTTGGCCTCCAAGGAAATACCCAAACTTTGCTGGCATAAAGTTTACCCAACATAACTTAATAACTATAAATTATTGTAAGGATTTTTAACCATGGGGCGCCTATAAATATATTGTTCGGTTTGAATGAAATCTTATGTGCCAGCCTTCTTTGGGCGCAGAAGGCTGGGTAGGTAGCACTATAATCCTTAGCGCCCTATATTTTATCCATCATAGATGCCTTTCACAACAACGATCATAAAATTGGCTAGCATCTCTACAGGAAAAATCTATGAAGTTCGTAGATTATTTCTAAATTCAAAAGGAGGCTTTAATGTGGCGGTCCAATTCCTTTTATAAATACTCTGTGGGTAGTAGATTGGATGGGCCTATCTAAGTCGAGAATTTTTAAA
>Ga0163217_1087046_pt1 | contig 13312 bp, 7 predicted proteins | sample SynspAceP_FD_185933 | JGI IMG/M metagenome (GOLD analysis project Ga0163217, IMG submission 185933) | Saline lake microbial communities from Ace Lake in Antarctica - Synechococcus sp. Ace-P (PacBio error correction) | ecosystem: Environmental > Aquatic > Non-marine Saline and Alkaline > Saline ...
CAACAAAAAAAAAAAAGAAAAAGGAAAGAAAAATGAAAGTTTTTTTTTTTTGTAATTAAAATTGGTTTCCCCCCGCCTAATTAAAAAACCAAAATTGGGGTTTTGTTGCATTTTTTCCAAAAGCAACCGGTAAACCCTTCAGCTCATGTTTTGGGAATCTTGGGAAATTATGTTGATTGATCATGAATCCTCATATCTCATATAAGAGATACTGGAAGAGGCAGTGTCATTCCCCGTTGCCGTTTAAAGTCCAGCTTTTTTATATGGCGCCACTGGGAACCGCCTTAGCTTCCGTCTAAACTTGGCCTTTCACACTTTTTGACCATATAATCATGCGCCATCTTAATTTTTTTCCGCTCCTTACCTCGGTATCCCCAAACATGAGTCACTTAACCGACATAGCTTTTTAAAGGTCTAGTTTTTTTTATCTTTGTTCTTTAGCCTGTAAGTAGCATAATGCGCCAAAGATAATCTCCTTTTTGACTAAAATAAAGTTAGGCAATACTATCGCTTTTCATTGAATTCTTTTAAATAAAAAAATGAAGTAACCGTACGCCGTTTCGGGAATGAAATTGTTTGGCCGCAGGCTAATTTCGAGGCTTGTTTTCTAGCTCCCCCTTTTTGGGGTTCTGTATGCGTCTTCGGTTGAAATAGTAAATGCGCATTCTGGTTTTTATCAGCTTCATTTAAATTGATGTAATACGGTTAAGTCATCGATCATCCACAAGCTACGTCCTTGAGTAGCTACGATAAAATTGTTTTCTTTCACCGTCTAAATCAGTAATGGGTACAATTGGTAAATTTAATTGAAAAGGTTTCCCAGTTGGCGCCATCATTAAAAGAAAACATACATGCCTGTTTCTGTACTGCATATAAGTAAGCCTTTTGCGTTTGGGGTCTCTTCCCGATACTAACTGCTTGTGAAATGTTCCATTAGCATACGATTTGTTATTTAGTCAGTTTTTTTCCATAGTCCGTGTTCTTGTATAAAATAAGGCCTGAAAATCTCCTAATTTGTAGCGTGTTGCGGCTAACGTAACAAGATTCCCTCATCGAAAGCCGAAGGTTCAATACTATTCACCATAAGCTCCATTCTGGCATACTAAAGGCGGAGTGTACATTATCCAAGTTTTCTCCTGAACTTTTCTACTCACCATGAAATTAATCCCATCATCACTACCTACCCATAATAAACCTTCTTTTTAAATGGACTTTCATTAGCTGCAAAATGGGTAACAATAGTAATTCTACAAACCTGGTAATTGGTCTTTGTGGTAATTGGTCCCCCACTAGAACCTATTTTGTAGGGTCGTTTCTGGGTTAAATCCCCACTCAGTAAATTTCAACTTTGGCCTCTTTCTGTTGAACATGAAACATGGTTGGAAAACGTCTATAATTTTTTAGGATTTGTGTTTTGCTAAAAATAATAGGGAATTCCATTGAAACCTATAATTCAAGCCTCGGCAACCTCACCCATTGGGTTTCTGGCCAAACCATTTTTATACCTCTTGTGGTATTTTGTTTTATGATTTACTCGAGTTAAAAAAACCGTTCATAACTACCCCCATACACCACATCATTTATCTTTTTTGGATCAACTGCAATCCAAGCAGAACTCACCGCCCCGGTTTCCTCCCAATCGTCAACAACTAATGCTATAACCCGTCGCTACGATGTTTTTTATAACGTAAAGTGGAATTATCTTGTTGCGGCCTACAGCATAAATTCTATAAGGCAAAAGAATTATCGGTGGTTTACTCTATAGAAACTGTGCTGTTGGTTGGTTATAATTACGTTACTCCAAGTTTTCACCTCCCAATCATAGGTTGATTTGCGCACCACCCTGTCATCACCAATGATCATTCGATAACTATTCCGCGAGAAATCCATAAATCATGATGGTCCACCATGAGGCCGCAATTAAAACTTTTAAAGATCTTCTCCATCCTCTGATTATAAAATGATAGTTAACATTCAACACATAGACCACATCTTCATTTTTCAGTATTCGGCATAAACCTCGGGTGTAAATACCAAAGCTCGTTGCGTAAGCTTCGATCACTATTGATTAAGGTCTCATTTTTCCACCAACCATCAATCACTACGGATACAATCCGCCCTTTTTCTTTTATTTTTCTAACAATCTGCCCAAAGGACTCTATCTGAGTTTTTTGGAGAAAACGGCAAACACCAAATAATCCTAAGTGTCCACCTTGAAAACCTTCATGTTTGGAATTTCTTCCAAGTTTCTCCCACATCGTACTTTTCAAAGTGCAGAGAGCGCATCACCACCACTGCTTAAACTATAAGGAGTTCGTTGCGCGCTGCCCAAGTCCGAGGGCATATAAAATTCTAGATGTTTAGGATCAAAAGTCAAATCTACCCCGCACAAGCCGCTTTGATCGTTTACAAAACAGAGTTTTTTTTCCAATTTTTTCCCACCATCGGTGGCTTTTATAAATACCACGTTCGTTCGTTGGTGTTTAATAATATCTCCTAACACTGCTAGCAAAAACTACATCAAATTTTTTTGGGATGAATACGGTATCCTTGGAATATGGTCGGAGCTATTTTCTACAGCCTATTGCTGTCCATGTTTTTTTCCTGCATTTTCGTTTTCCCACATGCCGTATCCGCAAGATAACATTCCCACGAAGCGTTTTTTCCTCACACTCCCAACGTTAAATCACATTCGGAATCAAAACCTGTGAAACTCCAACAGCAACCAATGCTTCCACCAAAAAAATCCGTCAGAAATATTCTCCCATTCAAGACCGCCCATCCAATGGTTTTTCCCAAACCCCACACCGGTAGCTCCAAAGTAAAATGATTAGGTTGATTAGGAACACCAAGCCACGGGCAGCCGAAACGACTCGCACGAAAAGGGGCCTATTTAGTCTGTATTCTAAACTAGAAAATAGCTCTTGAGGAATAGCGTCTCGGTTTTGATTTGCCTTTTTTTTCTTTTTGAGAAACTGTAATAAAGGTGTTAAGCACAGGATAAGCAGTACTGAAGCGAATTTTTGAAGTAGTTGTATTTCATAATATATTCAAGGTGATTTGTCCTGCTAAAAGTAAGGAGAAAAAATACGTTTTTACAAGCGGTAGACTTAGGCCTTAGGCATAAAACTAAACAAGTGTAACAAACCGATGTTTTTTAAGTACCCAGGCAATTATTTGTGAAATTATAAATTCGTTTTTAAATGTAAAGCAAATGAGCCAGCACCTTAGCGACTAAGCTTAGCGGCTTTCATTGTAACAACTTGTATCTTAGCTACTTACAATTGACAAAATAAAACAATGCTCGAAAAAAAAAAAATCGAAAATCAACTGTCCGAAAAAAGACTTGGGAAAATTTTAACTAAAGCCAAAGCAGCAAATGTTAACTATTGTTGGGGCGATGAAGGGGCCTTAAACAGTATGCGGAAAACTTGACTACAAACAAAGTGGACTTACTCCTGGCAAACAACAAAAATGGTTACAAAAAAGTGAGCTATGATGTATGCGCGTGTGGTAAAAGGCAAATTTTAACTCTATGAAAAAAGAACAAAACCGAACGCCTCCTTTTAAATAAAAACCTATAAAGCCCTTGTAACTTCAATCAGCGAATTTTGTGGTGCGTTTTGGTATAGCTGCCTTTGCGGGCTGATTTAACGCTTACCTACCAAAATTAATGATGGCGGTCTATATGGGATTATCGCACGAAGTGAAGGCGAAAATCTAGAAGAGTTAGACCAGTCACTTGCTCTGTTTTACAAGTTATTTGCATTAGGTGGAAAATCAAAACATGATGATACGCCTCGAAACTGCTTATTAATGCCACAAAATAACATTAAGAATACCTAGCGTCAAAGCTTGCCACAAGGTGCAGGAAAAAGTTTGCCGGCTCATTAACTACAGGGCAGTGCCAACCCTTTTTTACAAGCTTTAGGGGTTATTTGCTTCTCGCTTTAAGTATTCAGGTTTCGAAAAATTTGTTGCCCAAGCCGTTCCAGAGAGTGGTGCTGCGGGGCGTGGGTAGCGAGTTAACACTGGCCTTTTTATACATCAATTTTCAAGGCATGGCACAGGCCCATTTTTCGTCAGAAGACTGGAACGCACGCTAGTTGGAAAAGAATATCAATCAAAATAACTTGAAGGCTTTTGAACCCCCAACAAGAGTGAAACAATTTGCCACACCCTCCATGGTTTATGCCTTTTAGTATAAATCACTAACTTCTTAAAGGTTCGATTTTGTTAAGAAAATGAACTTATTTACATAGGTTCATTCTTGCCAACTCACCGTACAATAAGCTGGGGCAATAAGTGTCGCCCTTAAAATCTTTCATATAAAGCTGCCAAAAAATCCTTTGGTTTTGAAGGAGAAAATATAATAAAATTGTTGCTTTTTCTTAAATAGTTTTCAAAATTTCGATATTCAAGAAGCCTAGCTATTTGTAATTTTTTGCCAGCTTTTATAAAAAAAAACTTTTTTTCCATCCTAAGAATCTTTTATTAAAAGCTAAAATCCTAGCTTTAAAAAAATCGTTAGAGCCTATTTTCTAGCTGATGAAGATATCCATTCAGTATTTTATTTAATTATTTTTATTTTAGATTGATTAAAAACAATAATTATGATGTATTTTTTTGCCTTCAAAAATTTAAAAATAGTAGGTCAAAAAAACCTTCGTCGTTTGGCATACCCTATTTAAATGTAACCACACAAATTAAGTAATTTGAATATGGCTACAAAAAACTCCACTTTCCTTTTCCAAAGTACGAGCAATTCATAGATATCTTGGGTATTTTATTATCTGGGATAATGGCAGTTTAATGCCATTAGCGGGGATACTTTTAAATCTTTCAGAAAAACTGAGCTCTTTAAAAAGGAAGTTATTACGGGAAACGTTCTTCCCCTCTAAATTTGAAAATTGATGCCTTTGGCACCTGCTTAGATAGGAAGCTCAGCCTAGAAAAAGTAGAAGGCGATCTTTTTTTATTTTGAGAAATGGGCACCTATAATCAACAAACAGGACTACGCAGTATAAAAACAATGGAAGTTTTCCTTGTTGCTTGATAAAATGCAACAAATTACATTCACAAGCATGCACCAAAAAAGGTTCCCCTTTATTATCTCAACAATCTTTTTTGTGGTGGTAAGCAACTCCTCTTTTTTTCGTTTTATCGGCATTTTGGATGTACGCTCCCAAAAAATGCGATCTTAAAAAAAGGCTCTAACTTTGCCTTAGGAGGAGCTGTTTTAACTCCTGGTGGCTTTTAATTTGTATAAAACTCAAATTTTTAATGTCGAATTTGTAGGAATTTTACTTCTATAAACACTTTGAAAAACAAACCTTTAACGGGTTTATAGGACCTAATTCCATTTTCGACAACAGGTTGTTAAATAGTTCGCAACATCTTTAATTTAAGATGCTAAGCTTTCTACTCTTTTGGCTTCTGGAAAGCAAAGCAGCTATTTTATACTTCTCAAGGATGCTATTTTTAAATAGCTTAGTTCAACACTTTGGTCTCAAAAAGCAGCGCCTGTGGCTAATACGGACAATTAACGAGGTTCGCTCAATAACGAATTAATAAATTTCGGCGGTAAACGGACTCTTAAATAACGATACGGGATGCAAATGGTGTCGTGAAGTCCTATCCGTTCCTAACGACACCCATAAGCAATCCAACCCATGGCAGGTGTTGTTGTAATGCCGATGGGAGTTACCTTTACTCTACACTTGGACTTTGTTGGCCGGCTGATTCTTTTGAATATACGCGTTTGTGAGAATGGTAGTCCAAAACAACATAATATCTTCAATTCCGATTTTAATTCAACCCCACTTAACTACCGGCAACTATGGCCGCTAACGGCTATATTCCGAAATACGAATGCGGTAACGCCTCGCTGTGGCTTTTAAGAATACCCTCAGCATCTGGGGGTAGTAACTACGGGGTTACGAGTCGTAGTACGCAAAAACTGGTGGTAATTTAATTTTTACTAGTTTAAATTAGATTTGAATATAGAGATCAAGAAGGTTGTTGCAGATATCGTCCAGTGGCGGAAACTCAGAGTTTATCATATTGGTGCAAAACACCTTAGGAATTAACCCTGAAATTATAAACGGTTCTACGAACTTACCCTTAACAATCACACAAACTTAGTAAATTTTTTACCTTCTAGTGCCAGTGCCCACCATACAGCATCGCTTATAATCTTCATTAAATGGTAACCATAACACACGTTAATGGCCGACCACTAAATTTTACCCGTAGCTCCCCTCACTTTTTTCCCGCGGGCTCAGGAAACGGCCCTTAGCTAGCAATATTATTTATTGGTCAGAATATGGATATAGTGGAAGCACACTACCTTCTCTAGCAGCAATGACTTCACCGATACCGAGAAAATTATGAAGATGGTACGGTAAATTTAACCATTTGGAAGCAAACGTAATTACATAGAAAAATTACGTATCGGCGGTAAAAAAAGACTAAGCTTCCATAAGGGTCAAATAAGATCTATTTAGGAGATGTATAATGTAAACAAAACGCATGACGCCCCTACTTCTTTTTATTCAATTTAAAAAAACAACTTTTTTTGTATCTTTCACAGGTAACTCTTAGTACTACTAAATGAAAGCACTTTTTTTACTGAAAATCCGTTTGTCGTTTTTTTCTTTTCTTTTATCAAAACACTTGGCGCTCAGAAAAGCCTATTTTTTTATCGGATCCTAGTCTTCGCCCAGATGCGGAAACTATCATTTTACGCCTATGATGCGATTTATGGAAAGTATCTTCTGGGGTGGCCCTTGGCGGTTTCGGATTACAGCATGGATGGAGAAGAAAGCCTGCCCTAGAATTTCACCCTGACCGGAAAGGTTAGCCTTTAATCATCTACCCAATTAGAACACAGATTGTCTATGTAATGTCCTTGAAATGGTGGTCCTATACAACAACTTACGTTCATGAGCTTCAGATGAAGTTGATAAGCTGGTCATGGGATTCAGAAACTATTTACTTTTACCTCTCAAGAAATAACAGATACGCTGGTAAATCAAGTTTCTAAAAAACGGAGGCACTGCCAAAAGCTTTGTTTTCGCCACTACTTTAACACCACCGCATAACATAGGCCGCACACCCCAAAAACTGATGAACTTTTTTAAACGAAGCTCGGGAAAGTAAAAATTTTTCAAAACCCATCGGAAGCGCTATAAAGGCAGTTACAATCCGAATATAAGAATCATATAATACCACTAGTAAAACATATAATTAAAGAATAACCAAGCTATGAAGGTAAAGACATGTGCCACGTTCGAACCACATACCGGGGCAGTTGTATTTTGTATCAGATTGAAAAATACGGGAGAGAATACAATTTTATTCACGTTTTAATAATACACTAGAAATTGGCTTAACCTAGTTTTAAAACCTCTATAGGAAGACCACAAGCCAGCGCGAATGGCAAACAGTAGTTTTTGAAAAAGATTTATCAATTGTTATGTATATGAATGTGGTATCAAAAACCAACCAAAAAGGTGAAATTAAGAATGCCCTATCAACAAAATACTTTTAAATCAAAATCACAGATTTTAAAGTTTCCAAACACTATTACCCATTTTGATATTCCTCCAGATGGAAAAAAAAATAGCTTTGTATCCAGAAGGCAGTTTATTTGTGTGATAGCAAAGGTAAATTTTACAAAACCAATTGGCAACCAAAAAACGGGGAGAACGTGTTTAGAAGCTAAGTGTTTAAAAGACAATGCCACACGTTTTAATTTACCCAGAACTCACCAAGGCCTACCCAGTAAATATATTCAGTATCCGCTTGCCAAAACAGGTAACGAAAAGAAAAACAACAAACACCAACAGAAGCTCGAAATAATGTGAATATTCAAATTAGCACACTAACAAACTCAAAAGCCGTTTACATCAGCGGAAGAAGATGAAACTTCGCCTAACTCGGAACCTCAACAGTTTTAAAAAGTGAAGGTTACTTTGTTAACCGATGAATTTGGGCTTTTATAGCACCAAAACCTAGGGTTTTCTCCAGACGGAACCCATATGCCCCTACTAATGCCGTACCGAAATTTTGAACATGAGTTGTTTGTGGATCCGTTTTGGCAGATTAAAAAATTATGGAATTTTAACACAAACTGGAGTTTACAGAAACTGAAACCTGTTTTGGGGTCGCCGGATGGTAAGCGCTATACTTTTACATCGAATTTGGTAAAACCTACTACCCGTATGGTGTGCCAAGATGCTCAGTTTACAAAATGCCATTAGTACGTATGATGACCCTTACAATCTGAAAAATAATACCAGCACTTTTCGGAAAAGACGAGCCAAAGGTAGAGAAAAAAAAGGGTGCTAAAAAAGAAAAAGTAGCCATAACAAAAACCTCTATAAATTATTAATCAATACGGATAAAATCATGCAAAGATAGAAAGTTATATCATCCGTCTTATTGGGGTTCAAGAAAAGTCCCGTCTGCCATTGCATCAAAAAGAAGCTACTCACGGTAATTACTTAAGCAATCACGATGAAGGCGATTCCAAAACTTTGGAAAACAGTCAATCACTCCTTTGAGAGAAATAAAAATAGAAAAAGTCAGTGAATGAAAAAAATTCGCAATTAACGCAATTGGCTCAATCAAAAGACAACTATTTTTTTGGCCAATGGCAGATACATAGCTTGATATGAAAAAAAACAAACTAGAAAAAATTGAATATAGACCCATAACTTCCGAAAAAAATTTAGCCGAAGAATTTTAACCAGATGTTTATGGTAAGCTTGGGCAGGTTTCGGAAGAGAATTGTTCTATGATCAAGATTTCATGGCGAAGATTGGTCAGCGCTAAAAGAAAAATAATGCCCCACTTTTACCCATTTTAACCAAACCGTGGCGCAATTACGCGGTGCTTTTTTAAATGGATATGTTTTTTTTTGGGGGGGGGCCGATTAAATCTTTCACACTTTCGGATTTAATTCTAGTGGAAAAGAAAGAAAACGAGTTTTAGTAAGTCATCTCAATGCTATTGGCGCAATTTTTTCGGAACGAAAATCCGTTGAAATAAGGAGCATCATTAAGCCATGGTCTGCCTCTAGAATATCACAGGTAAAATATTCAAAGGGCGATGTGCTTATCGCTGTTAAACGGAAAAAAGGTGGCTATTCAGATAAAAATAGAGAAGCTTATTTTGTAGACGCCTCACTAGACAATGAAATTGAACTGTTGCCTTTAACCGAAATGGACGCAGAAAATTAAAGTCAATGTACATCCTAATTTCAAAGCAATGCCCAACGTACTTTAATTATACGATGAATGGGGAGGCTTAATAACCAAAAGTAATATGAACACGAAAAGCGATAAAAAGGTGGCCTATAATACATCATGGAAAACATGAAAGCGGTGGCGCAATTAGAAACTCAAAAAGAAATGGGTTTCCTGAAGCCAACCAAAAAGAGAAAGCTATTATTTAGATTATACCTAATAATACAAGGGAGGTAATCGTTTCATGATGAAGTGCTTCAAATTTTTATCTCAAAGAACCTTATTTGCAGTGGGAAATACGCGAATGGTGCCAATGGCATCAACAACCTAATTTTGCCTCCAGCGGTAAAGCCCATTATCTTAAATTAATTAACGAACAATCATTAAGTGATGCCGAATGACCGCTGCTGGGTTAAAACCTTAGGCTTAGGAAAAATTATAGGCGTAGAAACGCTACCGATGGGATTGTTTGTTACGCTCTCAAAAGGCTGTTGGATGATGTCATCGTATCGCTTACGCGTCTTGGGATGTTAATACTTTAGACGGCGATAATTAGAAAAAAAACAGGCGTTGCCAGCCCGGATCTTCCAAGTATTTGAAAACTTCAAAGATAGACTAGAGGAACAACAGCCTCAATTAGATAAGGCCACCTGAAGATATTTAGTCCAACTTGGCTAAAAAATATATGTAGGCCAGTATCAGTTAACAGTGCACAATAGTATTGTGTACTAACTCTTTGGATCTAGGGTCTTAATATCCAAATTCCAATCGTGCAGGCTAGTATTGCGTCTAAAAGCTCGATATTGGAGACTGCTTCCCGAATACTGAGTACTTCATCTGACACACTGAACCTTAACACTGAACACTGAATCACTAAAGACTAAGCCTCTAGCTCTTTCTCACTTCTTTTCGCAAATAATAACCCGTTACCACTGTGGCTAAAAATCGCTATTGGAAAGCTAATCCAAACCCCTAACTCCATCAAAAAACATTTGGGTAGAAATTAAATCAAAGGGAATAAAAAAGAACCTTTGTCTTAGTCAGGAGGTAAGTGCAATGCGGCGTATTGCTTACCAACTGCTTGAAAATAAAGCAGCGAGCCAATTAAATTGTAACGCAATAATAGGTGTTGCCACGCAAAAACCAAGCGCCAAATAGCCATGGGAATGTGTTCAAAACAAATGTATTGACTTCGAGTCCGCAGCGGGCATTCCTTCCTACTGCTTAAAAACAAAAAGCAATGTTCTGCAGGAAAAACATCAGCCAATAAACACGACAGTGGCCAAAATAGCGGCATATTTAATAGCGTATAAATACTGCTCTTTTATCTTTCGTACTTTTCAGCGCCGTAATTAAACCCTGCATAGGTAAAAAACCCTGGGTAACCCCAAATACTGGACAAAAAGGGCGAACATCAACATTTCTTCCAATAAATGGCATAAACGGCCTACCATGGCTTCACCACCCAGACGCAAAAGAGTAATATTGTTCATTAATAAATAGACCCGCTTGTAGTAGCCTGTCTTGCTAAGGTTACAAAACCTAACGAAACATAATTTTCTTTTAGAATAGGAAAGTCTAAATCGAATATGTGGAAATGATTTTAAATTCAGAATTGTAGAGAATAAAAAAGTACAAAACATAGGCAAAACACAGAACATAACCATTGGTTTGTCCGCCCAAGCGGCTCCTGCCATCCCCAATCAAATACATAGATTAAAAATATAGTCCATCACTAATTCCCCACCGAAGGAAATGATCATTGGCAATCATAGCGAACTTAAGGCTTACCTTCTGCTCGGCATAACGTGTTCCCCATCATACAAAGCGCTAAAAAGGTAAACGCCGTACAAGACCAATGGTGTAGTAAATTTTTAGCGGGTTCAAAAAATGCGAACCTTTTCCCCCCACAAATGCGGGTATAATACATCTAACGTACGTTTAGCCCCGTAAAATTTACCATGTAATGGTAAATTAAAAGGGCAAGTTAATTTGATTTCCAAAGGTTTTTTTAAGGCTTTTTCTCGATTGTTCGAGCCTAGTGCGCGCGAATATATACTACGAGCCGCCTAGCCGACACGACATCCCCTAAGGCCCATAGAAAAAAGAGAGCAGGCAGCATACATTTATCGCTGCAATAGCAATAGACCATATCCAATTCCCCTACAAAAATGGATCAACAAAGAATATCAGCCGGACATGACTAAAATCCTATGGATGCAGGTACTGGCTTGCTTTATAAGTACTTTCCTATGGGCTCAGAACTAACTTGTTCTGCGGACAACCTTTTGCCATTATGCCGGTAGTGTTACCGGTTTCTTTCCAGGTATTAATCCAATTGGCCATGGACACCTACCAGGCATCCATTGTCAATTTAAACAAGAAATTGGGTGTAATGTTCTCCACACCGCTTCTTCAAATGCTCCTTTTCCTTCCATGGGCAATTTCTTTCAAAAGGTTTCTAACCACAGTCAAAACAAAGGCCGGGGTAAATTACGGCCTAGTCGTTTTTTTACCTTCTTTGCAACCATCGCTCAAATTCGTATCCGTATACGGTTTTAACCCATGGGTCACCTGCCGCAATCTCGTTGAAACGATACACTGACTATCTCTGGTAAGCCTAAATACGCCTTAACAACTTTCAGTAGCTATCAATAACTTGATGACGATAACAAGCTGTGATGTGGCTACAGAATTGTGGTAACAACACTGTCCATCCATTTTTGCAATGAAACTTTGTGGATCTGATTTTCTAATATAACGCTCGGAATCCATGTATGAAAACAAAATATGATCATATTCAAAATCCTTTAGACGCATGTTGAGATGCTTTCAGAAAGCACTTTAAATATAGTCCTGGATCTTATAAAAAGCAGGTAAGAGTGCTTAGTTTTATTTCCGGAAAAAAACCTCTTTTGATACTCCAGGTGGTGGGACGGATGTGAGAAAAAGAAGTGAAGAAAGAGCTAGAGGCTTAGTTCTTTAAGTGTTCAGTGTTCAGTGTAAGTGTTTCAGTGTTTCAGTAAGAAGTACTCAGTAATTCGGGAGCCAGTCTCCAAAATATCGAGCTTTTAGTAACGCAATAATAGCCTGCACGATTGAAAATTTGGATATTAAAGACCCTGATCCAAAGTTAGTACACAATACTAATTGTGCCAATGTTAACTGATACTGCTACTTATTTTTAGCAAAGTTGCTAAATATCTCCTTCCATGTGCCTTATCTAATTGAGGCTGTTTTTCTTCTAGTCTATCTTTGAAGTTTTCAAATCTTGAAGATGCCGGTGCAAACGCTGTTTTTTCTAAATTATCGCCGTCTAAAGTATAACATCCCCAAGGACGGTAAGCGATACGATGAAACCATCAAACTAAGCCTTTTGACGAGGTAAAAAACAATCCATGCGGTAGTTTCTACGCCTATAATTTTCCTAAGCTTTAAGGTTTTAAACCCCAGCAGCGGTCATTTGGGGGGGGGGGGGGGGGGGGGGGGGGGGGGGGGGGGGGGGGGGGGGGGGGGGGGGGGGGGGGGCGGCATCAACTAATGAATTGGTTCGTTAATTAATAAGTAATGGCTTTACCGCTGGAGCAAAATTAGGTTGTGAATGCCATGGCACCATTTCGGTATTTCCACTTGCAAATAAGTTTTTGAGATAAAAATTGAAGCACTTCATCATGACAATTCTCCTGTACTTATAGCGTAAATCTAAAATAATAGCTTCTCTTTGGTTGGCTTCAGAAAACCATTTCCTCTTTTGAAAGTTTTCCTAAATTCCCCCACCGCTATGTTTTCATGTGTATATGGCCACCTTTTGTTTATCGCTTTTCGTGTCAATATACTTTTGGTTATTAGCCTCCATTCATCGTATAATAAAGTACGTTGGGCATTCGACTTGAAATAGGATGTTAACATTGACTTTTAATTTCTGCGGCCATTTCGGTTAGCAACAGTTCAATTTCATTGTCTAGTTGGGGCGTGCCTAAAAATAAGCTTCTTATTTTTATACTGAAGCCACCCCTTTCCTCCGTAAAACAGCGATAACAAAACATCGCCCTTTTGAATAT
>Ga0163217_1017514_pt1 | contig 13310 bp, 19 predicted proteins | sample SynspAceP_FD_185933 | JGI IMG/M metagenome (GOLD analysis project Ga0163217, IMG submission 185933) | Saline lake microbial communities from Ace Lake in Antarctica - Synechococcus sp. Ace-P (PacBio error correction) | ecosystem: Environmental > Aquatic > Non-marine Saline and Alkaline > Saline ...
AAAGAAAGAGAGATTTACGTCCCTCTTCGACCGCGCTGTAGCACTAACGGCCTGTATTGGAATACGGCTGTATAAGGATCCCCGAACCTTCGGCCCGTAGATTATTCAATCCACGTCGCCGTTCCATATCCAAAACACCGAATCTTCCCTGGCTGGAGAATCCGTGATGGGCGTATCCGGGATTTGCGTCTTCCGGCAGCGAATCACCATCTCGATATGCTGTTAGCGAGTTTTGCTTCGGCCCCTGGCCTATCATCGACCACTTCTTGGACACTGCACGAATGGAAAAAGTCCACCGCCGCCTCTGGTGAATACATCAGTTAAAACGTATCGCCCTCGCCTGAAAATTCGGTCCATAAATGTGGACGTTTGTCCGGGTCCCACCAAAATCGGGCGATATTGGGTCCTTGATCCATTCCAGCGCACGGATGTATCCCAGTTGTTGCCCCGGAAGTTGCCTGAGTCCGGACAGACGGCAATCAGCACCAAACCGGTCTTGTAACATCGTGTGATATGAACCAGCCCAACGGGCCCCCGTATTGGACACCACACCACGACTCCGAATGATGGCCAAGCCCTTCCCATCGTAATTTGGTTTTGCGGGTGCAAAGTTGGGTTGGAGCCACCGGTAATCCATACAAGACAGGCAGCTCCTCAATCCGGAAATCGCTCATTGGGCCGGTAATATTCGGAAATCAGGCAAATTCCCCCCATCCCCACATAATGGAGGGTCGCTGCATGAGTGGGTTCCGCCTGGCACACCTCAGAGCCGCCGCTGCATCCCAGGGTCCACTCCATTCATGGGCTAGCGTGGCCGCCGCCAACGAGGATCGGGCGACTGGGCTGTGCATAAGCAAATCCGTGCCCATACCATGATGTCGCCTTCGGCAATGCCGCTTACGCTAACCGGTGCCACGGTTAACTGCCCCTGGGGCAGGTTCATCCGAACGGGGCCTTCTATGCTGCCCTGGCCCGCCCAGGCAACTCCAGTAGATGAGCGGTTGCAGACGACGCGTATCAGGTCCGGCCTAGTGTTTTTCATGTGAATTTTACTGGTCTCGCGCGGACACAGGGGCATCCGAGCTTTCTCTACGTATTCGGTTTTTATTTAAAAGACAAAACTGAACATCCTAGTACCAATGCACAAGCCGTGTTGAACCCGGAAAAATGGGATCCCCCGTTCGCAGATGACGTCACGGGATAAATGTGGCGTTTCGAAGAAGTGGTCCGAGCTGGACATACAATGTTCGCAGACCGAAACCCTCTGATAAGCCATACGAACTCCCTGGCAATCACCCTTAGCGGGAAACTGAAACCTGGCTCATAGCTATCCTCCAACCCATCGGTCTTCCCCGCAACGGGAACCATTTACATTACAGATCGTTAACAGACAACCTTTATTTTGCTCAATTCAAGGTAGATGCGAATGGGCCATTAAGTGTAACTAAATGAAATATGTCTGCACTGACCTAGGTCTTATTTTAGCCTGGACACCATCCAGGTTGCGAAAGATGTCCTGGCCGTGACAGAAAATCTGCAGTAGACATCTCCAGCCATGTCTTCCGCACGGCGCGTAAGAGCGTCCGGGGGTACAGCCATCTGCAACCCACGGCCTCGCAGTACATACCGCGCTCATATTCGGCTATGGCAATTGGCAGCACACACCGCGGCCGAGGGCGACCAGATTCATCACAATACCCGTAATTCGCATGCGTAAGACAGAGCTCGACCCGCGGGTCGAGAACTGGTCTTTAAATATCCAGGCGGTCACGATTCCACCGGGCTAACTGGATCAGTTTTCACCGCAGATCGGCATTTCGATATGAATTGGCTGACCAGCGATCCTGGTTTGCTGGATCGCCAGCACGGCTTCATATAAATAGCGCACATAGCTGATGCGGTTGGTCTCCGCGGATCGGGGAGTTACACCAATCCAGCTCGTGGGCCACGGGCCACGCGGGCATGGGGCAAAGAAGAAGCCCAACCAATCCACCTCACATCCTGCCAGCATTGCGAACTGGTCATGTCGGCATCACCACTGAACAGGCAGCTGTGGGCACTCGATCCCATATCAGCCGGACCCGCCTTGCCCCACCAGCTTTGGCAAGTCGCGTTCGGGCCTGGACGTACCTCGAGCAGCAAGGCTATCCGCTAGGCGCAGCAGCCGCAGCCACACGCTGGGGTAAACTACCGGCTTTCTCTTGCGCAACAAAAAGGGAGCCCCAGCCTCTCAAGTCTTTCAATTGATGGATCAGCGCAGATTGCGGGTCCAGATTCAAGCGCCGGCAGCTTCCCACCAGGTTGCTTCGCGGGCAGGGTGGCCAGCGTACCCACTAGACGTACGCTCAACCATGATCCAATCTCACAACATGAATGATCGGACAGTTTAGGCATTAAAAGGAAAATTTGATTCAAGCATCCTTCGGCCAACCCAATAGCCACGACAAAGACACCTTGGAGAACTATGCGCTTGCCACACTCGCTGATCACCCGCATGGGCGGGCACCGAGAATTGGAAACAGCACTTGAGCTACTGGGGACTGGGGCAAAAACTGATCAGACGCCTGCTCGCCAAACCGCCGCGGATCTCTGCGCCGCACTGGCAACTGCACCAGCGGATGCCGTACCAATAACGCCCTGGCGATTGCCTGGTACGGACCAGTGCTACCCAAGCAGTAGACTGTTTGCCTGTGCCCCAGGCTTTTGCGACAGGAGCTGCGCGGGGACTCTGGGATACCTGTTCCAGATGCCCGAGGCTCACAGGGCAAACCTCGCCTCGAATGACCAAAGTCGATACCAACTATCACTACCTGGTTCCCCGAGTTTAGCCGTCGAACCAGTCTTCAGCTGCAATGGACAACATACCCTTTGACAAGTCAGAGCCCCACGCGGCTAGCCACGCGGTCAACCATAGAACTCGTCCCGCTAAATTAATCTATGGTCAAGGTCAAGGGTGAGAGTTCGACAAGCTGGAATTGCTTGACCATGCTGGCAGCTACTCAGATATCCATCGCCGCCGAGAGGCGTGGAATGGGTGCAATAACCGAGCCGGCACTGGGTGCTGGACCTCCGGGGCGACGGAAAGTCGCCTATGAAATGTCTACACTGCTTCAACGGGCGCCATCTGAAAAAGCGGGTGCCACACTATTTTCGGGGCTGGAAAATCAACTTGGCTGCTGCAATCTGCAGGGTTTGAAAAAAACCCCCCGGCCCCCCCCCCCCCCCCCCCCCCCCCTTGGGCCCAACGTCCAATCTGGGTGCCGGCCCCGAGCAAGTTGCCGCATTCTTGAATCGCTGCCTACCATAAAGTGCTTTCCTGGCTCGGGTCAACGGCCGCAATATCTGAGCTTGGTATTTCAGTCGGCGGGCTGGCGCTCCTTGACAGCCAGCGAGCGCGGGGCGAAAGCCTCGGGTGTCGACCAGTTTTCGCCTGTTGGGGGCATAGCCCGTGACCTGCAGCTAAGACCAGTTGGATAAGAGCCTGCCGCCTGCTGCCCTTGGCCACTAAGAAGGTAATAAGTCATTCTCTGGCGCGGCGCTGAATAGCCGCAGCCGGGCTCATTCGGCTGCGGCGGCTCACCTCGGGATGCGATCGCACAGGCACCCGGCATCGGCGAGCATCCATGATCCATGCTGGCGCACGGTCTGCGGCGGTAACAAGCCACAGAAGCCACGCGCCTCACCCTATTCCACAACACGGCATGCTGCAACAGAACAGGGAAAAACTACCCGCCGCCGACGACGACACGCTCCTTCCGCAAAACCGGCGAGATCCGTCCACCGCCATCGTATAAACAGGCCGTCGCGAACGGGATTACGTCCACGGCGGATCGAGAAATTGCCCTGGTCCGTCGCGGAACAGAAATTGGGGACTGATTCTGAGTGCAGCGAAGCCCGACGGGAAGACATGTCGAGTACTTCGCGAGCAACTGAACGCTACTCTCGGCGTTCGGTTTGGTACAGATTATGGGCCTCCGGCGCTCCCCTCCAAGCCCGGCGATCATCTTGGCACATCAGCCGGCCAACGCGGGGATGACCTGGATTACCCGTCGCGCAAGCCTACCAGCAACAGCCAATGAAGGCTGTTGACCGGCCCGGTGACCATCTCATGTGGTCCTTCCCAGCGCGAAAGATCAACCCGGGACTGAATTGCGCGCAACCTGCCTGGGGATTCGGATGATGGTGAATCTGGAGCACCGTATGTAATCCAGATTGACGACCGCCTTTCGGGTAAGTCTGCCCTCAGCTGCAGCGCAACCGGTCCTATCGATTGCGGCAACTTTCCGCTAGCGCATGTGTACAAGACGCACTTCCAGATCCACACACATATCTACAGCGATTCACCATATTCCGCTCATTGGGCCGGCCAATGGACGCGGGACGTAATCACCATCGGGAACTCGCCTTCGGATATGAGTTCTTGAACCTTCTCCGACTTCCTATCCGATGCCGATCGGCCCCGCTTTACGACATCACTCGCCGCGCCGTGCCGGGCATGCGGGAATTGGTGCGGTTTTGCTGGCGCCAAGGGCCAGTGTCGGCCGACGCTGGGTCATCCGGAACTGGGCGGCTAAAACCCGCGTTGGCCGGGAAACCCGGGCGCAGCATTGGGGCGGCGGGATGTGGAAGGCACTCAGCATAATACCGCCGAGACCGGGGCCATCCGGCCGTCCGCAATTCTCTTGCTTCTAAACCCCGAGGCCAGCCTGTAGAGTACGGGGGCCTAAATCATGCTGGAGCAAACCATCAGGAATCTGGTTGGTTGCACTGCCGGTGGGTCCCCGATTTGAAAGGCGAAGAGGCCTGAAAATGCCAGGATCTCCCCTCAAGGGGCAACGCCGTTATGCCGTACCAAGAAGTTCGCGCTGGTGCGCTTGGGTCCCGTCCCCGGGGGAGTGCGACCCGGACGGGCTGGGATGCCACTAAGCTTAATTTCCGTCAGCCTGATCTTGTCGGCAGGCGCTGGGAAATTGCTGGAAGTGCGGTAAAATCGCATCGCCCGATCTCACCGCCTGCTCAAGGTCGATTGCCTCTGCTATGTGGCTGAAACCGCTGACAACCAACGATGGCAACCAATGGCGCGCTGACCAAAAAACTCAGCAAACGGCTTTGATCAGCGGGGCTGGAACCCAAACCCTTTTCGTCGGCGCGGGCGAAAACCGAGGATGTGCCGGCGGTCTGCATCTGTTTATCGAAAAGCGGCACCGGTATTTGTCGTTGGTCTGGCGAATAACGCAGCGCCCTGGGCCATGTATCCCGCGCCTAAAGTACCGCTACTGCACCCACCGTTCCAGCCCTAAGCTGGGAAGAAGCCTGGCACCAATTTCATCACACACACCGATACTGACTCGCGCCTCCACCCGCATGACCGCTGGAACTGGGCCGCGGGGCGCCTGGTGCTTGACCGGCAAATGGTCAATCGGCACATAAGGTATTCCATCGACAACGGCCCGATGGCGCAAAAGCTGATGCACATCGGGCCAGTCGAGCACATTCAAGCGGACGGTTTATCTTATCAAACCGAACAAACGGCATCTGGGGGGATGGTTTGCGGATATCGTCGACAAGCCGCCGCTCCAGCCATTGGCGGCGCGTTGGTAGGCGGCGCTGGCCTGTGAGGCTCATCGTGTCAACTTCAAGTTCATGAAGCGTCGGTTATCCACAGTCAATCATGCAAGGAGCACGTCAAACCGCTGGATGAGCCGGCATCAACCGGCCACCTATCCTGCAAGCAGTTTTAATACAATGGACCGGGGGGTCGAGTAATTGAACTGCCACGTGCGTATCTCACGCTGCATTTCAAGATTCAGAACCCGTCATTTGATCGCCGCGGGCCGCTGGATGCCTTGAATATAGCTACAGCCGGCGAGCAGATATGCGCTCTCTACCTCACATCGGGCAAAATGGCGCTGGATTACTGGTCCGAAACGACCTGAGTTCTCCCACGGTTCCCAACAATGGCGGTCTCAGTGCACCATGACATACGGTAGGGGCCGTCCAGGTCCGAAATGATTCGCCGGAAATAAAGCCGTGACTGCACTGCTGCTGAACACCTTCGGGCGGCTCCTTCGAGGTTGTTCGGAGACCTCGCAATAACGCCCTCGATCAGTACTTTGAATCATCAATGAATCCTTGTTTGACAGACTATTTGCCCTTCGCCTTCTATCTGATAGTGTTGCCCAGATGCGCGGCTGGCAAGTGCCGGCCTTTTACGATAATGCGGTTCTTTCACCACTGGCAGACAGGACTCCCGTGACGGCCAATCGCACATAAACAACTCGACGCCCAGGCTGATGTGCCCCGAACCGGTCATGCTGCTGCCACAAATGCCTGTGCGTGATATGCCAGGCCCGGCCGAACTGCTCGACTGCTGGCAACCCGACCCTCCACCGAGCGCGACATTCCATCGCTTCTGCTTCCTTTCTGGCCACGAACTGGTCCGAGAAGACCGCAATTCTATCCGAAGTGAGTATCTTCACGAGAGCGCTTCACACAACAACGAGACGATGACATAAGCACACATCCTACTACCGCCTTCGATGTTCCGACCAAGTTCGGTGCCCAAAGAAAGGAACAGAAACGTGAATGTCGCTGGCTCGTTGGAAGGGTCGGGTTGCCACACCTCGAGCCAGTCGCCGGCCTGACATATCACGCACAGCATTAGGGGGTGCAGCAGCATACCTGTTCGCACATCAAGCCCTCTTCATTGGTTATGTGGCAATTGGGGGCCGTCACGGGGTGCTCTGTCCCGCAGTGGTGAAAGAACGCATTATCCCGAAAAGGCCCGGCACTTGCCAGCCGCCGCCATGCCCAACACCATCAGAAGCAAGCGCCCGCCAAGGCCCAACCATATCTGTCAAACAGGATTCATTGGATGACAAACTTACTAGGATCGAGCGCGTTATTGCCGAAGTCTCGAACAACCCTACGAAGAATCCGCCTCGCAACTGTGATCTCATCAGCAGTGCAAGTCACCCGGCGCTTTATTCCGCGAATCAAATTTCGCTGAAACTGGAGCGGCCCCCAATCACCGGTATCGTCATGCGACCTTGCAAAACCGGCCATTCGGGGAACGCTTGAAGAACTCCAGCTCGTTTCGACAGGTATACACGCCTTTGCCCCGATTCGCAGGTAGAAAGCGCATCATCCTGCTCGACCGCATAAGCTAATCTCTAAGCATACAGCGCCCGCCGCGAAACAAACTGACGGGTCTGAACATCTTGAAACTGCCACCGTGCTGGATACGCCACGTGCAAGGGATCACTTCTTCCGTCACTGGTAACAACTGCTTTGCAGGATATCGCCTTGATGCCGGGCTCATCCAGCGCGTGGTCTTGCACTGCTCCATGCACTGGGGACACACCGTGATAACGCCGCTTCATCGGCAAACCCCCTCTCGAATGTTGACGATCGCCACCCACCGCGCCACGCCGCTACCCCACGCCCACAAGCGTCTGGAGCGGGAGCCGCTTGTCGACGTATTCGCAAACCATCCAGTGCACCGTCCTTGCGGATTTTGAACAATTAACCGTCAGCTTGAATTTGCTCGACTGGCCGCTGGTCCATCAGGCTTTGGCGCCATCGGGCCGTGTCGATGCAATCACCTTCATGTCCTGAATTAACACTTGCCAGGTCCAGCCCACACGGCGCAGCGCCCAGGTCACCGCGTCATGCCGGTGCGACCGTAGTCCCTGTCATCGCGTGGTGAATGAAATGTCCACCGCTTCTCCAGCTCAGGGGGAAAACGCTCGTGCACGCCGGTACTCTTAAGTGCGCGATACCCATCGCCAGGGCGCTGCGGTTATCGGCCCACGACCAACCCGACAAATATACCCGCGTGTCCGCTTTCGAAACACAGAATTGCAGACTGGCTTGCATCTCGTCACACGGCCGCATCAAACGGGTCTTGGTCAGCGCTGACTCAAGCGTTTGCTGTAGCTTTTTGGGGTTCACGCCGCCATGCCTTGCCACTTGTAATCGAGCGGTTCCAACCAATGCCAAGAGGAATCCGACCCCTTGAGCAAGCGGTCATCGATCGCGCGATTCGATTCTTCCACCGCTACTTCCAGGCCAATCACCCAAGCGCCACATGCCGAACAATCACTGACCGAATCCAGCCTGTGCATCAGCCGCTCGGTCTCGTCCTCCCCGGGGCAGAACAAAGCGCACCAGCGCGAAACCTTTCCTTGGTCCGCATAACCAGCGATGCCCTTGACGGCTGGACAGCTTCCTGCAATTTCAGCAATCCGCTCGCCCTCAAATCCGGGACGTGGCATGGCACAACAATCTCTGCAATGTCTAGCCTCCAGCATTATTTACGCGCCGCTTACTCTACAGTCCGCCTCCGGGATAGAAACACAATTCGACGGGCGTGTGCGTCTCGCGCTATAATTGCGAGTTGGCCTCCACCATCGCCGCCAAATGCTGCGCGGTTTCGGCCAACCGCGGTTTTCAAGGAGCCGCAGTCTCGGGATTCTGACCCACAAGGCGTTCGGCCGCACACCCTGGCCGCCTTGCGCATCAACCGCACCATCTCCGCCCACTGCGGCACGCGCGGGCGAGTGGATTCCGTAAACGCGGCCGATCGCATTCGATAGCAACGTCGTGAGAAAGCTCAAGTAACTCCATATCCGAGCGGCGACACACGTTGATCAACGTCGGCGTCCATTGCCGCAATGAACGAGAAATGGTAACTCGCTGTTACAACATATTTTGGATCTGATCGACGTCCCTTACACCACTGGCGCTCAGCGGAAAGGCGCTTCCGCCCAAATCCAATAGGCCGGTTGCGGCACTCGGCAGGGCCAGACCTTCACGGAAACAGCCGCTCCGGTCATCTGGAATAATACCGTGGGGATACCGCGCCTCCAGACCACCCACCTCACACGAATCGGCCCAGCCCATTGCCGCCGCAACTCAGCTCCGGCTGAATCACTCGCGCTGAAGACCACATGAGCATGTCCACCTGGAGGGCCGGTCAACATGCCCTTCATTGAGCTGCTGGTCCAGGCGTGCGCGTAGAGAGACTACGGACTGCCACCTGCAATCAGAGTATGCGCGTTATATGCCGGCGGACATACACTACAGGAAGGAACAGCAGGTGCGCAATGATGATCACTATATATCAACAGCGAGCGCGAAGCGCGAAACTAGTAGCTCTCTATATCTCGCAAACAGCACAAGAGAGCGATAGTGCACACTTGCTCCCACATAATATTCTCCCAACTCGGAATCTACATATCAACGAATCTTACATGACATCGACTCGAGTGCACCAAGCACAAACACAACCCAAACCCATCTTCACTGACGCTACCCAATTGTCCCATTCTCTCATTCAGAGGATCTCCTCTACCTGTCACCACAACGCCCTGTTTATACGCCCTGGCGGCTGCACGATCTCGCCGGTTTGCGGGAAAGGACCGACGTCGTCTCGGCCAGGCGGTAGTTTAGTGTCTCTTTGCAGCCACTCGCGCTGTGATATGCTGAGGGCGCGCTGGCTATCCTGCTTTACGGCCGCCAGACGCTGCGCCACGCAATCATCGAATGCTCGCGACTCGCCGGAGCTGCCTGCTGATCGGCATCCGAGTCGCCACGCAGCGCGCACTACGGCCTGCGCTCATCAGGCCGCCCGCGCCAGCAGACACTGAACCTCCTGACCTCTGCGATGCAAAGCCAGCCAGCAGCAGCTCTCATCCAACTGGTTTCACGCTGCAAGGTCACCGGGCTATGCAACAGCGAACAACTTGTTCGCCACCCCTACGAGCTTCGCCCCACGCTCGCTGGCCTCTTCAAGGGACGCCACGCCGCACTCAATCACAGCTCCAATATTGCGCCCCGTTGACCACGCCCCATCAAAGCACCTTTATTAGTAGGCCCTATATGCGATCCAGAATCACACGGCAACATGCTTCGGGGGGCGCGCACCAGATCGACGTGCAGCTGCCCACCGGCAGACATTGGCAGGCCACTCCAAGTTATCTTCCATCCTCGCCAAAATATGTCCATCCAGCCTTTTTTCAATGCGCTCCCGTTGCAGCAGTTGTAGACAAGCGTTCATAAGGCCGCTTTTCCAGTCCGCCGCAGTCCAGCACCAGTGCCGGCCCGTCTTCTGCACCATTCCCAACTCCTGCTCGCCAGGCATGGAATATCTGCACGGTAAGACTGGCAACAAGCGCTCAAGCAATTCCAGCTTGTGGGATCTCCCACCCTTGACCTTGCCAACCATAAGATAACTTAGCGGGCCGATAACTATCTGGCTTGGACCGCCGTGGCCCTAGCCGCTGGCCCTCTGCACCTCGTCAAAATTGTCCATGCCAAGGCTTAAGCCTGTCCGCGGCTAAAAACTCGGGACCATATGGATATTGTATCGAACCATTTGTCCATCTCTGGCAGACGAAGTTTCCTTGCCGCCCTGGCTACCCTCGCCATCTGAACAGGTATCCGAAGTCGGCGCAGCTTCGTCCGCAAAACGCGGTGGCACAGCGCCCAACATCATTACTGTCCGTCACACCTTCGTACAGCAAAACTCGCCCCACGCAGTAAAATTGAACCGGCAATCCCTCAGTTTTCGCCCAGTTCCGGGGGCGCGCAATCTGGGCCAGGTTTGCAGCAAGGCGTCCTGATCAGTCTTGGGGCCAGTCCATAAGCTCAGAGTGCCTTTTTCATTCACGGGCGCGCCGTCGGGGAATCCCAGCGATGTAGCCAAAACCATAACTTCTCCACAGTTCTTATTCGGTGGCCCTATGTCTGCGCGCAGAGGAATCGAATCAAACTCATCCTAATGCTAAACTTCGGATTCTTCATCATGTTGTGAGATTGGATCATGCTGAGCTATCGTCATCTGCGTACCTGGACCCTCGGCGAAGCCGAAAGCCTGTGCAACTGCCCGACGCTTTGCATCTGACCAAATCTCCTTGTCCCCATCAATTGAACAGACCTTGAAGAGCGCCTGGCTCCCTGTTTGTGGCGCAGAGCAAGCCGTAACTTTTCACCAGCAGCTAGGGTCATCGCTCTGAACTCACAGCCTACTATACACCTATCTGCCTCAAGTACAGTATCACCGAATCACAGCGACCCTGCAACCCTTGCGTGGCCAGGCGGGCTCATACAGGCACTGCCACACCCATCGAGTCCACCTGCTTTCATGCTGATGGGCCGAACCACTCGACAGTGTCCGCAATGCCTCCGCGCGAGGTTGGGTGGACTTTGCGTCTGCTCTTCTTGCCGCCCCTGCCCGCGCGGCCCGGGCGATCTGATCTGTCGTCAACCTCCTCGATCACGCAGAGATCAACGTCATCACTATGTGCGCTATTTACCTATGAAGCCGTGCTGGCATCAGCAACCAGCATCCGCTTGGGTCACCACATTCATATCGAAACCTCCGATTCGCGCCGGTCAAACGCTGATCAGTTACCCGTGGGCATCGTGACACGTCTCTATATACACCATGAGAGTATTAAGGTCTCTACCGGTTTACCTTCACTGCCACACACAGCATCTCTCTCATACGGGCAATCTCTATATATATACACCATACGCCTAGATAGTGATCCCGCTGAAGCGAGCACTGTCCTTCCGGGCCCGCGGATGTCTGCCCTGTCCCAATGGCCAAGCGAATAACGCAGCGCGCTAATGTCACTGGGCGAGCGCCGCTGTGCAGCCATGGCCTGTACGGGCACGCTCTAGCCCGTCGCGGGCCCCGGACAGACAATCTGAGATTACTACCTGTCAGCATTTCTGCTTCACGCCAAGGACACCTCTTACGCAACACCTGGATGGTGTCAGCGTCTAAAACTAGCACCTAAGTCAGTGCAGACATATTCCTCACTTATGTCTCACCCTTAATACCATTTCGCATCTACCTAATTGACAAAATACAAGATTTCTGTTAAACGACTTTTCAAAAGTCAAAAATGGATCCCCCCTGCGCGGAATGAAACTGGGTGCGCAAGGATAGCTGAGCACAGCCTTTCAGTTTCGCTTAGTGGATGCTACAACGGGCGTTCGTATGGCGTGAATCCAAGAGGGCTTCCGGCTCGCGACATTGATTGTCACTCGGAACCACTTCTTCAGAACGCCACAGTAACTCCCTTTGCCGTCATCCTCGCGAAGCGCGGGGATCCAATCTTCGGTTCAACACGGCCTTGTGGCTTGCTACTTACGGACGTTCACTTCTGTCCTTTTTTAAAATAAAAACATATACGTTGGAGAAGCTCAGATTGCCTTGTCGCGCAACAGTAATTCAAATGAAAACCACCCTCATGTCGACCCTGATCACCGCCGTCCTGCTCTAGCAACCGGCTCACTCATACTCGCAGTTGCCTGGGCGGCAATGGCATGCATACTACCGTTCGATGAACACTGCCCAACCGTGTCGCAGTTAACCTGGCCAACGTAGCGGGGGGTCACGGCATTTGGCACGGACAGCCCGGACACATTCTTGTGTATGGCCACGTATTGCCTATGCACAGCCCCATTCGGGCGATCCTCCGTTGGCCGCCGCCGGCTGGGGCCCCCACTAACTGTAATGGGACCCTGGATCCACGAGCGCGCCTCTGATTTGCAGCGGAAACCACTAACCAATGCCAGCGCACCTCCATCACGGTGGGATGAGCAACTGGGCTGAACTTGTCGATACTTCCGGCCAAAATCGCAGCGATTTCCGAGGGGTTGATGAGAGCTGCCTGTCTATGTATGGATTCACGGTGCTCCAAACAACTTTTGCCCCAAACAATACGAGGAAGCCTTGCCCAATCATCTTCCACTCGTGTTCGTGTCTTCCAATACCGGCTCGGCCCTCTGGGGCTGGGTTTCTTCACCCGGAAGTACAGACCGGTGTGCTGATGCTCTTCGGACTCAGGCAACTTCCGAACACTGGATACCACCTGCGCTGGAATTGATCAAACCAATATGCCGCTTTGGTGGCGAACCCGACAACGTCCACCACACTTACTGGGGGCAATCAGCCGGGCGCATTACGTGCTCAACCTGATGGTATACTCCTAGAGGCCGGCGGTTGTGACTTTTCCATCGTGCCATTTCCCAGAGTGGCTCAGATGAAATACGCGCACCCGGCGACCGGCACCAAACTCGCTAACAGCCATAATCGATGACTGATTTCGCCTGCAGGAAGACCGCAAAACGTTTCCGATACGCCCATCACCGAACTCAAGCAGGCAATGCTGTGATAATGAAACGGCCGGCCACCTGGGGATGAATATCTACGCGCCCGCCGGAAAGGTCACCTTCTATCAGGCCGTACAATCACAGCTCGTAAGTCCTACGGCGCGTCGAAGATGCACGGGTAA
>Ga0163217_1018915_pt1 | contig 13310 bp, 13 predicted proteins | sample SynspAceP_FD_185933 | JGI IMG/M metagenome (GOLD analysis project Ga0163217, IMG submission 185933) | Saline lake microbial communities from Ace Lake in Antarctica - Synechococcus sp. Ace-P (PacBio error correction) | ecosystem: Environmental > Aquatic > Non-marine Saline and Alkaline > Saline ...
GCCAGAGGGAGAATCTAGAACCAAATTCAAAAAAGAAAACTAAATTTGGTTGATATTTTTTATGCGCGCCCTTACAGTTTTTTGAAGTGAAAGGAGTTTGCCCATTCAGGCTCGTTTTAGATGAGAGTTGAAAAATTATTTCCCGGAAGTGGTTTGAAAACCGATGCCGTTAGACTGAAATCAAATTACTACTTAGTATTATTTCCTGCAAAAGGCCTTTGGGCCGGTAAAACAAAAATAGAAAGGTTTAGTGTTTTTAACGCTTTGGAAATTAATTGGCGTACGTACACTCACCAATGAATGTCTGTTTTTGCGTTTTTTGTACAATACCCGATACTGGTGAGGGTTTACGAAGAATCACGACCTAGAAATTTTGAACAAAACTGAAAATCCTGTTTTTTTTTGATATCGATAGTCCATTTACGGGAAATTTTATTGAGTAAATCGCTTCTGAGCTTTATTTTTTTTTCCCCAAAACCCCCCAAAAAACCAAACCCCCCCCATTAAAAAAAGCCCCCCAAAATAAAAGAAACAAAAAAAAAAAGAATTTTAACCCCCAAAGAACCTGAAGGCTTAGGTACATCTATGCCTTTTACAATATGAGTCCTTTCCAATTGTTCATCAATTACATAACAAGGCCAAAACGTACTTTTAACCCAAATGGGGATCAGCGTAGTAGCGCCAATAAAAACGCATTTCTCTTGTAGATGAACAATCCCTGTGATTTGAAAATTACGGCTAGAATACTGCCAAAAGGATTATGTATAACTGCAGTCTTGCTACTTAAATGCAGCAGAGGCACTTGAACTTATAAGCGGAAAGACGAGAAATTTGACCTAATTTTTTGATGGAATTTAGAGAATGCCGGGAAGGATGGCATTAGCTGTACGGAATATATTTCGTCCAGAAGCAGCCATGCACAGCGCTAAACGGTCCCTAGTTGCAACTTTACGGCGTCTAGTTAGTGAATCAAAAATTTAAAGAAAAAGCCTTATGGCGTGGGCAAAATGATGAATTTACATCAACGGAGCCTTTTACGCCAGCTAGAATTGCTGAATGTTGTTTGCAAAAAATAATTGACTTGGCTAAGCAGTTTGGGCATACGGCTTTAGGTTTTTTGATTATATGGAAATGGGAAAAAGTGCACTAACCCTCGTCTTGCAGACTGTGAGTCCAACGAACATAAGTTCCGCATCCGCACGAGATCCTGTTCGCCGCGGCGAAATTGCTGCCACTCACTGTTTTCAGGAAGACGCTCTAGCTAGAAATTTCCTCTATTTCTTTTTTCTCCTTTCTCAGATTCTAAACACCTTCTTGATCGAATTACCAGAGCTTCTCTTATTCAATAATCTTTCTTCTTTCCGAATAAAATTTAAAATTGGTCGCCTGCAGTTAAACCTGATAGTTTGGGTCCTGGTAACCGACATTCTAGGGGTTTAAATCGGCTGCATGTGAATGGCGGATTCTGGCATGTTTAATCATTAAAACTTCAAACAATTGTATTTATTACGTAGCTGCAACTGAAGCAAAGCTTTTTTTTCCCACCAAATTATTGGATAGAGCCACTTCCCGAAACCAAAAAATCCTTCCGTTATTTGCACCTGTTTTATGCCTATCCAATTCCTTGATTCTTGGGCAAAAACCTTCAGCCATATTGTACTTTCCATGCTTTTCCCGGTTGTTATGGCCCAATTACGTCCTTGCCTGGTGATAGCAACCAATCACTTTCTAGGCTCTAGCGGATCTACTACCGCACACCATCACACGTTCTTCGTCAAAAAAATAATTTTTTAGCACGGCATTTAGGTCGTCTGTAGGATATCAACACAAATTGCGCCAGGATGGGAGATATCTACGGCTACCAAATGGTTTTAACGGAGATGATCAATCTTAATAAGCACTACTCGAAGCTCACTTCCTGTATAACGCTGTAAGTTTCATTGGCTGCGTTCACAGTGAATATAACTGACTGGGTTTTTCCATGAAAGCTTTCCACAACTTGGTAACTGATTCTATCGTGAACTAGGGTGGTAATCTACCTTCATCCGTCTTTGGCTTTGCAGTAAACGCAGGATATCGCTTTCCTACCACCCTTGGCAAAAATAAACCCTATCTTCCATTTCCTATTCCAATACCGAACGCTTAAACAACCAATTGAACACGGTGGTTTGACATTAACGCCCAACATTAAACGGAAGAATGAAAGAATAGTCTTTCGTCCATTTAAAAAGTAATGAGAATCCGCCGAAATCGGAATAGAGTTTTATAGCCCTACCAGCATGGCACCCATTCCACCAAAATAAAAGGAACTGTGGCAAGATCTAGCCAAAAAGCTGATTCAACAATAAATGACAAATAGGTAGGCCATAACTGCGCCTAAAACCAAAGCTCGTGGCCAAAATGTACGCCATATCCCACCCTTCCTCAGCGGTTAGGGAACTAGTAAGAATTTCATTTACAAATAAAAGCAAAATGCTAACTTGCCAAGATAAGCACCGGCTTTAGGTGCGTTAATAGCTCGTAGCCCAATACCATAGAATTTGAAGGTAGCCAAAATTACCCGATTCCACCATTAATACCAATCCGATAACAGTGGCTTATGTAATATGAAATGTTTTATTTTGGTTTATGCTTGAAATATTGTGTAGGAAATGGTCATATCGGCACATAATAAAGCGATAATAAACCGGCACCTATAACCCCAACAAAACGAATTATCCATTTGCCTCGTGGTTCTAATGTTTAGGGCATCAAAAATAAAGGTTGGCTCATCTCCCAAAATCCCTAGAAATAACGATGCGGTAAACCGAAGCCAGTACTAAAGCCGAGAAAATGGGTGCTCTGAAGTCGTTTAGAAAGTATTAATTCTAAAGCGAAGAAAATTCCACCTAGAGGCGTGTGAAATTGGCTAGCGATAGAAGCCCCCACCAGCTGTGGTGAACATGTCGGCGGCGGGCGTCCGTTTCTGGCCAAAAGCCTTCCCAAACTAGAAGCTACACTGCCCACCCAAACTTTTTTAGCGCCCCAAAAATGGGGGGGGCCCCTTCGGGCCAACGCGCTTTCCACCCGTTTCCTATGCAATTAGGGGCGCAAAAAAAATTGAAAAAATGGTTGGCGATTGAGATATGTCCGCCTCTGAAAAGCCTACCGCTTTTTTATTACACTCATACACCTTATCTGCTGCGCTTTGGTGCCAAATTGAATCATAACTCGCTGAATACCCATACTAACATGGGTTAAAGCATATAAGTCCGGCTAGGGCAATGGCGTAGTTTTCATTATGGCCGAATCAGAATCACCTAAAAACTCTAAAGTTCAATAGATCATGGAAAAGGACGGCACTAACCCGCCTGCTGCACCAATAATGACCGAGAATAGCGTGAAATAGTTTTCAGACACCCAGCTTTAGATAGTTTCCCGAGCACACTGAGCAAGCTAAGCGGAATTTCTTCTAAAAAAGATTTGGTGTCTCTTTTCTGCGGCATGAATGTAAAAGGATAACAAAAATGCGAATTATTAAATACCGTTATTGTTGGTGAATAAGCGGGAAAATTTCGTTAATCTCAAAGACAGCCTATTTTAGATAAATAATACAGAGTTGGACCTGAAAACTTTACTTTCCAACTCATGGTAACAGCGCCCTTTTTATCTCTAGCATTGGACATCTTAAATTCAGTTTTCTATCCCACGATTTATCAATCAACGAGCTTGATAGCAATAGCAACACCTCCAAAATTCGGTGAAAGCACGCGCCGGAAAGAAAAGCTTTTGGCCAGTTTTGGGCGTCAGAACCCAACCTATTCACGTATTTGGTTTAGTGGCACAAATATTACGATGGAAAAGCCATGCTTGCGCTAAAATGTGCTTAGAGAACTATGCTACATGATTAATGGAGTGTGGGAACCGCCTAGCTGATTACATTTGATTCACGCGGGAAGGAATAATCATATCTATTGCAGATTTTTGTGGACAAAGCCGGATTATAATGATTCGTTGTATTGGGCAATCAGGCTTTGAACTATCCACCACTGCCGCCATGGGTTTAATAATTTTGGCCTATCGAACTATAAACAATTACTTAGCCGATTGTATGCGGTTGGGTTTTAGTGCTTACAAAGGCAACCGAATAAGAATGGATTTTGAATTTGGTTGCTGCATGCGCACTACTAATTTTGTATGGTAGAATTCTTTGAGGCCTTTTATAAGGCGTTATTAAACCAAATCCGAGTTGCGTATTTCAGCAAATCAATTGAAGCGCATGGATTTCTGAGCGAAAGCTCTTTTTTGGTTTGAACAATGTAGACAAAGCCCCGCAATGTGCGGAGGAAATTTCATCCGGAATCTGTATTGTAAGGGGTGGAGTGGTGAGGCTGCTGAGCTGGGATTTACTCATAACTCATAATTTCCGTTTATCCCGATCCATTAATCCCATTGTATCCTCAAAAATCTTTGCACTTTTGCCGTCTCTGCGTTTTTATAATAATCTTAACTTAAGTGTATCAATATCTTTATATATCCTAAGAAGAAAAAATGACGTCCCTCTGCTTGATCTGCATAAGCAATACGAAACTTGTAAAAAAGTTCCTATAAAGAAGCCATAGACCATTTATGTTGTTCCCAAGCTTTTTCTATTGGGCTACTCATTCGTTATATCCGAAAAAGAAGTAGCCGAATTTACCCGGCTGTAAACACGCCTCGCCCCCTGTGCTTCCGGCAGCGACGCCCTGCTTTATTCGCTTATGGGTTTGACGTAAAAACCAGGCGACCTTGGCCTCACTCCCATAACACTTTTTGCACAGGCGGTGCCATCTCTCGTTTAGGCGCAACCCCCGTTTTCCTAGATGATTGAAAAGCACAGCTACAAATCTAGATCCACAGAACGTGGCCATGTTTATGAAAGGCACTCATCCGCTGAACGAAAAAAGTGAGGGCAATGGAACCGAGAAAGTGGTGGGAATTATACCCGTTTCCATTTTTACGGACAGACCGGCAGATATGGGGCAACTAAAAAGCTTGCAGATAAAATACGACCTATTTATTTGTTGTAAGATGCTGCACAAGCAATGGGCGCAAAATTTGGTGGCAACATGTGGGTCATTGGCCATGTCCTGCCTGTTTTAAGCTTCTTCCCTTACCAAAATTTTAGGGCGTTACTGGCGTGCGGGAATGATTGTAACCAACGACTGATGAACTAGCTGAGAAATTTAAATCCTACTGGTGCCTGGGTGCTAAACCAAAATACCATCACAAAAAGTGGGGTGGGAATTAATAGCCGTTTTAGACACCACCAAGCAGCTATTTTGCGTGTTAAATTACCGCATGTTAGCATATTGGAGTGCCAAGCGTCGGGAATTGGCGCTTCGCTTACCAACGAATTTTTTGAAAAAGACAGACTCAATGTGATAATGTAGCCCAACTAAACGATCGCCATTTAAATACTTCTTCGAAACACACCGGTTCACCAGACTGCTGACGGACAAACACATATATCATCAGTAATGTAATTCGTGTGAAACGTCGTGTGAATGGCAAGCTTTCTTGAACCGATAAAAAGGCATTGAAACCGCCATTTATTTATCCAATTCCTCTACATGAACAAGAGTGTTTTTATGATTTTTGGGATACGACGATTTTGATTGCCCTAAGCCTCAGCTGCCGCAAAAGAAACCTTGGCGGCTTAACCCATTTTCCCTGAGTTGGAAACGCGAACAGCAAGATTCTGTTGTTGCCAATGCATCACGAATTTTTTGTCGTACAACTAATCAATCTTTCACTCACATTATTGATTGTAGGCATTTAGCATCGGCTTGTGGCCAATTTGACCTAGTTAAACTGAATTCATCGGAGTTCTCCAAGTGGCGCTTGGGTTAATGAGCCGCCCTGAAGGGCTGGTGTATTCTAGCAGTACCCCTTGGTTGCGGGCTTTGTCGGGAATGTGAGCCTACCGTAAAGTAGTAAGCTAAAGGAGATTAACAACCGAATAATTGGTGGTTTTGCCTTTGGTAGAAATGCCCAAACAAAAATTTTGGGTGTTTTACTCAAATATTCCACCCGTTTATACGCCCTTTTTCGCTCCATTTTTTACGCAGAATAAAACACAATTTGAACCAGAAGTTAGGGAAGGTTTTATCCGAGAATTAATCGAATTTATTAAAGCCTTTTTTGACGGTATTTGCGTTGGCGCTTCATTTAGCGAAGGAGATGAGTGCAATTTTGGCAAATTCGCCATAGAAGTGCGCTTCCATTACCATCGCTTTTTGGCGAATCCAGCTACGCAGAAGAAAGCTAATTTCTCGTTCGTTAAAAAGTAATTGAGTAGGCAATCAGTCTCGGACTAATTACCAAAAAAGCCATTCCAATAAACGAAGTTTTTTCCCGCTTGTTAAAGAAAGTAATGGCCTTAATAAACGTGAAGTTCCACTTGCAGAAATAAGCCTTTATTAAGGCTTTTGAAGAGCTTCAACTCCGTAGAATGGTTTTTTACTTTAGTGTGTATCAGCTGAGGGACAATTTACTTGCAGCAGGCATTTAATGCTAAAAGATTTACAACGTGTCTACCATTTGGAATTGGAACTCACAGAGAAATGATACCTTTCCTGAGGCCAGCTTCAGTGCTTCACCATTCGCTATTGAAGAAAGGTTGCACAAATTGGGGACTGATTTTTTGATTTTCGAAGGCCTCTCCATTCCCGGGCGTTCATACTTTTTATAGTAGACTTTAAGCCCCAAGAAGTGCCTATAAATCGTTATTCCTTTTTGCGGGAGTGCAAAATCCTAAACTTGCAGCGCCGATAACTGAAAAGTTTGGGCACAAAACCTATATTAACGCCCCAATTAAGCGTCTTACACGCCTCGCCTTAAAATTTTACATCTTAATTTCATTTTTTTTTAAAATCACGATTATGAGCAAAACCAAGTTCGCACCCACATGGCATGCACGAACATTTCCTTCCAGATGAAAGTTCCGAAATGGTTGGCTCTAGAAAACTATTGTACCGCGAAAACCGCAAAACGTTTTCAAATTATCATGAAATTCGTCACACCTATAATGGAATGATAAACAGCACAATTGCGCGTGGCGTGGGCGAACTCAGCCGATATTGTGTCTAAAGAAATGGTTTGCCTTTTAACCTGGTGAAGATAAATATGTGGCTGCGTCCGGAAGGACCGCCTCTGTTTCACGAGCTTATATTCAGACACAATTTAGCTCCAAGCTTGGTGCGTGACTTTCAGCGTTTTATTTTTATATCGGGCCCTATTGTTTCCCGTGCAGAACCGTCCGCAGAAAGTCGGTCAGCGTCAATTCCATCAGTTTGTGTAGAGGTTTTAGGTAGTGCTGAGGCTGTAAGCAGATACCTGAAAGCATTGCCCTTTTATGATAGCTGTGATTCAAAAATAATTGGGATTACCCGCTAACGTTAAAACTAAATTCGTGGGCGATATTGAAAGTAGAACTGCATATTAAGAAGCCTTGTTATACTACTTCAGCCGCGTTTAAATCGAAAACCTGAGTGGAGATTCTCAGCAACGCTTAGAAAGAATCCTATGCGTATTTGATTCTAAAGACGAAGGCGAATAAAGTTTGGTTGTGAATGCGCCCAAGATCTTGATTAATTTAAACGAGACTGTCGGCCCAATTTTGAAGCCGGTTAAAACCAATTAAGCGCAATTGGAATCGATTTTGAAATAAATTCCTCTTTTAGTAGCGTGGCCCCTTGATATTACAGCAAAACCGCTTTGGATATCAGCAGTCCAGACCTTTGGTGTCCCAAGATGCACTTGGCGGTGGGGACGTTACGATTACTGTTGAAGAACTAGGCGGGAAAAAAACGCCTGCAGTTTGGTTTTGCTTGCGGCCATAGAACGCTTACTTATGTGCTGCGATAAGCACTTGGCTTGAATTAAGTAAAAGATCACCGACCCGATGTTAATAATGATAAGCTTTTGGGCGAATGAGCCCAACTTTGAGCTTAAAAGCAGCCCAAGAGCTACGGTGCAATTTGGTGTTAGGACGTTAACTATGCATTACTCGTTGGTTCAAATGAAGCCCAATGAAAAAATGCGAATCGTGAGAATGCAAAATTTGTATTATAGTTTGCGACAATGAGTTAGCCTGCTTAAAGAGTTTGTGCTCACCAGAAGGGGGAAAAAAATTGGACAGAAAGCGTAGAGCAAAAGCAAATTGGAGCAATTTAGCCACTCTCGCCACTACGAAAGTCTATAAACGGATTGGATTATTCATGTCCGATAAGCTATTGTAAGTTCTGTCGTTTTAAACTCCTCAGAGGCCTCTTTTCATTAAACCTATAAGTAAGCAATTTATTAATGTCCCACTGAAGCAATTATGCTGGGACTTGTGGGCTTCATTGCAACGGGTACCTTTAGCCCAATGGGTAGCCTGGAGACTAAAAATTAACCGTCCATCCTCTTAACTTCTTCTTACTGGTAATGCGGCCGTATGACGGGATTATTAAATCCCCGATGAGCCTAATGGGGCATGGTTTTAAAGCACCACTTGTTTTAAGCTTTCTGTTAGGTAATCGATACCTTTTGAAGGCGTTTAAGCTCAAAATGAGTGAATTAACGCAAGAATTGGCACTGCACTTAGCCCGCTTATGACCGTTGGTTGGTGTTACGTTGGCTTTTAAGGCAAGCCGTTCTATGCTATTACACTCTTGTTTTTGCTGAGGATGAAGGCGTAAGTCTTTCCATTTGTTTGGCTCATTTTAATTGTAACGGTGGCGCCAACGGTATTATGTCCGTTAATGACGCCAGGTACGCCCCTTCTGTAATGTTGCTTCTGTTTTTTGGAAGTGGGCAAGGCATCGAACACGACCCCATTGGCGTAATGTTCGCTGTTCTGGTTTTAGGGTTATTCTTGCTGGTGCCTTGCTGAAGTAAAGGCGTTTGCCATCTTGAAGTATTGGTGAATACCGTAGGTTTTAATGGCACTCTTCTTGGGGCTGCTGGTCGCAATTACTGGTGTATCTACTAAAACGTCTCATCCAGGATTTTCTGCAAAATCCGGTTTCATTAGCCTTAGTTTGTAGATCACTTTTGCCCTTTCTGATGTACTCAACCACGAGAGTGGCCTATGGCAGTTACCGTTCATAGGATTATTCTAGCCAACCAAAAATATGTTGCGAGTTACAGCAATATTATTGAGTTCAAGAAACAGCGTACTTTTAATTTTCGGCCTTAATTTTGTTCTGCTAATCTGCACGACTAAGCTAGAAGAATTTGGACCCATGTAAATATTGAAGGTACTTTTCCTATTTGGCCTAATTTTTATAGTTCGCCGGAGCTAAGTTTTCCTGTCATGAATGCAAGACAAACTTAACCACAAAGAGAAACTCTTCCTGTCTTGCGATGCTCCTCGTGGTATTGTAAGCAGCTTCAATTTCAGCTCATTTTCTCTTTCAGTTTAATAGAAGGAGGCTTTGGAATCGGCTTCATTGCTTGTTCCCTACACATTTATTGTGATTAATAGAAACCGTTCTTATTAATGGCCTAAGCGCTAAAATTTGGGTTGCCCAATAAACTAATGTGGCTAAACCAGATGCACTTGGCGTGATATTCCTTGGTGGGGCATATTGGGTTCGCGACATGGCCTAGAAGCGGTGAGGCAACTTGGTTTTTTGACGTGGTTATTGCAGATACTAACTGCGCAAAACATAAGATTGGCTAAACGCCAATGGGGCTCAACACCTTCACGGTATTATGTTAATGAATAGTATTCCCGAAGAGTTTAGCATAATTGATAGCTTGGGTAACTTTATGGCCTTAACGCCTAACCATGAGGTTAACACCCTTGGCATGTATTAGTTTTGAAGAGTCTTTTGATAGCGCACACGTTTTTCACTTAATGAGAAGAAAAAGGGATTGAAGGCGGCAATGAACGCGGTGGGTAGGGCTGCTTTTTGGCGTAATCCACAACCTTCAAAACACTAAACGATTCCTGTATGGACAGGTGGTTGGAAAAATAGACCTCGTAAAAATAGAGAAAGAAACCACTTTAAAGCTGATATCAAAAGGAAAACGAGGGAATCTTATTCCGTATTTGTTCCAGAACTCGGCAATATCCTTCTTGGTGTAGCAGATGACTTGGTACCACCCGAAAAAGAACGATCGTATCATCTGCCATGATGAAAAAGCAAGTACTAGTATTCCAAGCAGCCAAACACAGAAGTTGATAGAGTTGACGCTTCACTTAGGTTTGAGTTTTTTTAACGTGCTGAGAAACTAACTTATTCAGGCATTTTATCAAATTTTTCGATTTATTCACTGGATAGACTCATCTCGGTACTATTTACTGCGGGCAAATCCTCGATGGACGCCTGGATATTTACTACATACAGCAGCAAATCCCATAGCCATACCAATAGTTATAGTTCTTGAATGGCTTCATTGAGGAGCATCTCTTTTTTCCACCGCTAAGGTCCATTATTAAAGTGGGTATTAAGTCCCGTTAGTAACAGATATTGTGAACTTCTCCACTCAAAGGAAACTAGGCTTATAAGTTCGCTGCCAATTTGGGTAGTTCCCCACAAATTTTTTTGGGAAGATAGAAAAACCCCATATTCCTCAAATCATCTGTAAACTCGTAAAATGTGGCTTGACTGCAGCATTACCGACATTTTTTCAACTGGTGGTCCCTAGCCCGCAATATTAGTTGCGTCGCCTAATTGCTACCTCAATATACTTTTTTTGTCATAGATATAGCAAAGCTTTTTTTCTAAATCATTTGTTTCTTGATCCGCATCCTAATAATCTGCACATTTGTTTAAATGGCTTTCCATTTTGTGCCATCAAAACTGTCTAAATCGCCAATAATCACTTCTGGAATAATAACCCATATCAAGCGCCTTATTTGCGCCACCATCAAGCCGCCACAAAAAAGGATTTTCTTCGATTAATGTAGCCTACGAAACCAAGCCTTTTGGTGGGCATTGTGTCCATTAACACAGTATTAGGCTTTTTTGCTTTGCTCATCTTGATTAAACCAATTCGTATTTGTTTAGGCTTGCTTGAAATTTTCTATTTACGTATAGTAAGCTATCTGAACAACGTTTTCTATTTATGCTAAAATTCTACTAAACGCTCTTCTTCCCATCAAAAAAATTTGCCGTCTTGTTTTCAACATATTAAACAGATGGTAGATTGCCTAGGCGCCAATTTGGCCTACGCTCTCTGGTCCAAGCTCAAAGCAAAGAGGTGATTGCCTTTAATAGAGCTGAAGTACCTGATTTTCTCCATTTTTTGGCAGATTAAAAATGCGCAATTCCACTAAATAAATACGCAATCATTAGACCATGATTAGCCGATGTTGAAGCTATTCTTAATCTGTTGATGGCAATAAAGCCTGATCGGTTTGGTGAAAGTTTGAACGCATTGGCCAAGAACGCATCTTCCATATACTGCCTAGATCATCATCCGAATCCGGCAACATTTTTGCTACGCAAGTACACCCAATAGCAATATGTCTGCAGTTGCGAATGGTTTATCACGTTATTTCAGCAAAAGAAATGGCTTGTGATTACTTGTCAACCGCTGCTGCAAATGCTGTACAACGGGTAATCATACCGACACGGTTCGCACGCTAACGACTCTTGTTACACACCTACAAACGCTACGTGGCAAGTGCCCATTTATTAGAGCTGGGCAATTTAAACCCATGAGATTTTCAAGAAAAACGTACGCCTCAAAAAAAATCTCAATGAAATTAACTACTTGGTTTAGCACTAACTACGTTAAAACTGCACTTCAATGATCAGATTGCAAAGTTGAACGCCATACACCTTTTTGCACAAAGCGAGCAACACAGCAAACCGAAGGCATTGTTCATTACGGCCACTGAAGTATTGAAGCGTAAAAGCTGCGGTATTTTTTTAAGGAATTAGCCAATGAATGCGTGGTTAAAATGAGCTTGCGATCAAAAAAGCGAGCTTGATGTAATGCATGGGAACACAATTAACGGTTGGCGGCCATGCTAAAGCAACTTGGTGCCAAATTATCAGGCACGCCTCAGGAAGTAAAACCCGCGTTTTAGCCGTCGGAAAAACTCCCCTTTTTTTTTTTTTTTTTTAGATAAAATAAACACGTATTTGATTTGGTTAGAAGCAATTTAGAACTATTTTTTGGGTGGAACGTCAACCTTTTAAAGACGTCACCGCCATTCCCTAAACCAGGCGACCCGACGTTGGCTTTAGTTGGCCCAATGGCGCCGGGAAATCTACCCTTCTTGAACGGTCCAAGCGGAGAACGCGGTCTTGAAGAGGCTTATTAAACCAAGAAAAAATTCGGTTTACTATTGCTATCTGCGCAGCCAGATGGTAGTTGAAGCGACCCAAATAAAACGTGTATTCGAAGAAGTTTTCATTCGGTATTCGATAAGCTTAACGCACTTAAAAGAGTAGACCAGTCTGCATCAAGCTTTTAGACGAGATACCAATCCAGAGTATGGTTTGCTGAAGAGTTGGGCGACAAAGCAAGAATTGGGCTAGAATGGTGGCTGGTAAACTGCGCTTCGATTCCGCAAATTCACCGAATGTTAGAAAGGTTGGCTTCCCGAAGAAGATCGTCTAACGACCAACACAGAAGTTTCTGGAGGTTGGCTAATGGCGAATGGGCTTTGGGCTTACACTATTAACTGCAAAAACCCGATCTGTTGCTATAGATGAGCTACCAATCACTTAGACATGGATTCTATGTCTGGGCTGGAGCAATTCCTGCGTGAATATAAAGGCGCAATTTTGTTGGTTAGTCACGATAGAACTCCTAGACCAGCTTTGTAACTCGAACTTTTGTGCTGCAACGCGGAGAAACTTCGCAGCTTTGAAGGGATTACAGTTTCCTAACGAAAAAGAGGTACGCGCTCGAGAAAGAAATTGCCCGCAAATGCCGTATGCTAATCAGCAAGAAGCAGATAAGAAACCGAGCTATTTATTAGTTCGATTTAAAGCAAAAGCTAGTAAGGCAAAGCAAGGCGGCAGCAAAGTAAACTAAAGCAATAGAAAAGCTTGGAACGTATTGAAATCGAAAGACGAGTGGGCGGAATCTCTTTTCGCTTCCCTGCCGCTGGGAACGTGCCGGGCAAATTGTATGATGCCAGGGCCTTGATAAATCCTTCGGCGAAGCTAAAATCTTTTGATAACTTGATTTACAGCTAGAACGGCATAAAGTGGGCCATAGTTGGGCCAAACGTGCCGTAAATCAACCTCATCAGAATGGTGGCTGGTTTGGAAACACATCAGGGCGGAACCCTAGATTTAGGCCATAAGTAAGCCATTACTATGCCGCAGCACCAGCCG
>Ga0163217_1062947_pt1 | contig 13310 bp, 7 predicted proteins | sample SynspAceP_FD_185933 | JGI IMG/M metagenome (GOLD analysis project Ga0163217, IMG submission 185933) | Saline lake microbial communities from Ace Lake in Antarctica - Synechococcus sp. Ace-P (PacBio error correction) | ecosystem: Environmental > Aquatic > Non-marine Saline and Alkaline > Saline ...
CAGGGAGGAAGAGGAAATTGGGGGGGGAAAAACATTTGGGGGGCAAAAGAAATTCGCGGCCTAAAATAATTTCCCCCTACAGGTTTTTGGGAATGTCATATCCCTGGCAATATCGATTTACGGTGATAGACCAAAACCCTAGTGGAAATGAATGCCAAGGGCCAACTATTACCGATTTGGAATAGCCTGTGGTAAACCAATCCGATATAAAATTTCCCTTACAATGTTCCCTTACAGGGACAACAAACACATTATCTGGTTAAACAAAAGCCCAGATCGGCCAAAAAATGAAAAAAAAAGGGGGTAATGCCTGATCAAAAAATAACCGGTAGAGGAGGATTGGGTAGAAAAATAACCCAAGAAAGTGTTATCTAATGTGGCCTTAAATCCCACAAATTGGGTATTATGGAAAATGGATTGTTTATAGGAGGAGATAAGGCTTTGTTTTTTTGAAAGATCAAATTCGAAGACATTCCTACAGGAATGAACAATGCATTGCCGATTACATTGGACCTTTGCCGCAAATGTAATGATTACTAGTCAAATCAGGCTTTTTTTACCGATACGCCCCTATAATAAATATTGCGAGAAACGACATAGAGAATTTGGATTGTCTTGAAAAGGGACCTTCCTGTCAAACGCAGGTCCTCTAAAACTAATAAAAACTTCGGATTAACTGTAACATAGAATAGGTAACACTTACTTGAAACCCAAGTACTTTACTGGACAAGAGTGTAACAGTGGCGGGCATTCAGCCCCCAAATACAAAATTAACGATGTCCTCTACCTAACCTATGATGCAGGTGGGTGGTGGCATCAATGTATCCCGTTGCCGTTAAAAAAGTTGGTAATGGAATTCACTTCTGTATATATCTCGCAGGCGGTTCCCTACCTGTGAAACATTTTAAAGGCAATTATTGGACAAAGGCAGGTATTGACGCAATTAGCGATTCCCATGCGAGGATTGGACACGGCCGATAATCTTGCTGTTTTAACCGATACCACAAACCCAATTTACAATACCGCTTTGGGGTACCGGGCCATCAGGTGAAAAAAGGAATGGGAAGTTGTTTAGAGATATTGGGAAGAAAAATTAAATGAAGGAGCTATTTAGTAGCCAGCGGTAAATTACCCCCGGGAAATGCCGGATAATTTTTTAACGTACAGGTCAGCCCGAAGTAGCCAAAAGAAAAAAAAAATTAGGTTTTTTGGACACTTCGGGAGAGGCCATTGGTAAACGGCAACAAAAATCAGAGTTTATTTGAAGCCCAATTTGGGCGGCTACTTTCCTGTGCGGAGTAAAATCCATATCCGCGATAGAACTGGAAAAACTGGGCCAAAGTTTTGGATGAACATGATTGTTGAGGATACTTGTTGTCTCTTTGGCGGGCAAAAGGACCTCTTGGCGAACTAAAACTAATGATGCATATTCCGCACCCACCTGTTCTGCAAAAAAGTACATTGGAGCGGGTGATAGCATGGTAGCAAAGGTATGCTAGTGAGTCTCTTTCCAGGGCAAGAACCTATAGCGAGATGGTAAATATGGGTAGCCCTGCGGTAACCGCAGCTACCATGCATGACAGGTACAGACAATTGTGCAATAAGGACGAAGGCAGACATGTTGTACAATGGATCAAAAGACACAAAAATGAAAACACTTGAAGCAGTAAATTTGCTTCCTCTAATCATAACATTAAATTTGGACGATAACATAATCATTGCCTTAAAAGAAAAGCAGCAGAACATTGGAAAAAATTCCGTTACCCCGCTAATTCCATGAAGGCCAGATACCCTTGGCATTTATGAACAACCAAAGATCCACGACAAAAGGGGTGATTTTGGCCGGCTGATGTTGGGGTGGTGACAAAAAAATTTAGCCTTTTCCCAAATCGAGGGCCGGGATCTAGAACCTTTAAAGGAAAAATCGTAATCCCACCAAAAAATATAAATCCTTATGGAGATAGTGGCGTGCCTTCTACTAAAGAATTACCACAGAATAGATGGGGTTGTTTTAGGATTGCCGGCCCCGTAAACCCAAGGCAAAGTAATTGGTACCAATTTTTCAATGGGCCATAGACAAGCGAAGAAATTATAAGGAACTCATATCAAGTTCCGTTTCTTGATAAATGATATGGAGGCCAGATGCCCTATGGTCTGGGCAGCAACTTCCAAGAAAAAGACTTTGAAAACACTAAAATACGGATCCAAAAAATACCCAGGCAATTGCCGCTTGATATCTCCAGGTACAAGACTTGGGAGCGGGGATGTTCTGTGAACGGATTCCACACACCCTTTGTCGCCTGTGAGGGAGGTCATTGTGATTTTAGTCCACGCAGTGAATTGGGAACATTAAAAATTTTACAAACCCTTTCAACAAAAATATGGTCATGTTGAGGTTGGAGAGATTGTACTTGGTCCTGGAATCTTAGCAACTTTTATTTGTTCTACGGGAATAAGCGGCCATAAAGGAACCGCAATGGGTTGAAGTGATCAATATCCCCAGGAAATCCTTCTCACTATTACCAGATGCATGGATAGGAAAAGATGCTGTTGTGTAGAACCTTGGACCTTTTCAATACGGTTCTTGCATAGAAGCTGCGCAGTTAGCTTTAAAATTTAAGGCTAACAGGTGGAATAATAGTATAGCTGGGGCATCTTGCCGAAAATCCTAACAGTGTTAACAGGAAGTCTTTTAATTACAATTTTATCCAGTCCGGGCGTGTAAGCTCACTTTTGGAAAAGGTGCCCGTTAAAGTTATCCTTAATGAAAAAAAGGCACTCTTGGAGCCCGCTATTTTGGCGCATAATGGCACTTCGCTAGGATTAAGGACAATGGAAATTAATGACCCTATTAAGAAATTTGGTTAGGACATAATAAACGGTATTTTTGAAATAAGTTTAAATGTAGTGTCTGATGGTTGTAGCTCATTAAAACTCATCCAAACTCACCCTTCCGTAGTCCTCCATTTTTTTAAACAACGGGTCTTTAATGGAACCATTTTATAAGAAATCCCTTCTTTTTCCCCTTTGCCAACATAACAATAATATCCGCCAATTTCTACAACAAAGATAATACCTCTCAGGGTTCAAATACATCGCCGAAAAACCAATAAAGCTCAAATTCAATCTCTGGATAATCCACCTTGGTTTGAAGCATTTCCTTGAATCACTCATCAAACAAATCCCGTATATCTCATCTTGTGAAATAATGCACCACCTTGATCTTAGCCGATAAAGGCTGCATTTCTGTTTTAGTTATGGATGCGCAAATGTATATCATCCTCCTCAAAAATCCGGTAGGCATAGCCTATGGTAACGGAATATTAATGCCGGTCCGCGTCGGCTGGAAGATGGCAATACTGACATGGGGCCACTTACAACACTCGACACTTCTTGGTGTACTACCGCCCTAAAATTAATTCGTCTAAAACTGCCCTTCCTCCTTAGTTAATACCCCACCAAAAATACATCTGGGCATTGCCAATCTCCTGCCATTGAAATAATCCCTTTATCAGTGATTGTCTAGTTAACCGCTTCCAATTGTAATAGAGGATTGTCCATTCTTACCGTCAGGTGTTACTACAAGATATGCTCCAACTTGGACCGGTGCTAATTTAAATATATTCCCTTCACAAACGAATGGGCTGTCATACAAGTTCTTCCATATCAATAATATTTGGAGTCTTCAAAAACAGGATGGTTAAAACCATTCGAGTACTTAATCAATGCTACTAAAGCATATGCAAATATTTCAAGCAGAGGCTGAGTTTTCTGAATAATCCGTAGGCATAAAGCAGTGTTTTCATTTTAAAGATTTATTGAAATATTATAGATTAAACTTGCTGATTGATTTATTAAGACATTATCCCGTATTCCTAATTAAGATGGTTTACTCCAACAGCAAATTGATTGTGGGATAAAGTCGTTTCATAAAACTTAGGCATTATTTTGTTGGAGCATTAAATAAGACGTTCTGATCCATATAGGAATCTTTCTAAGCCCCGAACTTCGCGTCAGAAAATAAATTCGTGATTAATAAGTATAAGAAATCACTTGATTTAATGAGGTAGAAGCCATTTATATTGCCACTACAGAAACCCAATAGCGAGGAAAATCGATCGTAAACCTTGGCCCTTATGCAAACTATTAATTGGGAAATAACGCACAAAGTGGCTATTCCAGGGCCCCTTATAGATGGACTTTGAAAGAACAATGTAGACGACCAAATAGATACCATATAAAGGATTTGAGGTGGAACCAAAAATTCGGAGATTCCTTTGCTATACACGATAAGTGAGGTAGTACAAGCTCAAAAATTTGGAACAAGGATGATGAAATCATAGGTAAATCATCCAGATCAGTGATGATATAGCTATTGAAGATCGTTTCGTATTGGTCCTTGGTACAGGAACACAATGATTTATTTCTGGGGAAGTGCCATATATAGAGTGGGGACATTAATGTCTAATTGGCATCAAAAACCTGGGGAATCCCGCAGTCATCATTGCAACGGAATGGGGCAAAACCCTACAAAGAAATAGTTGGAAATGTTATACATGGCCTTGATTCCTTTAAAGAAAAGGAAAAGGTGTGGAAAGTAACTATTGACGGTAGCCAATAAAGTACAAGCGGAGAACATAGATTTTAGTGGTTCTCAAGTGCTCAAGAAAAAATTGCCGGACAAAAGTTTTGGTTGGGGCTATTCCCCTAACCAATATTGGGAAATCCTACCGTAAAGAAATTGCACAGAACTTATCTGGCAAGGGTTTTGATTTTGTGAGATTTTATAAACAATCAGGCCGGAAATTTAAAAGATGGGGAGCCATGCAACTCCGGAATTACTCACCCATTAAACCAAAGGACAGCTTGTGAATAACTGGGAGACTCGGGCAGATATATAATTTTAGGTGCAATTACAGGCAATATGCTCCACATTATCCAATCTTTCAGGCATAATTAATTATACGGGCGGTCGGTTTGCCAGAGAATCTATCATTAACTTATTGCAGGACTCCCGATATAAATTCCAATAATATCCGTAGCTGACGTAACTTTTTCGAGGTAACACAACGTATAGCACCATTAAACCAAGAATATATTGCGGAGCAAAACAAGGAGAAAATAACAACCTCTATACAGGAATTCGAGAAATATGTACCGATTAATTGATTGGCCGAACGTCCTTTATTACTTTTTAAGGCGGAGGGGAAATACCCCTCGATGTTCCCGCAGTACAATCTTCTAACAAAGGGCTAAATCAGCAGCCAAAAAGCAATATTGTTCTTCGCGAAGGACGGATGATCGCAACTCTCATTCCGCTAACCAAAAACTAATAGATACCAATGCCGTACCAATTACATTGTTAGGTGACCCTGAGCAATAAAAGGCGAAAATTACGGAGTTGGATATTAATTTGGATTTCAGCAGCATCACTATCAAATGAGATGCCCACCTCGATCGTCCCAATTTTTTTGGAATTACGCCCGACACCTTTACGACTGCGCAAGAATAAAAATGTAATCTTGCCATGGCGAAAAGACCTATGGAGGAGTTTTCCCTATTTTGGACCATGATGGTCTACAAAGGCATGCCGAGGTATGGTCTCCCGGAGCTATTCATACCACCCAGCATACCATTAGGCCGGCATTGCAATTTATTAAAACCAGGCAGAGGTCTCCATAGTGTTTCCTCACTCGGTCTTCTTTATGTGTCTCCCAACCGAGTTACAATATATTGGGGATTTGCCGCCATAAATATCGAATCCCTAACAGCAGACAATTGGCAGAAGAATAGCTATTTCTTCGGCTGACTACCATATCGCTTTGGTATTTGAACCAAATGCCTGGCGCTTCCTATTCCTCTGGTACTCAGGGGTTGTGAGGACGTGGAATAGGGTGCGCAAGGCAACAGAAATAAAAAAATTGAAAACGTCCAGATCTCCAAAGTGGGAGGGGGCCTATTCAGACCGAAATGCCTGCAAGTAGATATAAATGTTGGGCAAAACAAAGTAAAACGTTCTGCCGGATTCTGAGGTGGCCGTTCAGGGCCAGCGTTTTTATTTTTCCGGGACCTCAATACCGGAAACAACACTTAATAAGTGCCTGTACAAAGGGAAACAGGCGCCTTGGCCATTGGGTCCTCAATGTTGCAAGGTCGAACAAGCCTGTAAACGATCTAGAGCCGGGCTGTACGTGATGAATTTTTAATACTGTTGTAAATAACTGCCATCAAGCACATAGGCGTTTAATTTAAAAAGATAAATTATAAACTAATGAACATACTGATCATTCAACGCCAGGCAGTTTCTTCCATAAAATTCAATTGATTCAAAGTGCGCTACGGAGCTATTGATCTGTAAAGGGTATAGAACGCAATTGCTTCAAAAAATTCAACAGTGAAGTATAAACCAATACTGGGAATCTGAGGTAAATAGAGAAAGAACCCAAATCACTAATGTAAGGTTCTTAAACCAATGCAAGCTATTTGATGGACCCCAAAGAAAGGGTTATTCAAAATGTCAACGATATTGGAACCATTGTAGGACCGGAGCCCGAGTGGGTACATGGTGGAAAACTTTTCAAAAACAACCTTGATTAACACAGGAGGTAAAAGATAAAATACAAAACTGTCGGTCTTTGGCCCTTGCAGCAATCCACTAACCTGGAACGGAAGTGTTATTGGGCCGAAGAGGTTTTTTTCCCACTGCAAAACACATTGCTGTTTTTTGATACGGCTTTTTCATCATACAATGCCGGTTAAGGGCTAAAAATATGCAGTGGCCCGATGACTTATACCGATCAGCCGTATCCAGCATACGGTTTTTCAGCGGCAACAGTCATAAATATGTGTCGAAAAGGCCATTTCCTATCTTACATTGAATAATTCCAAATAATTACCATCCTTGGGCATGGTTGCAGTATGACCGCGGTAAGATGGTATAAGTGTTGATCATTCTATGGGCTTCACTCCTTCCAACGGACTTATCATGGGCTCTACGAGTGGGGGATATAGATCATGCCCTAATTTTCTATTTGGTAAAATAGTTGGGGATATAGTTTGGAAAAAAGTGAAGCATCTTCCTCACTAAAAAAAAGTGGTATGCCTTTGGCTAACAGGCCACAGGATTAAGAGATATAGAAGCCAAAAGCCGAATCCGGAAATCCGGAAATGTATATTGGCCTTGGAAATGAACGCCTACCGCATAAAGAATATATAGGTGCCATATGTTGCTGGGCTGCCATGAACGTTTGATGCCCTGGTCTTTACGGCAGGTATCGGGGGAGAATTCCAGTACACTTAGGAAACTAGTATGTTCAGAAATGGATAATAATGGGCAATAGTCCCTGGATGCCATAAAAACGAATATAAATCATCCGACATCGGGAAATTAGCAACGCACATGCCAAGGTCAAAATTTTTGGTAGTAAAACTACTAACGAGAGTTGGAGATGCGAAAACCAGGCCATTAGTTTTATCTCAAGATCAGGATTGTTAATACGATATGTTCAAGTCCATTAGAGCGAGAAATCCAATTTTTACCGTTCCCGATTATTAGTACTAATCAAAAAAACTAATGACAGGCCTACACCTTTACTCTTTTTTCACTTACAATGTTTTATTCAAAAGGAAAGTACAAAGGACAAAGAACCATAAACGGTCAGGAAAAAAGACAATGGCAAAACTCTAGGACAATGCCAGTAATCCAAGAAAATAGTCATTGTAATAAAGTGCAACTAATGCCGGCACGATTAGCAAATCCGTAAGGTTCGGTCTAATCCAATGTATTTTCTTCATAATTATAAATTAAGTTAGACATAAAATAAAAGAGTCCAAACAAGCACTTTTGTAATAGCTTCTGATACTCCCCTTTTATGGTTGAATTCAATTTAAACACTTTATTTGGATAGGGAAATTGGTCTACATTACAAGACTACTGCTGCCAACACCTTTCCATTCTTTTGAAATATTCTGATTAAACACTCCCAAGGACAGGGATATAATACGTCCTCAATGACATATACATTTCAGCCCGGTCTTAGGTTTAATAAATTTGGAATCTAACCTCATCGTATAAAATATAAATTAACATGAAAAGAAATTATATATAATTCAAGCCTGCATTTTGAACACGAAATTTGGAAGAGCGATACTCCTTTTTTTGAACGATGAATTGAAATATTTTTTCAATAATAGGCTTAGTGAATTGGTCACTAGGTGCGACCAAAAAAGAGGTACTGAAAACAATTGAAGACTTTCAAAAACGAATTCACCTACAGCGGAGAGTAATAGAGGATATCCTGGAACATTGAAATCCCACGAACACCGCCTGGCCGGAAACAAGACTAACGGGAACAGGATGCCATGGACACCAGCAATGGTAAAAAAAGCACATGGAGTTCGAAAAAAAAAATGGAGAACAAGATACAGATTTTATGCAGAACTTAAAGAGACTTCTTTCGATTTTTGACCCAATATCTATAATTTATATGTTTTGGAATTAAAATTTCCCAAGAAACAAAACTCAAAGATACAACACTCTATTTGGGGTGCTTACGAAATATGAGTTTGAGGATATTATGGCCAAAGCAGTAAGCCAAAATGTTCATGCCCTAAAAACTACACTTTAGCAAAACATTCCTGAGACCGAAAAACTGTATCAGTATCTACATTTTTGAGCGAATCCGAATGGTGCTGAAGAACTAGGTCCGTCCTATGTGAAATGGGGCAAAGATTACTGAGCAACCGTGACGATATGTTACGACAAAGTCTTATTAAAGAGCTTGAAAAAACTACCAAAGTCAAGGGCCATCTTTGCCAATTTTGTAAGTGGAAAAATAATCGAGAACTGGATATTGATTGTTCCAATATTTCCCTGTCCATTGAACCAAACCACTTGCAGCCGCTCCTTGGCACAGGTTCATAAGGCGCAGCGCTCAATGGCACTTGGGGTGTTAAAAATTCAGCGACCAAAACATTCGGAAGTTATTGCTCCCGATATTTCCATTATGAAAGAAGGTGGCCATGGCTTTAGAAAAATATAGTGACAAGTAAAGGCCTTTCAGCCTCTTTAAATTGGTAGAATCCTTGAAAAAAGCATCACAGAAGAGCTTTAGTTTTTAAGGGAATGGATAATTTTGGAACATTTATGCCAAAAATTTTAGAGGGTAACAATGCCATATATGTTCCCAAGGCAATATGCGAACTGAGGAACTGACGCAGTTATTTCGTATGGACTCGGGTTGAACGCAAAATTAAGGTATCCGAACTTGAAAAGTTAAGAGAAAAATAATTGATTCCAGGGAAGTGGCAAAAAGTTGGGGTTGATCTTGTTATTTGGAACAGGTTTTTGGAACATGGCTTTCTTTACCAGCCGATCCGCATCCGGACAAATATATTTGTACTCCCGAGGTCAAAAATCTGTTTTAGAATTTTTGGGAATGATCGGGAAGCATAATGCCGCAAGGAACAAGGAAGCATTATGGACGCTTCTCCTTTTGTTTTTTAAAAAAAAGATGTAAAGAAAATAATTCAATTCTTAACAAAATTGCCCTAAAGATAATGATATCCCGGATGAAAAAAGTTGGAATATGATTTAATTATGAATTAGTGGAAAGGCCAATTAGCAAATACATCTATTCGAAAAATATTAAGTTGGGATTACTTTGGAACAATTTAAAAAAATGTTCTTTACGAGAACAGGAATTACCATACCGCACTACTTGTATATACTTATTAGGGCTTTGGTCATATTGAAGGTTAGGCCAAACTTAGATCCAAATTCAACATACGGAGGAGATAATCTAAAACCCTATATGGCCAAAATAACCCGCAAACGGTTTTGGGTTAAAAACGACTTTTCAAAAAAATTAAATCGATTTCAAGATTCCAAATTCGCTTGGACAAATTTACCTTGCCGACATTAATGAAATTGTAGATAAGGATCAAAGACGGGAAATTGGTCATTGTCCATGAACAGCAAGAGCCTCAAGTGAAAATTTAGAAATAACCCTTAGACAGGCCTTTAACCGTTTGGTCTATGCCGTTATTATTGCTGGCTTATCTATAGGTTCTGCCCTTTGGTAATGGCAGATATGCCTCCAAGATTAGTGGAATAGCCGTATTGGGTTGCCTAGGTTTTTATCCTTTCCGCAATTTATTGGATTAAGTTAATATGATATTTCCATTCATAGGAATAAAAAGAAGAATGTACCGAAATTTAAATTTGCATTGCTATAACAACAAACATGCTATATGCATACCCGGTGCTATGTCAGATTTTAAAAAACTTTCATTATCGGTTTTTTTTAAACAGGACTAATTATTTATCTTTATTCCGGCACTATTAACGGCCTTTCCAAATTAAAATTGAAGCGATGAAATAATTTCAATGGAACGTCAACGGCATAGGGCCATTGCAAAAAAAGACTTTTTTGAAAACTGTGAAAAAAATGGCCCCTGATAATCTTTGCTTCAAGAACCAGGCCTGGACCACGACCGTTGAAGAGACCCTTTCCAAATTGGCAGCATTACAACAGAAATTAATATATTCGGCGATAAAAGATATTCTGGTAGCCGGAATTTTGAGTAAACAGCCCCTATTGCATTTTCCAGTGATATGAATATTCCGAAACATGATGCCGAAGGTCGTATACAATGTGGCGGAATCGATGACTTCTTTTTGGTAAACGTCTACGTGCCTAATTCAGGGCAGCATTAGACCGTCTGGACTACGTAAGCAATGGGATGCCGATTTTCTAAACCTACCACCTCAAAAACTTGAACAGACAAAAACCCGTAATGCTTGCGGAGATTTTTAACGTGTGCCCATAGAGCTATTGACCTTAAGAAGATAAGAGTAATTTATAAAAAACGGCAGGATACACTCAAGTGAGAATTGATGGAATGATAATTTTTATCAAATCGGTTGTAGATTCATTTAGAACATTGTTCATCCGAATTGTAGTCGCCTAAGCCTAATTGATTAATCGATTTAACAGTCGAGGAAAGAAAACACCGGTTGGCGTATAGATTATTTTTTGTACAAAATCACTGGTAAAACGTATAGAAATCCGTTGAATTTCTTGGAATATTTGGAAATCGGACCACTGGGCCCTATAGCCATGGAAATAGAATCTTAAAAGGCCTCCATGATCCCTAAATATTGTTGCAGTAACTTACCTGAAAATTCCTACAACCCTGGAGGCCGGCATCACGCGTTCATGTAGTACCAAACATATGCCAGAATGTGACAATTTGCAGTCGCTAACCACAATGGCTTTTCTATCGCCTTGTGAATACGGGCATAAAGGTGATCCGATTTCCAAACCGAAGATCCCAAACGGTCATGGCCTTGACCACGGCTTTCCGTGATTTGTTCGGGAGCTAAGCCTTGTTTCCAGCAATCACTGGCCAAATGCTTTAAGCGAAACTATAGTAGAAGAATCCAAAAAATTGGCAATACTGTCTTGGTCTATTGTCGAATTAAAAAATTGAGATCTCCATAAACTTCATGTGTATTTAGTCTATGTCAACTTTATTAATTGACAATAAATTAGTAAACCTTTTAGTGTCCGGTCCAGCGGAGTTGAGACCTTAATTTTTTTACTGATTTCAAAAATAATTACCTCTCCAACTGTGCTCAGAGGAGACATTAAGGGTAATTTTGTAAATTCACTGAATTTAAATCTGTAAATATTTCGTTGTTTTTTGTCTAGTACTTAACTGCTGTACATCCGTAAAAGATATTAATCACAATTTCTTGGCGATCCAAATACCATTTTTTTAAATTCTTTAAAAGTCGTTGTAAATAAATATTGCTCCTTTAGGGTGGCATGTTTTTTTCCGGTAGTCTGATCGGAACACACCTTATCACCACTTATTAAACGGACAACTCTTCATGTGCTAAATTATTTTTTCCGCGCAAATAAATCAAATTAAGGGTTTTCATGAATTTTGTCAAGAATATGGGAGGCATCTGTCCGATTTGGAAGTAATTATTTGTCCTTATCCAACAAATCAGTAAAATCGACTCGTCTTGCAAAAGGCAATGGTATTTTCAGCATGTGCCTACTTTCCTGGTGTAACGCGTCCAATGTTTCCGTCCACTATCAATTCTTTTTTTGACTGAATGATTTGGGCCTTCATTAGTATATTTTAAATTATACTTGCATTAGCCTACATATCTTTTAAAAAACTAGTGCGGCCAAACTTTTCTGGCAGCTTCCAATATTGATTCCACCTCTTTAATGGTACTTTGCGTATTTTGGCAATTGTCCCGCCACTCAACTGGTGTTCGGTAAAAAGGTTCATGAGACTTTTTTGCGCATTGGTAATGGGTAAATTGATGGCAACACCATTTCGGAATGCTTTCTAATGTTTTTTCAACATCCAAATTCCTTATCCTAATTGTATCCATCATCTTTTTGGTCATAATCCTCAACAAAAAAATGTTCAGAATAATAATCGTTCTTGCCATAGGAAAATTTCGTCCATTCCTCGGTCATACCAGAAAGCCAAATCACCATCTGCCTCGGTAGAAAATTTTCCTGCATTGCAATCCATTCGGTTTGGAATAGTTGTCTATAAATCTCAAAAAAAATCGAATCAAAATTCTCTTCTACCATAATATCCCCTAACAATTCATCTACTTTTGAACTCCAAAGGTGCATTCTTTTTCATTTTTAATCTCGTCGATATGGTCCCATATACCTCTATAAAAAGTTGGTCGATAAAATCAATCTGCCTTACTTGTTCTTTATCCATTTTATTTGTTTGCAAGGCACGGTTCAGATTCTTCTGATATATCGTTTCACGGCTGGCATAGCCTTTTAACAAAATATTGTTAAAGATGATACATTCACCATTCCTTTTAAAGCCTAAATAAATCAGAAAACTTACTGGCCTACAATAAGTGAAATTCCCTTTGCCTTTGGATAATATTTACAGCTTCCTCCAATGTCCTTATATTTAAGTATTGCTATGTGTCAAAAGTGCGAAATTAATCCTCATATAAAAATGATTAATATCATCTGTAACAAAACAAACCCGACCTTTCTACCTCTCTAATTAAATGATTACTTGTTAATTGCAACCAAGTATTGCTTTAATCCCCTTATCCATCCTCCATAATTGCCACGATGTCCCTAATTTTTAAAATTCAATTTCCTTTTTACAATATGATTAAAATCATTTGAAATAGATTTAGATCAGTGTTTATTTAGGTATTAAACATAAACACTATAATAAACTTAAAATTGGTATATCCGCAAACAGTCCTAAATCGACAAAATTTTGTATATTTTAACTGATTT
>Ga0163217_1081437_pt1 | contig 13310 bp, 19 predicted proteins | sample SynspAceP_FD_185933 | JGI IMG/M metagenome (GOLD analysis project Ga0163217, IMG submission 185933) | Saline lake microbial communities from Ace Lake in Antarctica - Synechococcus sp. Ace-P (PacBio error correction) | ecosystem: Environmental > Aquatic > Non-marine Saline and Alkaline > Saline ...
CGCCAAGCGCCGACCATCTTTTGCCTAAAGACTTAAGCGGCGAAGAATTGGATCCTAGTGCATCTCCGGGGCTAACCGCCAAGGGACGGGACCCAGCCGGCGAATCAATTTCGGTCTATCTTCGGCAGCCAAACTCGAAGGGGTCTATCAAGCAGATTTCTCAACGGCGGAAGTCACAGCAGTTCGTTTCCTTTCTTGCGGCTGATGCAACTCGGTGTGTCGACACGTGGTCGCTGCGGAATCCCAAAGATCCAGGCCGATCGCAACCGCACTCGCCCTTTTGCCGTTCACCGGCAACCGCTTTCGAAATCCCCGCGCCGTCGGCCTCAACCAGTAGTGGCTGGCCCGCTGGGTGGGCGATGAACACCATCCTGGCCTGATTCGCTCAGTTTTATTTCTAGTGAAGTGGAGGCGAAATAGCCGCTGGTAGAAATGCCGCTCGAACTCGCTGCAATCTCCGCTCAAGGGGATCATGGAGAAGCATGGCTTTCTGTTTGTGTTCGGGTGAGATGGATACTCACAAGCGTATGGCACTTACGATCCGGGTGAGTGAGGAGGGTTGTAGAGCGCATAGGAGCGCGTAAGTTGCGACAACAATTTTGTAGGTAGCTAGCCAATAACGGCAGGATGATCAGTGAAGAACGTAGCAGACAATATTATGCCTAGCCAGTGGTGAGCAACGAATATCAGAAGACTCCATTTCCGAGTGTCGAGCATGAGAGTGTCCGCCGAAAGTGAGCGGGCGCGTAGAAATAGGACATGGGGAGCTGTGAAAGTGCTTTGAGGTCTATGCCGACAGTACGTTCTGGCGAATCGAGTGGAGGCCAAAGTTGCCCCTGCAGATGGCACGCACCCAGATCTATCCCAGCGGTGATGAATACCTCGGTGAATTCTTTGGCCCAATTCCCCTGAATCATCAGGAACCTTGGGCTCTCCACCCTGAACAAGCGCTTGGCTGGCAAAATCTCCGCCTTAGCAGGAGCTGATGCAGGCCTGCGCGGCTAGAGAGCGCGATCGGCTTCTTCTCCCATCGGGGCGGAGGTTTCAACCCAACATGGATTACTGCCGCCACACCCTTCCTGCCCCTTGATGACACCCTCGGACATCCGTGGGACAGCTTGGAGACGTTGTTGACGACCTCCGGTCTGGCCCTGCCCACCTACCAGGAGCTGCTGTTTTTTTCCGCTGATTCATCTCGCCTCTGCACCTCGTAAGCCAGGAGTTCAGGCAGCCAGCCTGGATCCCTGGGGGGTGACCAAGACAACCTCGCTGCGCTGGCCGGGGTCAAATCCGGTGTAAAGGCACGCCACTCCCGACTCCTGAGCGGGCACCAACAAGGCCACAGCGCTATCCCGCTGCTGGGCTTGTGGATGGTCAGGGCGAAAGGCGGCTTCCGCCCCTCGCAGAGGGCCGGGTGAACCAGCCGCAGGTCTTGTTGATTGTTGCCGGCCCAGCCCTGGAAACGCACTGCTTCGCCTGTGGCTGTTGCACGACACGCGACCATCGCCATTGGCCAGATCCTCGCCGGGCTGGTTGCGGGTGCCAAAGAAACCGGCGTGGCCGATTGGCCACACCGGCCTAACCTCGCCGCCTGGTCTTTTCGAGCAAGCAAGCCGATTTGAAGTTTCTTTGTACCCGGGGCTCGCCCGCAGGGGCGAGGAGCATCAACGAAGGCTCAACTGCACAGCAGGGCCGTTCCTGCTGCAAGCGCGGCAGGGCTTTTGGGCTGAAAGCCTGGCGCGTTTGGCCCAGCTCCCTCCGTTGCGCTCGCATGCGCACCTTATATACAGGACAGCCGTGGGAAGCGGCAGCGCGAGCCAGGAGTATGGAATATAGATTAAGAGTTGCTCAGCTCCTACAGAGTTTGGCATCAGAGCTACGACGGCCCTGGCGATCCACAGATGCAGCCCGGATTCGGACAACGGCGGCGACCCGCACCCTGATTGCGGTAGGTGGTGGCGAGGTGTGATGCCTCGCAAGCCACGGCGTTTGCTATTGATCCGAGGGGCTTTGGATTAAGAATTTTGAGGTGCACGCAGGCAGACAGATGGCGCTTACCTTGTGACTAGGAGGCGGTGAGGATGTGCGAATTCCCCAGAGCAGCTTGGGCTTTGCTCCGGCAGGGCTTCGAGCAGGGCGCTGGCCAGGTCAATCCAGCATCGACACCTCATCCACTACACAGATCCAAGGCCAAAGGGTTGCGGCGATTGTCGGCCGAAGCGTTTCCCCCTGCTCTTCCAAGCAAGCGATCAGGGTGGGCTGCGAAGAAGGCGCCAGCTGGCCCGCAACGTCCTCTTGGCAAAGAGGCGGACGGCTGTTCGTCGCCTGTTTGAGCCGTGCGCCGCTTTTCCTGTTGGGCAGATTAAGTGAACGCGCAGCTGGGGCTGAGGCTTTGAGAACCGGGCCAGCCATCTGCACCACCCGTGGGCGGTTTTTTCCCGTGCCCGGACGCCGCAAGCAGGACGAAGCGATGCTTTCAGCAGCCCCCTGCACGGCTGTCGCTGCTGCTGATCTAGGGCACGCGGCGGACGGCTTGCTCGACGGCTTCCTGTGCGCGTCGTCCGCATCGTTCCGCCCAGCCCTGGGCCGTGCTCCAGCTCGGCCAGCGGGTCTGCAGCTGCTGTGCCAACAGGCGCCGCCACCCCCTGGCCGGTGCGCAGCAGTGCGGAGCGCTCCGGTGGCGGCGTTGCATTCCTGGGCCCAGTTCTAGATCGCTCCAGGGCGTCCGCTGTGGCCCTGGGGCCAGGCGGCGGCTGTCCACCCACCCTCCGGCGGCGGTCCCTGCAGAGACAGCTTCAGTTTCCCGTTCCAGGGCGCCGTCGGCGAGATCAGCTCGGCAAAGCGGATCGGCTGGACGCCCGTAGAGCCGGGCAGCGCTCGCCAAGGGTCTGCCAACGGCCCCAGCCCGGGACGGGACTGGGGTGATGGAGCTGGAGAATGGGAGAGCTGGTCATGGCTGCCCCCTCGCGCAGCCAGGGTGTCGAGTTGCTGCGAGCCTGGGCCAGATAACCGTTTCAAACCAGCATTCCTGGATCGACTGAGCCACATCGCGGCCCTGGGGGCCCGGCACCCCCGCAAAAACACGTAGAGTAGCCACCGAGTGTTGCCGGCCTGGTAACCAGGTCTGCCGCCAGCGCAGGTAGCGATCCAGGGCACCAGGTAGAGATGCCTTGCAGAGGTAGTGGTTGGCGACCATCAGCCCTCATGGCTGGCCTGGCCATGTGGCTGCGGCCGCAGGCCAGGGGTTGGCCGGCCCATCGGCACGCGAGCAGTTTGCTCTCCATCGGCCACCACCAGCGTTCCTGGCCGCTTGGGATCGGGGGCGGTGAAGATCAAGATCCATCGATCGGTGAGGAAGCCGCGGCTGGCCACCTCCAGGCTCGCCATGAATCGCCGTACCCTCAGCCGCCACGGCAAGGGTGGATCCGGAACACCGGGCAGGCCGGACGGCCCGGACCAGTTGCCCTGCGCGCACCGGCAGGGGGAGTCGAAGTTCATTTCATTGAGCCGCGGCTCACCGGCAGCCCGGAGAGCTGGAAATCGCCGAGGGCAACCGCCCACGAGTGAGACGCAGCTGATGAGAAAGCTCAGAACAGCTTCGTGGTGCTCAAGCCCCCGATGCCGGCTCGCTTTGTAGCTCAAGCTCCACCTGCTGGTTGTTGCTGGATCGGCGGCGGGAGCTGGTGACCAACCCGCTTCGAGAATGCGGTGCAGGCAATCGCCGGCGAGCTCCGCGAGGAAGAAGGCGAGGGGGCCCACGCAGACCAGCCATCGGCCGGCGAGGGTTGTTGCTCATCGGCCAGGGCCGATTTCTTCCCTGCTGGCTTCTGCGCTGGTGATCGCATCGGTGTCACGGCCCTCCTCAGTTGGGGGGGATGAGCAGTCGGCGGCCCCTGGGCCGAGGAAAGGCGCCGTGGGTCCGCTTGGAAATAGCTTGCTGCGACCAGCCGTGGCGAGGGGGCGCTCGCGGATCGGCCAGTGGGGGACTCCAATCTGGGCCGGAGGCTGCCAGCCGCTGTCTCTTGTGCGCCTCCGTTGCAGGCGATCTCTGCAGGAGTCCAGCCCCTTGCGGCACAGGCCCTGATCGACGAGCCGGGCTCAGCCGGGTTTTGGACTGCTGGTCTTTGGGGGTCCGTAGCCCAGGATGAGCAATGTCCTCGCCCGGGTGGCGGCCACGTAAGGCCGCCGTTCGGCTTCCTCCGCTGGCCTGATCGGCGGGCAGTCTGGGCGGGAGCCCCGGGCCCAGTGGGGATTGCGAATGGGGCCAGGCGTTGTTGTTGCTGCGGCTGCTTGCCGCTGGTCCGGGGCCTGCCGAGATACGGCAAGATCACCACAGGAAACTCCAGCCTTGCTGCGGTGCATGGTCAGGATGGCACGGCCGCTGGACTGCGCGCTGTTGGGTTGGTGTTCTGCGGTGGGCTCAGGGGTGGATTGGTGCCGCAGCTCGCCAGCCTCGCGGTAAGCGGCGGGCGCTAGAGCGCTCTCTGTGCATGAGTTTTGGACCAGCTTGGCGCCCTGCGCAGGTCGGCAGGGAGCCTGCCGCTGAGTCACGGATTCCGGCATGACTCGGGACTGATCAGTTCCCCGAGGGCCGCAGCAGGCCGCGGTTGGTGGCGATGGCGCTCAACGGACCAGCCGCTTCCGCCAGCGACTCCCAGGCGCTGGCCGGTGCCTGGGCGATGTTTCCGTCGGCCTCCACGCCAGCAGGGGCTGAGGCGGCCAGCAAGCGCCGCCGACCGTTCGCTGCCCGGTTCGGCAAAGGACATCAACACAACGATTGCAGCACCGCTGTCCTTCGCTCTGGACAGAATCGGCTTGCTTCCGCACCGGCTGGCGATGCGCCCCCGTTGCTCGAGGGCCTGGCGCAGCAATTCGGCAGGGGTGTGGCGGCTCACCACGCAGGCAGATGTCCTCTCGGCAGCAGCCGCGCCGCTGGTCGCCCTCGCGCACCCTCGATGCCCCGTTCCAGTAATTCCAGAACAGCCTCCGCGACATCTGCTCGGGCAGCCCCCGCTCCAGCTCGCTTGCGCGATCCCGTCCTCCAGCCAGAGCAGTTTGCAGGGGGGAGTTGCCTGGGGGCAGGGTCAAGCTGGAGCCCGCCGTGCGCTGGGCCACCACCGCCGGCACGCGCAGGCCGGAGCCGCACAGGGCGGGCTCCATCAGCCGGTTTAGGCCTCTCCACAAAGCCGTTGAGGAGCGAAAGTTCTGGCGCAAGGGCGACCACCCTCTCGGTGGAGTTGGCGCACGCCTGGTAGGTGCCAGATCTCCGCCGCGAGCCGTAGATGCCTGCTTCGGATCTCCCACCAATCACCAGCAAGGTGACGGTCCGGGCAAAACTTGAAGGCCTGGCCGCAGGATGCCCACTGCAGTGGATCGGTGCCTGGAATTCGTCGATCAGCCACTGTACCGCCCCCCGATCGCGGCGATCAGTTTCGCCGTGCTCTGGCTCGGGGCCGGGATCGAGGGCGGTGAGCAGATCCGGAACCCGCATCCCCGGCCGCTGCGCTGGCGCCGCTGGCGCAGTTCGGCAACAGCCCAGTGGGCGAAGTGCAGCTGGCGGCTCGGAAGGTCCATCCACTCAGGGCCGCCACCGCTCCATCAGGGGCCGTCTGGCAGGGACACCTCAGGGCTTCGCCAGGGCTCCGCTGCTCCTTGGTGAATCGGCCCGGGTGGAAATAGGTCTTGAGGGGGGTTGTTTCGCCTGCCACCAGCGCGGCATAGGTGTCCGCCTGGGCGTGGCTCCCAGCTGTCGCCTGGGCCTTCAGCAGGCCGAAACCGCTTGTGACGTCGTTCTGGGCTTGGCCGGGTGGTCTTATCGCTTTCGGCCCCAGCGAAATCAGTTGGACGGGGGCCTCTTTCAAGGCGGCGTTAAAGGAGCTCGCCCGTTGCTGCACTGTTCGCAGAACCGGGGCATAGCTCGCTCCAGTAGGGCCGTGAGCTGATCGACCAACGGCTGATCGCACGAAGCCTGGCGGCAGGCGGGGCAGGGCCAGGGCTGGATTGTCTTCCAGTTTGCTGAGCCGCTGCCAGAGCTGGTTCAGGCCAGGCCGGCGCTTGAGACTCCAGCCAAGGGCCGGCAACGGCAGAGAACCTGTTGCTGCCAGTTAGTCGTGCAAGGTCTGCTCGATCAGTCGGTTTGGCATCGGATCGAGCTCAACTCCGGTCCAGGCCCGGCTCCAGGGGCGTGCGGGCAAGGGTGCGGTGGCAGAAGCCATGGATGGTGGTGATGTCAGCGCTATCGAGGTCTTCAAGGGCGAGTTAGCAGGCGGGCCCGCAGTTTGTTTTGGTTAGCTGCTCAGACCCCGGGCCGTCCCTGCCCGTTGTCCAGCCATTCGCGCGAGTAACGCCATCGCCGCTGGGCGCTGCTTCGCCGCAAGCTGGCTCCAGCCGCAGTAGGGCCTGCTCCAGGCGCCGCCCGATCCTGTCCTTGAGCTCGGCGGCGGCCACCTCGGTGAAGGTGACCACCAGCAGTTTCGCGCAAGGGGCAAACCCCGCTCCGCCACCAGCCGCAAGCAACAGGTGGCCACAGGGCGAAGGTCTTTGCCGGTGCCCGGCCGCTTGAGGCCTCCAGCACAAGGCACGACACCGGTCCCAAGGGGCAGCTGGTTGGCCTGGAAGTCGGAGCCTGGATCTGATGGCCCCGATCGTTGCTGGCCTGGGCCACTTCGGTTGTTCCCCCATGGCCTGCTCCCCACTCAAGCAGGGGAAGTGTTGCGCGCCGTGGTCAGGTTGTGAAAGGGACCAACTTCCCTCCTGCAGCTAATCAAACGGGGTGCTTGGATTCGAAAGCAAGGGCCATGACCTCCTCTCCGCTCGGCGTGCCGCCGAAATCGCTGCCTCCCTTCCGTGCGTGGCTTGGCGGCTCCGCTGCCGGGTCTTCACTCCGCCGGCGGCATAGGCCCCAGCCCGCTGTCTGGGGCACCGGCCACGCACGGCCGGTGCTGTCGCTTGCCACTCCAGCATTGTCTGGAAGTGTGCGTGGCGTCGCAGGGCTCGGGGCCCGCAATCGCTTTCTGCGCTCCTTGAAGCTGTTTTCGATCGCGGGCGATTGAGCACGGCCTCCGCTCCAGGGGCGCCAGCGGCGATGGCGCAGCAGCCCTGCAGTGGTCATGCTCCAGCTGTGGCCGGCACGGGCCTGTTTGGTCTGGAGCAGAACCAAAACGCTGGCCCGTGCCAGACACGGTTTGCTTTCCATGGCGTCCTCGCGATCGCTGCTCAGCCAGGCCAGTGTGGTTTCGAGGCGGGCTTTCTCCAAAGCTGGCGAGCAGCTCCCCAGGGAAGTCCAGCGCTGATAGGACTTGCCGGCTCCAGTTCGGCGCCGGCGTGGGGCGCAGCAGGCCGCGGCCCCGGCGGTGAGCTTCGCTCCAGTCAGGTGGATCGGCCTGGCATGGGCGACCGGCTCGGTCAGGCCTGCGCAACAAAGTGGCCGCTGCCGCCAGCTGAGTTTCAAGATCCTCCAGATCCTCGATCGGCTCACCTTCCCAGCGGGCCGCGGCGAGCTGCTTGAGCCACTGACTCCCCCTGTGGGAGCCACCAGCCAGTCCAGCGCAGGGCTTGGTAGGTCTCGGCCGCGGTGGAGTGACCGGTTCGGGTGGCGCCGCTCTGGCCACCGCGACGTGCGAGTGGGGCGCCGAGTCAGCCGCGGCCCGCTTCCAGCCCGGCGCCACTCGGCTGCTCCAGGCCGTTCGATGCGCCCGGAGCAGACGCCGATCACAGCTGGCGGAGCCCGTCCGTGGCTGGGCAGGAAGTTCTTGGCGATCGAGGGGATTGTTTTGCCGGTGGGCCGACACCCAGAATCCGCCGCTGCTGCTCGGCCGAGTTCGCTGCGCAGCAGCTCCGCATTGGCGATCGGTGCCGCGGCGGCAGCTGCTCCTCCACTGTGTTCATCGGGCAGTTCCAGACAGCAGCAGGTGTCCGGGCGAAGAAGCAGGGCTCCATCAGCACGTAGCGGTCCTAATCGGCCGTGCTTGGGATCAACCGAGTCCCGCCGCTTGCTTCTCCATCAGGTGAAAGCCGGGGCGCTTGCGTAGGCGCGGGAAGCTGCCGGCATAAGGCGATAGGGCGATCACACCGGTAGGGATGGCGCGCATCGCTCAGAGCATCACCGTCCAAGGGCCCCGCTGCGGTGGCCGAAGGGCGCTGTCGGCGGAGAGCCGCTCTTCCAGCACGGCCGCCACACCGGGCGGTGGCTGCAGCGTGCAAGCTGCCGGCGTCACAAACGTCCACTCAGCGATTGCTTCGCGATCAGCCTGCAAGCTCCCAGCCCCCGCTTCGCCGCCATCCGCCGAACAGACGGCTGAGCAGGAGGGGCAAAACGCCCTTCCGCCCAGGAGCGCCGTGCTGCGGGCCGTGTCCAGTTCGGTGAGCACCTGCTGAGGCTGGTGAAGGCAGATTGGGATCCCAGCGCCGATCCGTCGATCGGCACCGCCCCAGCTGATGCGGCGCACAGCCCGGCCGGCACACCGGGCGATCGGGTAAGCCCAGGCCAAGCAGAGCCTGTCGATCGCCCAGCCAGGCTGTGGCTGGCTCGCCGCTGCGTGGCCCCGGCCGCAGAAACCAGCTGAAGCAGGCTGCCAGAACCATTGAGCTCAGCGGCTTCCGGCGGCATCTAAGACTGGAAGGTGCTCCTGCAGCGGGGCGACTCTCCAGCAGAGCTGGAAGGGCCGAGGCGGTGAGGCGTTCACCTCCGAGCTTCACAGTTGCAGCAGGGCTGCGGCGATGCCGGCCTCACTCCTGTTGGCTGCGGTCCGGTCAGCCGCCAGGCAGCAGCACGCCGTGGCTTTCGGCGTCGCCGAAGACGGCCGGCGAGCAACGGGCCAGTCGATCCACATCCGGCGTCATCACCAAAGAATGTGGCGTTGGTTCGGAGCTGGCCAGTAGTCGCCATCAGTTGCAGCAGCCCTGTCGCGCACGATCTGCAACCTGGCGCAGCGGCCCGGGCAGGGATGGACCTCCAGCGACTGATCTCTGGCTCCAGCTTCAGGGCTGGTGTGGCTCGTGTCAACATTTTTGCTCCTGGAGTTGCTCCAGCAGATCGTGACGGGGCCTGCTCGGCTCGCTGCCCGTTCGCGCAGAAAAAACAGATCGCGCTCGCTGGAGCGCCCAGCTGGGCTCCGCGTTCCCTCAAGGAGCTGTTGGAACTCGCCGCCGAGCCGGCGAAGCGGCCTCAGGCCGGGGGCCTGCTTCTCAACCCAGTGAGCCGCGAAGGCTCCGCCAAGGAAGATCGCATCACTGAGTTCGCGGCGGGTTCCCGCAGCGTTGCATAGGTTCCCGGCGGCAGGGGTGAGCAGGTACGAGATCCACCGGCAGGGTGCGGCCGAGGGCTTTGCAGCAGTTGCACCTGAAGAAGGGGCGCTTGCTGCTGAGGCCGAACAGGCGAGGGGGCCGACCAGTCCCGTTCGGTGTGGGCGGTGCTTGGCCCAGCCGTTCGATGGCCTCGATACCCGCAAGCCCAAATGGCTTTCACCCGAGGCGGTCATGGGGCGGAGAGCAGGGGCTTGCCAGCTGCAGGGCGGAAGGGCACGCGCGGTCGCCATGGTCAAGGCCTGCAGCCAGGCCGATTTCGAGTTCGGGCGATAGAGCTGAGGTCGTCGAAGGAATCCGGCATCGCCCGACCGTTGCCAGAGCGGCCCGTCGGGGCCTGCCCGGTCCGATCGCCCTTCGAGCCAGCGGCCCACAGGGGGCGCTGGTCGCTTTTGCCACCAGTTCGGGCAGGAGCTCAGCAGTGGCCAGACCAGGTTTGGTGGCACGCAGGGATCGGCCCGCCGATCGTCGCCAGCAGATGGTTTGACGATCTGGCGGAGTGGCTGCGGGAAAGGGAAAGCGCAGGTTGGCGGCGATTTGCGCCCAGTTCGACGGCCAGCTGTTGCCCAGCCAGCGACTGTGGCCAAGGTGTTGACTACCAACTGCACCGTCTTCCCAAGGGGCCAGGCGATCGAGAAGCGTTGCTGGCCCAGCATCGCTGGCAAGGAATTCGGCCCGGTTGCTGCGTGGAAGACCGTCAGCAACGGCCTGAGGTCAGAAGCCGCCACGCTCGGTCGGCGTTTGGGATCGAAAGCGGCCAGTTTCGTTTGCGTTCGACTGTTCGCTGCGGGCAGCATCAAGCTGGCGCGGTTTCACGGGCATAAGGCGGTGAGCCGCGCCCGTAATCAGGCGCCGTGTCGACCATGAACGATGGCGTTTTGGAGCCGTTTCACCTCCTGTTGGGCGTGTGGCCGATGATCACTGTCCGTACCGCCGTCGTAGGCCTCCCAGAAGCGGGAGCGATGTCCCAGATCAGGCGCCAGTGTGAGCGGGTCAAAAGCCCCGCGTGGGGTCGGCCACCCAGCGTCGCCCGCAGTAGCACGGGGCAAGCTGGTCCGTTCGGCTGCTCAGAGCGCACACTGCGTTTTCCCAGTTGGCGGATAGGTGTCGATTCCGGCCAGCTCGGAAATTGGCCAGGCCTCCACCGGCGCTCCAGGGCGCAGAGCAGCCCGCTGCTCAAATGGTTGCCGCGCAGCCAGACGGCCCTGCGCTGCAGACCAGATTCCAGCCAGCTGCATCGACCGCTCGAATCTCGGGGCCGCGATTGATCAGATCACCACAAAGAATGAGTCCGGTCTGGAATCGGGAAGCCCCTGGCAATCAGGGCTTGCAGCGAGCGGGCCATCCATGCAACATCCCGATCAACCCAGTGATGAAGCCTTGCGTCGTGGAACGCCATCAAAATGCGCGTTTAGCTGGTGTCCGCGTCTCGTTCAATTCTCGCCTTCGATCCCTTCTGTCCCTGCCCAGAGCGTCTCAGCCTCTGTTCGACGCTGGTACTACGTTTCCCAATCCCTCGTGCGGGGCCGATGGATCTGCTTCCCTGCCGTCTCCAGAAGGTCCAGTGCTGGTCAAGGCGCTGAATGGCGCAAACGCACCATGAAGCCCTGGGCCGCTGTGCCCGGACGGAGGCATGGTGGAGGTGCTGCTGAGGCTTCCGCAAGCTCGGCCCTGTCCTTGATGCGGGCCGATCCTGCTCGCCACCCCGCCGAATTCCGTGACTGGGTTGGTGGAAGAACAAGGAAGCGCTGTTGACGATCGGTGATCAACGGCCCCCGCCATCAGCAGGACGGCCGAGGACCAGAAGAAGGAGTTCAGAAAGCTGAAGGCCGCCGCCGCTTTCTGGGCTTGTCCTGAGGGCTTTGCGCTGAAGAAAGTGAACGAGCGCAGCCACCGGACTTTCATGAATCTCGTTCAGGAATTCCAGGGGTCTGGAGTCTCGAGCGCCCCTGGGATCTGCCACGATGTGTTTGGAGATGCGTCAGCAAGTCAACACTTTGATCGCACCAATCTCCATTGGCATGCCCAATGGGTGAACTACCCCGTGAAGATCTCGAGCCTTCGCGACGCCTCTTGAGCGGAATCAGGCCTGGATGCCCTGCCAGCCAAAAAGTTTCTGGGCCGGTTGTTGGATGGTGGAGAAAGCAGCAGCAGGCCGCCTAGCTCGTCAATTTCAGCTGGCTAGTTGGAAGGTGGCCAGGGGATCGGGTATGGATGCGCTGGGAGCCCAACAAAACTGCCTTTGGCCACGAATGCAAGCCGCAATTTCAGGACGTTGATGAATTTGGGATCGGTGTTGAAAAACCACTGCCGCCGCTTGGGGTTGGCACGGAAGCTCGCAAGGGCCTGAAGTTTTCGCTGGCGCCACGAAAGGGCAGGCGAAGCGAATCAGCCAGAAGTCGATCGTTTGTTAGTTCGCGTAGTGGACGGACCCGCTCGCGCAGCACTTCCTTCCAAGCGGTTCTCGACGCGTGAGGAAGGCGGCGCTGGCGGCCACAAAGAAATTAGGTGCAAGCAGAAGGTCACTCATGGGCAGAGGCCGCCGAACAGGGGGACACGGCGCGATTCTGGACCAGCGCTTCATCTGTTTCCACCGCTTCTTGCAGGCCTACGCCAGGGCGCGAGCCACGATCGTGTGGCCGGATGTTCAATTCCTCGATTACCTCGAGGCGGCGATCGCTTCCACGTTCGGTATGTGAGGCCGTGACCGGCATTCACCCGCAGCCCGAGCTGCCCGCTAATGAACGTGGCCTCGTAGGCGAGCGAGTTGCAGGGGTTGTGGCCAGGCCGCAAATCGGCGTAGGACGGTATGCAGCTCACCCAACGGGCTGGCGCCAGCCCCGGCTGCCTCCAGCTGGGCGGGCTCTGGATCGTTTATGAACAGGCTCCACGGGGATGGCGGCCGCCTGCATGGCGTGCACCATGGGTCGGTCAGTGGGTTGGAGCTGCGGCCACATGAGCCCCTTCGTGGTCACCTCCTCCCGTTTCTCGGGCCCAGGTGACATGTCGGGGCGGAATGCATCAGGGCGATGGCTCCATCTCGGTGTGGCGGCCATTCAAGGTTTGAGGCGGCTGCGCACGGTGCGAGCGCAGCAGTTCCAGGTCCTGAGTGGATGTGTGCGGCGGTTCCTCGCGCAGGTGACGGTGATCCATCGGCCTCCGCCCAGTTCTTGCCAGCAGCGCCAAGTGACTGGATCGGTTTTCTTGAGCCCTAAAGGGCTGGCGCACATTGGCGATGTGATCGATATTCACGCCAAGGCTGGCCATGGCAGGGAATCTAATGACTGAATGGATCCTATGGATCGACCGCGGAACCGCTGCGCGCAACTGCCGACGCATGATCCGGCTGCAAGGGCTCGGCCCCCTAAGCTTTTTAAGCGTTAAGGCAAGCGCAGATAGCAGTGAAATCCGCGGGAGGAGGTCCCTCGATGCAGCGCGGCTCCGGTCGCTTCGCCTCAGCTGACCGCAATCCTCCTGCGCCGTGAGCGGTCGGCCTCTGCTCGGTATCAGCCGGCTGGGCTCCCCTGGCCATGGCTTGCACCAGGATCTGGCCCTGCCCTTCCAGTTCCGCTCCATCGAGGTGATCGTGAGCCCATCCCTGCCCCATCAGGGGGCGGTGCTGCTCCGCCCCCACGCACACCGGGCTCGCTGGGATGCCTGTTGGAATTCCAGGGCCGCTAGCCGCCGCGTCATGGGGCGTGATTGGGCCGTTTCATGGTGACACCGCACTGAAATGCAGGGGAGTCCAGGGCTTGGTTTCTGCAACCGGCTGGCTGCTTCCCGTTGGACCAGGGCAAGCCTGGAACCAACACATTGGCGCTACGCGGTGGATCTGCTGGCGGCAGGTCAGCAGCTGGTGTGGTTTCCGAAGGTCAATCGGCGCCAGGACGGAACGATCCGGCTCCATCAGGGCCTGGCAGGCTGGCGTGCGGCTGCAGCCAGGGTGTGGTGGTTCAGGTTTGTGCTGTGGGGCTTTGGCTACAGCCAGGTCAGACCGAGGGCGCAGC
>Ga0163217_1070912_pt1 | contig 13309 bp, 17 predicted proteins | sample SynspAceP_FD_185933 | JGI IMG/M metagenome (GOLD analysis project Ga0163217, IMG submission 185933) | Saline lake microbial communities from Ace Lake in Antarctica - Synechococcus sp. Ace-P (PacBio error correction) | ecosystem: Environmental > Aquatic > Non-marine Saline and Alkaline > Saline ...
TCACACACACACAAAAGAGGGAAGAAGGATCCCGCCCCCCTTTGGGGCGGGGGCAAAAGGTTTCTTTGGGCCCTGGAAATGAGTTTTTCGGGTCTTCGCACCCTTCGGCAAGCAGGAATGTCCCCAGCCCGCGTTTTTTCTCCGTTCTCTGGCAACCCGCGCCGCTCGCTTGTCCCCCGAAAGCAAGCCAGCGAAAGAAAAAGTCTTTCCAATGCAGGTTTTGCGAATTTTTTGCCGCAGCCCGAAGAAAACCAGAAATCCATACCCATTGGGCCGTGGGTTGTCCGAGGTAGGCCAGTCACGAAGGATCCCCAGACCCTTGAGCACAATTCGCGGGGTGATCACAATAACTCATCGAGCCTCCAACTTGAGGTTGCGCTCCGTCGTCGGCCCTTGGAAATCACCCATCGTCGAACGGTGCAACCGGCTTGGCGAAGGAGCTGCGCGGATTGTGGCGGCAGTCATGAGAATCGGGGGTGGGGTCCGAAGTAAGGCGAGATTGGCTGGCGCGGTAGTGGGGGTTCTCGATCTTGGTGTTTGGGCGTAGTTGCCAAACAAGTCGCAGGTAGGAACACCGTCAGAATCCTGTGAATAACTACACAGGGGAAGAAAGATCACCAACAGGGTGCCTCACCATCTCCGGTTTGCAAGGGCCTCGATGAATGGTGTGGGGTGCGCAGGAAGGGTAGATCCGCCTGCTCCGTGATCGGGTGGAGTTGTGGATCGCACCGATCCCTCATCAGTTCGGTAGCAAGTGCTTTGTTTGGGATCCGAAGGTGCTTGCAAGTGGTTCAAATACGTCACTTTTTTCGAATAAGTGTCTCGTCCGAAGAAGTCCTCGAGAATCCCCTTCTCCTCAGGTCTGAATCACCACTCCAACAGGTCCAGATGAAATCATCACGCAGTCCTTCCTGATTGAGCCCTGGAGCAAGACCCTTTCACGATCTGGCGCAAGCGTCGTCTTCTTCGGAGGGTCGTAGGTCTGGATGAAAGATTGGGATCTCCTTGGCCAACCTTCTCGCCAGGAAGCTGGCTGAGACAGAACTTGCTTCCGAAGTCGCTGATCCAAGGCGGTGGGTGGTTTATTTGGTGCTCATCGCTGGCGCCAGCACGTTCGCCTTCGCCAAACAGCCCGGACTGCCCTGGGGGTGCGACGAGGAGCCCCACCAGAAGAGCGGGGTCCTCCGCTGAGAACCAGCCGTTGAACTTCAAGGGAGAGCAGGGGGCCCGTTGCACCGTTCCTAAAACACCTCCTTTGCCTGCTTTTACCACCAGCTCCCTGCTCGCGGAACATGTGCAGGAGAGTGGAGCGGATCTTCTGCGCGAGGACGAGCCACCCTCGGCCAGTTCCGGGTGGATGAAAAGTTCTTGCAGTCTCATAGAACGCCACATGTCCGGAGCGGCGCAGCCAACCGGATCCATGCCGGCGGGCTTCTCGGCCAGCACGCTCTGCACCAGCGTCAAAAGCCAGCTGAATCGCTTCAGAAGATGCCACCAGGGCCAATAGCTGGTGCGGTCTTCGCCGACCCAGTGGCCAGGAGCTCCAGCTCGCTAGGGTGAGGGTCTTGTAGCCGCTGGTCGCAGCTTTCCGACTCCAGCCGTTTGGCACTGCTGGCGGATCTGGCCTGGAGGGCGTTTGCTCGTCAGTGACACGCCGTCTTGGTCTTCTGCAGTCCGCCCTGCGCAGGTTGAACCTGAGCAATTAGCACGGCGAAGTTCGGGCCTCAGCTTGCGACGGTGAAGCTCAGCGCAGTAACCGCATGCTCGACGGCAGTCTTCGCCAACGTCCCACCCAACTTCTTGCGCCTTGATCTGGGCAAACTGCAGGGCAAGCTACCATCCACAAACCAAGCCCCCATGCCTTTGAGCGCCCACGCAAGCTATGGGCGCTCAAAGATTTTGGTCCAGCGTTTCTGCGAAATACCAGACCCACTGCAGCCAGCAGTCACTCTTTTAAACGCTGCGTTGATGGCGGGACCTCTGTCTTGTGGGCGCCCTCCAGCTGCAGACAGATTGGCTGAAAGAACGTGGTCTTGCCTAGGGGTAGCCGCGAAAAGTGAAGCTTCAGTGGAAGGCGCTGTGCTTTGCAAGGGCCGGGATTAGGTCATATTGGGCGCAGGCCAATCCCGAGGCTGACGATCGGACGATTTTTGCTGGAGTTCCCGCCATATCACTTGCGGTGGGGGCTCACTCAAGGCGCTCGCTCCGCCTCCCCATGCGCTCTGGATAGATCAGATCACTGCCTGCCGCGCCTCCTCAACACTGAAAAGAGCCACGTCGCTCAAGCTTTGCATCTGATCCAGTGCCAGATAAGGCGGCATGGCTCTCGATCCGCTGCGATCTCCACGATCCCCCAGCAGCACCGCGACCAGCTAAGCGACAGCTCCTCGCGTGCATAGCGACCTTCCAGAGACACAGCCCAGAAATCCCGCTTCAGGCGCGACTATGGCCGGTGGAGTGGATCTGCTCATGGCCCAGGTGGAGCAGAACGCAGCGGGTGAGTGAAAAGCTGGGGCGATCGGCAGATCTGGATCCGATCGATCGCCTGGCACATAACAGGCCGCGATCACCCCCAAAGCTGAACGGCAACCGGCCAGGCCCAAAGCACGGCCTCGCGGCCTCCAGGCGCTCGGGCTCCGGCTTACTAGCCTTCGCGAGCTTGCGGCTTCGGGATCAAGCCGGGCGAGGGCCGGCCTCGAGATCGCGGCATGAAAGACCGCTACCGGCCGGTACTGGCCCAGCTCTTCAAGGTGACTTCACGCCACGCCTGCCTCCTCGCGGTTTTGTGCCCTGGGCCGCAAGAATTGAACCGCCTTGCTGCCTTGCGGGGGAAGATCCGAGCTCTTGGCCTCGGCAAAAGCCGCAAACCAGAACGGCAGGGCGATACCGGATGTGCAGGCCGAGCGTGAGCAGGATCGGATTGGCGCCGCGTAGCGAGACCCGAGATCAAGTTTGACGTGGGTGGCCACCGCAGTGCCATCCCAGGGCCGCCGCCAGGGTGCTACGCCCTTCTCCATGAGGAGACGATGGATGCGGTGAGCTTTCCTCTAGGGATGGCCCCTCGGACTTTTGACCTTGGAACGGGGCGGGTGGTGGTGGCATGGGTCGAACGAGCGCAGGACCGCGAATGGAACTGCGGCGGCGAGGGCAGGGCGGCGAGCCGCTTGCGTGAGCCCTTTGCGCCGCCGCAGACCATGCGGAAACATTGCGCACTCACACCCACTGTGGATCCGTTTGGGGCCTCCTGGGGTGCTTGCGAAGACACCGCCACGGGCAGCGTGCAGCTGAGCGAGGCGGCCCCCGTGCCACTTCTGGTGGCGTGAGCTAAGGGCCGCCAGGCCATCTACCAGCGGCTTTCAGGCTGCCCTCTGATCTCGCTGCTGATCCGCTGCAGCTTTCGATGGCGGCATCGATCTTTCCCCCGGGGGCCCCCCCCCGAACGCGAACCAGGAAATGCTTCCAAGGCCGGCAGCAGCTCCTCTCCCAGCAAGGCCAGCCTCCTCTTCTCCGTAGGGGTGAGATCCAGAGGCCGCTGATTCGGGGCGGCCCTGCTGGCGGCCGCAAGCAGCCCAGCAGGGTGGAGTGGCAGACTGCACGACAGGCGAGGGATCCTGCCGGGAGAGGGAATCGAGGCGTAAGCCCATGGGCCGGGCCGCCAAAGGCGGGTGACGGGACGCGCCCGTTCCCGCCGGGTGGGCAAGGCGGTGGTGGCGCAGCCGCAACACCGCTTGCGTAGCCCTTGCGCCCCGCGACCATGAAAGCACCCCGCCAGCCGACTTCTCAGCGTTCTGCCGTCGCTCAGTGGCAATGGCTGATGCCCGGCGTTTTTTGTGCTGAATGAACTGGTGAAACGAAGCGAACTGGCGATTTGTTGGGCGAGTACCAGCTGTTGCTGCCCCCGCGCCGCGACCCGCGAGCCCCTGGCCCCTGGCGGGTGACGCTTCAAATGAGCGGCAGAAGGTTCAGATCAGCAACAACAACGAGTCGCGGTGTGCCGCAAGCTGGAGCTGAGAACCTACTGCGCGCAACACGGCGGCTGAGCTGGTCTGACTCGTAGGTGTTGATGCAGGGCATGGCTCAGGCCAGCTCCGCTGAGGCTGGCCAAGTGCCTTGCGCTCCAGCCTGTTGGGGCTTGTGTGTGGGCTTTCACCCCCAATGGCTCTGCCAGCCTGGCGAATCCGAGAGGTCCTGGGAGGATGTCAGCCTGAGCACGGCGGCTGATTGGCCGGAAGTTGATCCAGCATTGGCTTCGAGCTTGCCTGACTCTTCGCTCTGCTCTGGCGCTGCGCTCAAGCAGGGAATAAATCCAGCAGGCAGAGGCCGGTTTTTGGGCTGGCGGCTGATCCAAGCTTTCGTAGCCGGAAAGGGGTGGTGGCCTTTTCATGCTCGCGGGCCGTGACACCCGACAGGACGGACCGATCGCGAGATGTGACGCAGTGCTCCGGTGATGGTGGCCCTGAGAAAGGCCTGGGCTTGCTGCGGTTGCTGAGCCGGCTGACTGCTGTGGTGAGGGCCAACCTGGCGACTGGATCGCATCTTCTCGCTCAGATCAGACAGGCGAAATTGGCGAGAGAAGCTTGCCGCCGGTGGCACGGCGAGGGCAGGAAACTCCAGGATCAGGGCAATCGCGCGCGGAGAGGGTAACGGGGCATGGCCGGTGTGCGAAAAAGCGCATCACCAGCCGAAACGCAAGGGAAAGGGCAAGCTGGGAGCGGATGAGTGGCGGCCACTATGAGACCCATTGAGATCACCGCGGAGCCCTGCTTGCCCGGAAGTTTCCTGCCGTTTTAGCGGCTTGCCCCCGGCTGACGCTTGCGCCGATGGCGGCACACCGAGCAGGGCGAGGATCAAAGTTGAGGGCGGACTCCAGTGGCTTGTATGCAGCCGCAGCAGAAACTCTGGCAGGCTTGGCATGAGGAAAGACCACCGCAGGCAGCAACACCGTGCCCCCAGCGAGGAGATAATCGAGAACTCGCTGATGATCACCGCTTCGCGAGCAAAGGACAAAGAGGAGCGTTTTCCCGCGTCGAAACGGTGGTTTTTGCTGGCAGCTCCTCGCCGGCTGCTGGTGGTCTGAGATCTGCTGTGGTCGTCGCTCAGTTGGTCCTCCCATGGCCTGGTCCGCTGGGGAATGAGCAGGTCCCGCTTCGATTCAGTCCGCAGATGCGCATAGGCTTCTGCCTGACGAAACGTTCGCTGTGGGTGTTGCCGGGCCCTGAAAGTAGCCCTCACCGGTTGTCGGCTGAACGGTCCAGTAGCGCGGGCAGCAGCAGCTGGATCCCAGGCCGGCGGGACGGTCTTCAAAGACGAGCACAGCCGATCAGGGAAACCTTCGGCTGGATCGTGCAGGCCGGCGTACTCCTGGGCGAAAGTAGATCTCACTGCACTCATTGCTGTTGGGATCGATCCCCTCGCTCAGTGGCTTGCCTCCCTGGCCGGCGTCGTAGGCGTCGGCGCAGGCCGGTGTACTTGCATGGCCCCGCGGCCGGCGCCGTCCCCAGCCTCGATCACATCGAGGTTTGAGAGATCAGGTGAGCCTGTCTCGACGATCATGCCAGGCTCGACTGAAGCGGCGGCTTCTTCTTCCGTGAAGTGGGCGCAATGGGACCAGGCTGGGCCCGGGTGACGTTGCCTGTGCAAGAAGGAAGGACAGCCAGTGCTGCAGTTGCTGAGGTCGGCCATGGTCTGCTCATACCCTTGCAAAACCAGAACCAGCCGCCGCTGCCCGCCGGGCCTCCAGCGGGGATCCATTTTTTGGCGCTGTAGTGCTGGTCCTTGCCGTTGAAGGTTGCTGTGTAACCACCGTGGTGAGGGTGGGCCTACCGTTGGGATGTTGTGGATCCAGCCACCGCCGCCCTTCGTAGCCCGGTGACCACGGTCCAGTGGCCGCTGCCCGATGGCTGGAGCCTGGGGCGCTATGTGCAGCCAGCCGGTGGCGAACGGCCGCCCGGCGTCGATTTCTCTTGATCAGAATCGGCGTGACAGCCGTTGGTGTAAAAAGTTGGCCTCCGCCCGAGCGAACGCAGGGGCTGAGAGCTGGGCCTGGGCCTCGGTGCTGTCGGCCGTACTGGGCGCGAATCGAGGTTGTAAGCGTCAAATCGCTGCTGACCTTGCCCAGTAGGCGGCGGAGCAAGGAGCAGCTCGAGGAGAAGCCACTTCGCGGTAGCCGGTTGCCGCTGGCATTGTCGTTCTGGGAGACAGTAGGCGCACCACCAGCGGGTTTGGCGAAGGCTGGTGCCGTGCGTGGCCGGCGGTGCTGGCGGTGCTCGCTGAAAGCAGAGCCATGCGCGCCGTCTTCCAGCAGGATTTTCGGGTCTGGCCCTGCTGCTGCTCGATCGCGCCCGATCGCGTCGTGCAGCATCGCCAACGGCCGTCCTGCTCGCTGCTGTTTTGCTCTCGAAGTACTTGGAAGCGGTCCATCAACGCGCGCACGGTCAATGGGGGGGTTCTGTGTGGGCATTGCCGTGTTGGGCGACGTTCTCCCTCCTCCTTGCCAGCGCCTAGCGCCAGGTTCAGCAGAACAGCGAGGCACAAGCCCCGCGCTGAATGCCCTCGGCCCCTGGCCTGCCTTAGAAGGCAGCTTCCTGGCAGCCCTACCCACGGGCAGCGGCGGAGTTGGCCGAGCTGGCGCTCAAAAGAGGATCTGCCCGGCCAGCTCCGCGACGGCGGCATGGCGCGCGCTGAGTCCTGAGGGCCGATCCATGTGCAGATCCCCAGGGGAGCTTGAGCTCAAGGCACTGGAAGCGGGAGCGGTGGAGCGGTGCGTGGTGGCCATTTGGTGGCGCAGCGCAAGGACCCAGAAGCAGGCGGGTGGGGCGGGTCCAAGGGGGCCGGCTCAGCGGTCCGTGCGGGAGCGCCTGCGCAGCCCACAGCCGCGCAGCGGCGCAACCAAGCCGGCATGCGGCAGCCCTTGAGGCGCCACCGACCATGAGGGGCCTGTGGCGTAGCCACAATCCAAGCGACGGGCCCCGCCGTCACCGGTGTCCTCTGCTGACTTCTTGCTGACCCGGCTTCCTGGCCGCCGCCACACGGTGTTTGGGTGCCCGGATCGAGGCTCCCGGCCGGCCTTGGCCTTCAGGCCGCCCAGCCGATGAGCAAAAGGCCGTTTGCTTGCGGCGCTTCTTTTGGACCAGAGCCCAGAGACCAGCGAATGGCAGCATCTTGCAAGACATATACCCGGGCTTCATCGGCCGTTCATAGGCCTTCAAGCTCCTGGGGCTAGCTCAACTTGGAAGTTGATAATCGAGCGGCATTTTGGCCCTGGGTGATGCCCCCATAAGCCCAGAGGATCTTTGTGGCATTGCTCGGCTTCTCCTTCAGTGAGTGCCCGCCAGCCGCCGGTGATCTCATTGGGCAATGGACGCTCACGCTTGCCGTGGATGATGTGCTAAGCTGCATTTGGAGCTCCCATTCGGAAGCTTTCAGTCTCGTGGCGCTCGGGGCCCACTCGGCCGCATGGGCCAACCAGATCGAGCGACCGCGCCAGGCCGAGAGTGCCTGCGCGGGCATTGCACCCAGCCGGCGGAGACGCGGGCGTGAGCGATTCATCGTGGGCGATCTGGCGCCTTGATTGAGCAATAGCCTGTAGCACTTGAGCTGGAAGCGGCGTGGATGAGCAAGGATTCTGCGGTGCCATGGCAGGAAGGCCGGAGGGACTTTCGAGCGAAACCAGGCGAGGGCAAGGGGCGCGACCGCGCAGCCGGCCTCGCGGACTTTGCGCCGCCCTTGCGGCGTGGATCGTGACGAACGCCCGCCGCCGCCCGCCCTCAGGCCCACAAAGCCCGTCAGCCCCATAAAATCCAATCACTGCGGTGGTGCTGGCAAATAAGGTGGTGGTACGGTTGCTGGGCCAGACCCGGAGTGACCATGGGCCTCATTTATCGAGGCGATGAGCATGAGACGAGGGTTTGACCGCCTGGCGGTCAACGCAAGACCTCGTTGAAGGTGAAAACTGCTTCGCCGAATGACTTGGCGCAACCTGCTGGTGGTGCCTTGCAATGTCTCAAAGAGGTGAAGCTGCCTCGGTTGGCTTCCGCGCTGTCAATGAGGGCTACCGCAGGGATTACGCGCGCCGTCGAGAAACGGAATTCGGAGTTCGTGCAACCTCTTGCGGTGGCGATCTCGACGTGATCGCTCGATCGTTGACCTTCAATGGCCCCGAGTCCCGCGCCAGCCAGACGAGCAGAAGGTGGGCATCGAATGCGCCTCACCTGGAGGCGGCGATCATCAACGGCGATGCCCAACCTTTGATCCACCGTGCCTCAACGGGCTGACAAGCGTCCCCACCCCCTGCTGCTCCCAGATCCATCGATAACGAAGGCGGCTCGGTGAAGCCTCACCAGCTCGAATCGCTGTGAGGGATTCGGTGGAACGCCAACGGTGGCGAGAAGGTGCTGATCACCAGCAAGGGCGGTCGCCGCCAGATCAGCACCGCCAGCGCCAGGTGCTCAAGCGCTGATCTCTACCAGGTGGTGGATGGCCGGCACTGGTTTGAGGACGTCGAAATCCTCGTCGGTGGATGAGGAGCCAAAGCGGCAACCAGGGTGCTGGGCTTTCGAATGAAGCCGGCGGCAACACCAGCTTCTTACTGCTGCGCCCTGGGCGATGAGCTTGATGACCGGCCTGCAGGACGCGTGTCAGGGCCGCCTACGGGCCTCTCGGTGCGGGCTTCGGCGAAGTGCAGGACGCCCCGGTGTTCCGCACCCGGGTGATTGTACGTCGGTTTTTGCGGTGTGCAACGCCGGGCCATTGCCTCGCCTGTAACGTTACATCAGCCCTGATCGTGACTGAATTGCTGACACTGCTCATTGAACCCCACGTTTTTTCCTCCACCTTCCGACAAAGAGGACAGACCATGCTGCATGGCCCAACAAACTGATTGATGTGCGGTTAACACCTTGCGTGGCTTGGATTAAACTAAGCGGACCGATCCGTTTGAGCGGGTTGCGCGTGAGTGCTGAAGGGTGGTGAAGAATCAGACGCGCTCGATGCAGCGGGTCACTTCCAGCCTTTCTTGCTCACACCCGGGGCTGCTGCTGCGGTGGACATTTTGCTTGGAGCCTGGCGCCTGAACTGAAGGACGCACGATCGGACACTGGGTCCGGGCAGCGTCGGTGGCGGTGCCGGCTGCCGGCGCCAGGTGGGAGCAACGATCGCGGCGGTGCCCAGGTGGTGCCCCTGCTGATGCGGCGACGTGAAAGGAGCCGCCTTCTGTTATGCCGCCTGCACGCTGCTCCGATCCCGAGCAACCCTGCTGGCGCCTACGCCGGTCTCACCCCACGCCCTGAGTTGCATGCTAATGGCCAAAAAGGAACCGTTTTCTTTTGGCAGGTGAGAAGGTGCTCGTCGGGTGATGCCGGTGGTGTCGGGTTTTCGCCATGGGCGCACCGCCGGCGAAGCGATGTAATCGTGCCCGGCTGAACTGCTGGCGCCCCCCTCTGAATGCCTGGACACCTGATCAGGCGACCGAATGAGCCGTTGGATCGACGGTGCGCATCCGATTCGGCAAGTGCGCGTTCCTGGAGACGCCGGAGGGATGCTGCGCAGTCGCAAGGAAGGCGAGGGCGACCGTTTTACGTGCATCCCTCCATCTGGAGGGCGGCTGGCTCTGGAGTGGCAGCGCCGTGCTGGCCGATCTCGACCGGAATGCCGAGGCAATGGCGGCCACTGACCCGACTGATATCCCCCCGATCCGACGCAGATCCCCCCATGCCACCGATCTGTCCTCCGGTGATTGCCCAGCCAAGCCTGAAGCCCCCCTGCAAGGCGAAAGGAAGCCTGTGAAGGTCTTCGGTGCGGGCAGTGCGTTGAGGCTTCTGGCGATGTGCTGACAATGGCGCAATCACACATCTGCAGCCTCGAATTACACCTACGGCAGCGAAGATTTGAATGCAGCTCATCCTCGATTGCAAGACGATCAAGAAGCCCATGCAGCTGCCATGGTGATTTCTGTCACAGCGGTGGCGCAGAGGAGCCCGGTGATTGCTTTCTGTCGCCCGAAGACTGCTAGAGTTCACATTGTGCCTGATCCCAGCCCCAGCCTGAGCCTGAGCCTTGTTGATCATCGACTTCGCGGCGAATGACCCAAGGCGGAGATCAGCGAGCACTGGCTTCTTCTGCCTTTGAATGTGTCCTGGATTCAGTCGATACCAGGCGGAGATGGTGTTCTGAGGCCCAGCGCCTGGAGCTGGAGCCGCGCACGGCCCTGATCCGGCTTTCGCTGATGGCCCTCGGCGGTGGTTGCTGGCGATTGTAAACTGGGCTGAATGCGCCCAGCGACCTACCGGCCCAGCCGTTGATCGCGGCGGGGCTTTTTTGTTGGTCTGGCAAAAGGGTGGTAGCTCCCCTTGCCGCTGGCTCTCTGCATGCCCTACCGCTGCCCACCTGCGGAACGGAGCGAGACGACGGCCGTCTGCGGTATTGCCTGCCTGCCTGGCCTGCCTGGCGGTTGAGAATGGGGTGCTGGCCCAGGCGCGGTGGGGCGTGGCTGGAGATCGGCTTTCGCTGGGGCCTGTGCCGGCAGCGGATGCTGGAGTTGGTGGTGGATGCCCTCGGCGCGGCGCTGGGAACGAGGAGCCTTGAGCATCCGCGGCGATCGAGCTCGAGCGCTGGATCCCGTGGGTGCCGATGCAGGGACTCAGGTGGATTGGGGTGAATGCAACGGCGAGCTGGTGCCATGGACGATCGGCGGCCATGACATGTCGCGAAGCTGCGGCCACGTCTATACGTAAACGCCGAGGCGCAGGATCTGCTCTCCGGTGACGATGGGGCTGTAAATGTGGTCGTCACTGCAGGTGGCCGCTGCGGCTGCCCGCTGCCGCGGCTGTGGTGGATCGCCTGAATGGGCCAGGCACGGGCAGGGCGGTGGTGGGAGGCGGCCTGGCGGGCGCCCAGCCCCTGGTGCCGGGTGATGGCTCGACGGCCGGCCGTACAACGGAAGTGCCACGGAGCTGTTGAGGCGGCCTACGGCTGCAATCCGAAAGGGCGGGCCTGGGGCTTGCTGCGAGCCCTGTGGCATGCAACCCGCCTGACGGTGATGTACGGCGCGGACGCAACCGGGGCCCGCTGGTACTCGGCTGATGGCCACCGACGCAGCAGTGGATGGAGGTGATCCAGTCCGCCACCGGCGCTGGGTGATTTCTACCTGGACCGTGGTGACGGGCCTGGTGTTCGAGCTGGTGGCGTGACGATGAGCTGGAATCCCACGGGTGAATCGATCCAGGGCCATGCAGGGCCTGCGGGGCCTGCGGGGCGCTGCTGGGCACCCCGCCAGGTGGTGGCTCGGGCAGCGAGCCCGTTGCAGTGCGGCTCGATTTTCAACGACAGCCATGCGAGCCATCGGCTCCCAGCCCGATGGTCTCTCTGCGGACTATTACAGCACCGCCAAGCTCTCGCCGGCCGGATGCTGCTCAACAGTTTGGGGCCTTCGGGCTTTGCGCACGGTGCTGCAGCCGGCGCTCTTCGAGAACAATCTCGGCTGGTGTCCACGAACCGAGACGACCCTCGCTCTCAACCGCGATCGGAGGTGCTGTGACTCCGTGCTGCACCATCGGCCACCGGCGTCGACCCGCGCCCTATCAGGGTGGATGTGAGCTTCGCCAAGCCGCGACGGCGAATGTGACGGCTGAAACGGGTGGCCGGTGAACGATCTGGAACGCGCGGGCATACGGTTCTGGCGCGGCTTGGCTTTTTTCCTATGCGGGCGGCTTGGCTTCCTGATGCCAAGTTACGACGGCGGCGGGTCCGGCGTCGGCACCCGCCTGTTCTGTGGCCTGACCAATAGGTGATGTCGGCTTCTGTTGCTTCTGACAATCCGTCCTGGGCACTAACTGCGGCTTTCTTTCGCCCGCCATCAGAACTTGGTGCTCAGATGGCAACTGGCAGTTTCCGCCAGCAAGAAAACACCTTGTTGCAACTGCAGGACACGGACTTGAGTTTCTGCCGCAACGTGCCAATTGATTTCACGGGTGTTTGCACCACCCCCACACCACGGAGGTGTTTCTGGTCGATCGCCGATCTCACCACAGGTCAGATAGCCGAAGGCTCCCAGAACCTTGAACTGCCTGCTGGCAACCATTTTACATGCGTGCTGGTTCCAGCTGCAGACGATCAATGCAGTGCCCGCGAACATTCGGATGCGCGGTTTGTATTGGCGAGAGCGAACCGCTGAGTGCGTGAGCGTCTGGCAAATAGGCGCCAGCACCGCTTTCGCTTGTGCCTGGACAACACCGCTCGATCCGCGCCCGCAGGGCGTCGGGTTTTACCCGAAGTGCTGGTGCGGCTGCAACCGGGCCGGGGTTGGCCTGCCGGCCCAGGGCGTGGCCGGGCTGGCTGGCGGCCGGGCAGCCCGGGCGGGACTGGCCCAGCGGGCCTGCGGCCCTGCGGGACCGGGCCGGACCTGCGGGGCCCCAGGCCTCGGCGGGAACGGGGATCAACCTCAAGGGTTCAGTTACCTACCTTCTCTGGCTTCTGCAACCGCAAACCGGCAAGAGGGGCGATGCCTACATCGTTCAGGACGGGGCGACCCAGGCTCTACGTCTGGGATGCAGCGCACTGGTCACCTGGATCAATGCCAGGCGCGATCCAGGGCCCTGCACGCCTGCGGGAGCACTGGCCCCTGCGGGACCGACTGACGGCCGGGTGTTGGCGTCGTCTGGCCCAGCTGGCGCTGCTGGCCAGCAGGGCCATCGCAGGGCGGCCGGGGAGTGCCTGGCCCGCTGGCAAAGCGCTGGAAAGCCGCGGCACGGGCCTGTTTTGGTGGCAAGGCCGCCGCTGGCTCAAATTGCGGGCTCGATACCCTGGTGATCTGTATCTCGCACCTTTCAACTGGAAGGTGTACCAGCTTGGTGCCTGCCCCCAGCGGTGTGCCGTGGGCGATCTTCTCGATTTGGCTCTTCTATCAGGGTGGCTAACGAGGCGCCTGATCTCCCCGAGCGCCAACGCGTGGCCACCCATGCGACTTGATCATTGCGCCAAAGGCGGCGGGGATGAGGCAAGCCAGCAGACCAAAAGACTCGAACACGGCGAGCAGCCGAGCCGACAGCAGCTTCTGATGGGGCTTTCCCAATAGCGAGGCGGCTCAACATGCGATGTCATCCGCCAATCAATGGCGCGGCGGGACTGACGATCGCAGGTTTCAAGCGATTGGTACGTGCCGGCTCTCTATGAGCTGAGATTCTGTTATCGGCGTTCAAGCCGACCATGATGAATGGCAATAAATGATCAGTTTGGCACCTAAGCTTATGCGTGCCCGCATCGACGAATTTACAACCATTCAAGCCCTGATCGTACAGCTTCATACCTTTCCGAG
>Ga0163217_1032785_pt1 | contig 13305 bp, 10 predicted proteins | sample SynspAceP_FD_185933 | JGI IMG/M metagenome (GOLD analysis project Ga0163217, IMG submission 185933) | Saline lake microbial communities from Ace Lake in Antarctica - Synechococcus sp. Ace-P (PacBio error correction) | ecosystem: Environmental > Aquatic > Non-marine Saline and Alkaline > Saline ...
AAGCGTTTGCAACCGGGTTTTGATTCGTCCGGCGCCCTCAAAGGGCTGAAACCTTTAAAGCTGGTGCTTCTGCATCCTAAAATTAATCGCAGATCTAAGGTGCTGGGTATGGGGTGAGCTAGTCGGCAAAACGGTGTTGGGTGTCTGTTCTAGGATCCTTTTAGATCCTAGCAGCGCTTATGTAGAGACGGGAGACAATGTTGCGCCATGTTGGCGGCCTGGTTTTGAATGCTAAGGTGATGGGGGGCTTGAAAGAATCCTTTTAAGGTTCCCCGCATTTGCGTGAATGCCGAGGGCAAGAGAGATTAGTATGACTTCAGGATTAAATTTAACTCTAGCTTTGCGAGCAGTATGCCGTTGCGGATCGACAGCAGCGCGGGCAGTTATCTGGCGCGGAGACGCGTGAGTTGCGCTGGTCTCGGCGGTGGGTGGGGTGTTGTGGGCGCAGGGGGAGTGCGGCGTGGGTGTCGGTGCGCGGATGGGGTTGTTTTTGTCGATTCGGGTTTGACGGCGCGGGGGGTTGCTGGCTTGGGCGTGCGGGCGTGTTTCGTCGGGGCTGGGGCTTTTTTTGGGTTTGTGTTTCGGCGGGGGGGGTGTCTGCTGTGCTTGACCGGTTTTTGCTTGGTGTTGGGTCGTGGGGTGGTTGGGCTTCGCTGCGAATGGCCGCTGTCTGGGCGGGGTTTGGGGGTTGTGGCGAGCGGGCGCGGTTCGGTTTTTTTGGGTGGCGCTTTGTCGTATTTCTGTGGGGTGTGGTGGCCGGCTGGGTGGGGCGGCTTGGGGCTTTGTGCGTTTTGATGGGGTTGTGCGTTTTGTGTGGTCTCTGCGGTGTGGTGGGGGTCTGTTCGTGGTTTGTGTGTCGGGTTCTTTGGGGTGTGGTGGCGGGCGCTGGTGGTCGGCGTTTGTTCTGGCGGTCGTCGGGCGTCGCTGTGCTTTGTTGCGATTGCGCGGGTGGGGGGCATTGGCGTTTTGGGTCCGCGGGTTTTTTGTGTGGGTGTGGGTTTTGGTGGGAGGGGTTTTGGTTATGGTTTAGGCGTTCTTGTTTTGGGCGCTCTTTGTTCTCGGTTGGGTGTTCGCTGGTCGTGCCGCCTGTCGTGTAGTGGGCGGGTGGCGGGGGTTTGGGTCTTGCAGAGGCTGGCGTTCCGGGTTTCGGTCTCTAGCAACTGGTTTGTGAGCTGTGGGATTTGTCTGCGTCGCGGTGCGCGGTTCGGATGTGGCTTCGCAGTGTGGGAGGTTGTTTTCGGGGTTTCCGGCTGTAGGGCGGGGTTTTTGCTTCTGGCTTTTTTGCGGGCGTGTGTTGTGGGGCGGATTTCGGTTGGGCTGTGGCGGTTGTGGGTGTTGTGCTTTGGGTTGGGGGTCGTGGGCGGCTATCAGCTGGCGCATTACGACCAGTGTACAATTGCTGTCAAACTCGTCACGATTGAATGGCAATGGTGGTACGCCGGGTATCTCAGGAATTGCCGTCGATCGGCATACGCCACCTATGAGACAGTTCCGCTGGCGTCGGCGGAAGTAACATCAGAATAAGAAGAAATGGCGTGACCGTTGGAGAGCATAGTATAGTGCAAGCGTTCTGTTAGGATCCTCCGTGTAGCACCACTGGTCTTCCGACGTGACGCCTCGAGCCACACTCTCGTGATAGATCTCTGATGTGCACTGTCGCGCGTTTCGGTGCGATAGAGTTCACGCATATAGCCGTGAAACGTGACTCCTGGTCGCGCTCAGCCTTGATGCAAAGAGTTTTGGGGATCGATCGTTGTGTATGTCGGCGTTCGGGGTTGGTGGTGGGGTCTGGGCTGCCGTTTATTCGCGTGCGGTGGTCGGGCGGGCGGCCTCGTGGGGCCGAGCGGTTTAGGCAGGCGTTGCTGTGGTTTGTTTGGGTTGTGTCGTCGGTGCTTGGCGCTGTGGTTGCTTTCGGGGCTTGGACTTGTTGAGCTGCGTGGCAGGGGGGGCTGGGGGTTGATTTTGGGTTTTGTGTGGTGGTGGCTTATAGTGGTTGTTTTCGGGGGGAGGGGGGCATGTTTTGTGGTATGGGCGTATGGTGGCAGGGGGGCTTACGTGCGGGCGTTCTGCCAGCCGTGCATGGTTCTGTTGCTGGGCGGCGCTGCTGGGGTGCGCGCTGCTTGTTCGTGGTCGCCCTGTCAGGCTGGGCTGGGGCGTTCGGCGCTGGGTCGTTTCCGGGGAGTGGCGGTGGTTGCGGGGTCGTTTGTTGGGTCGCGGTTGGTGTGCGCGAGTCTGGGCAGGCTTGGGGATGTGCTTGTGGCGCCGTTTGGGGGCGGGGCATGTGCTGGGCTGTTCTGGCGTGTGCGGCTATGCGTCGTTGGGGCTTGGGTTGCGGTCGCTTGGTTGTGCTGTCGACGGGCTGGCTGGGCCGGGTTGAGGTGGGCGCCGGACTGTCTTGGGGAGTTGTGCGTTCGCCGGTTCGTGGTGTCTTTCGTCGGCCCCGTGCTGTGCCGGCGGGTGGTGTGGCGAGGGGCGTATCCTGTTTGCGCTGCGGCGTTTGGGGGCGCGGCTGCGTGGGCCGGTTTGGCTGGCCGTTGATTCGCCCTGCTGCTTGTGGCCTCTGCCCGCCGCCCTTGGCCGCCTGCCGCGCCCTGCCCCGCCGCATCCCCGCGGCCCGCTGGGCCCCGGTCTGATTCGTTTGGCTGCCGTGACCGCGTCGGCGGACTCGGGCACTGCCCCCCTTGCCCCGGGCCCGCCCCCCATTTTGGTTTCTTGGGGGTTTTTTTTTTTTTGTCGCCCCCCCTGGCTCACTCGTGACGCTTTTCTGGTCCGCCCGCCGGCCGTTTGCCACTCTTGCTCTCCGCTTTCCCGGCCCGGTCTGGCTCTGGCCTCGCCGCCCCGGCGCGTTGCCGCGCGGTCGCATTGTGCCGGGTGCATCCGCCTTGGGGGCGCCCCTGCTGCTGCACGGCCCCGACTGCATTGGCTTCGCGCGCACCGGCATTCCTGGCCCCCCTGCTCCGTCGTGCGCGCGTGCCCCGCTGTCGCGACTGCGCTGCCTTCGTGCCTCCCGTCCTGGGCTCGTTGCGCTCGACCACGGATGCTGCCCCGACGCCTGCGGGCTCATCCCCCGCGCTGCACTTGCTCCTGCTGCGATGGCCCGCCCCGGTCGCCTTGCTGCATCTGGTTTCCGCGTCCGTCGTTTGCGCCGGACTTGTCGGCGGCGCGCGCGCCCTCGTCGGGGCCTTTTTTTCTTCCGCGCCGCCCCCCCCCTCGGCAGCCGTGCTGCGCGTTCCTGGCGCCCCGCCTCGCTCTCGGCCTTTCGTCGTTTCCCGTTTCCTCTCGCACTGACCGCTCGGTCCTATCGCGCCCCGTCCCGCTCGAGCCCGCCCCGCCTCTCCGCGGTTTTTTCTTGCTGCTTTGGTGTCCTCTCGCCGTGCTTGTGTTCAGCCCTCTTAGGTTCCTCATCTTGTGTTTATGCATCCGGGTCGGGACCGCGCTTGTCTGTCCTCGGGCACCGTGCAGTGCGGCTGGGTTTGCTTGTGTGGCCCGCTTGCGTCGGGGCTCTGGCCGCCTCACCTGGTGCTGCGGGGTCTCTTCAGCTTCGCGGCCGCGGCCGGCCTTGTTGGGCGCCTTGGCCGCCTGACCCTTTGGCCCCGCGCGCGCACCGTCCTTGGCTGCCATGCTGGTTCCTCTGGGTGCGCGCCGGCTTGGTCGTGCCGGGGTCGCCGGTTTTTCCCCGTCCGGGTCCCCAGCCCATGCTGTCGACATGCGACGGCGCGCCGCCTCGCCCACGGTTGCCCCTGGCCCCCTTCGTGGTCGCCGCCCGCACTGCTTCTCGCGTTCTGTCATATCCGGATACGGCGTTGGTAGGCCCTTGGCGGGCGCTTTTTCGCACCCGGGTTTCTTGCGACGGCTCGGCGGGGCTTTGCTCGGGCGCGGTTCGTCTGGGCTCACCCTGGCCCCGCGGGCGCGCGCACGGGCGGCGGCTTCGCGGGCCTCCCGCGGTGGGCTCGGTTGGCTTGTTCTCCGTTCCCCAGCGCCGGCTGTGGTGGTGGCTTTTAGTTCTTCCTCACCGCCCTGGCGGCCTTCGCGCCCGCCGCGGCTGATCCGGCGTTTGTTTCGCATGCGTCGTACGGCGGTGCACCATCCTCGCCTTGCCCGCGCCACGTCCTCCAGCTCGCCGTCCTGCGTCGCCCGGTCCTTTCCGGCCTGGCTTGGCCGGCCCGGGTCAGCGCGTCCTGGATTTTGCGTCCCCTGGGTGGCTGGTTGCGGGTCCGGCCGGCATCCGTCAGGCCCATCCGCTTGGCCGCCTCGGGCCGCGGGCACCCGGGCTTTCCGGCGCCGGAGTGTTCCGCTGCTTGATGCCGCTCGCCGCCCGCGTTCGCGCACCGGCGCAGCGTTCGCGAGGGTATCGCCCGCTAGGCTGGCAATCGCTTTGCATTCAGCCGGTTTTGCGGTCGTGTCTCGCTTGCTGTTGCATGTTGGGCTCCTGTCCCCCTCTGGGTGCGTATCGGTATTTGGGATTTCTTTCGGCGCCTGGTTGGGGTAGCCTGTCCCTCGCGCCCCGGCGTTCTCGCATCCTGTCGATGCCGCCCCCCCGTCTTCAGTGTCGTTTCTGCTCTTCCTCGGCTCGGCCTGGTCGCTGCACAGCCGTTCTGGGCGGCCTTTTCGCTTTCGGCGCACCTTCTGCGTTCTGGCTGTTTGGTGGCCGCTGGTGCTGCCTTCGTGCTGCGACTTGTCCCGGCCTGTGAACGCCCGGGCGCGACTTCATACGCGGCTGCCGCCCCGCACTCGTTAACCCGTGTCCGCCTGCTGTGTCGCTTGCTGCTTACTTGGGGGGAACCCGGCGCTTGGGCTGTCTTGTTACCCGTCCATTCGCTGTTGGCGAATCTCGGCCTGCGTCGGGCCAGTTGCCGTCCATGGCGCGGCTTCGGCATCGCTTGGCTGGCGCGTCCGCCCGGCCCGCTTTCCGCGCTTGTGCTGCCTGCGTGGTCGCCGGCCTGCCGCGCCGTGCGGCTGGTGGCGCTCGCCTTGTTTCTTGGCCTCTGCGCGCCTGCCCCTGGGCGCACCGGCCGCGACTTGTAATCCGTTCCCCTCTGGCGCGTGGAGCTTTTTGCCTACGGCCAGTGGCGTTTCCGGCCATCGCGGTTGGAGCGGATTGTTGCTGGCCATTGGTATGCGCCGCGGCGCGGACCCGCTCGCGGCCTGGTGTTTCTGCGTTGCTGGCGCAACGGGCTCGGCGTGTCCCGGTCGCCGCCTTCGCGCGCCGCTCGCCGGCTTGGCCTGCGGGCGCGGCTGGGCGCTCCCGGCGCCGACTGTGCTGTCGGCGGTGTATCGCTCTCATGCGTTTTTCGCTCTGCGTCCGCTGCGCGTGTTCCGACCGCTTTCTGCGTCCGGCTTGGGCTGCGGGGGGTTGTGCTGGGGTCCGCGCGCTGTGGCGGTGACGGGGCCCGTGGTTCAGACCCTTCCGCGGCACCTTGTGCGCGTCCTGGCGGCATGCCGCCAACCGGCTTCCGTCGTTGGCGGTGCTCAAGCCCGCCCCGTCTCGCGTCGGGTGGTGTGCTTGGCCTGCTTGGTGCCGGTGGTTCGCTGGCGCGCATAAGCTTCGCCCGGCCACGTTTCGCCGTCCTGCTCTTGGTTTGCCCCGTGGTGTGAAGCCAGTCATGGCGGTGCGGGGCTTTGCACCGACTCCGCCTTCCGCCGTTTCCGCGCCCGTGGTGGTTTTGGCTAGTGGGTCGCGCCCGGGCAGGCCTTTGTCGGCGCTTCTGGCAGGGCCGGACTCGTTGGGTGGGCGTGGCGTCGTGGTCAGACCGTTCGTACGCTCTCGAGCCAGTGGGCCGGCTCGCGTCGGGTTCCGTCCCGTAAGCCCCGGATTCGGTGCAACTCGTGGGGGCAGCTGGTCGCCGCGCGGCCCCCTCGTCCTCCCGCGGTTGCGTGCTCCGCGCGTGCCCGTTTGCCCTCTGGCCGCGCCATCGCGCCCCCCAGGGTGCTTGCTGGCCTTCGTCCGCGGCGTGCGCCCACGGCTGGCTCCACCTATGGCGCAGTTTTTGCGGGAGCTCGCCCTGCGTTTTTTCGTTCGCCCTCGGGGTCCCTGCAGCCCCTGCGCCCCCGCCCGCGTCTCGGCCCCGGGCCGCGTTTGGTCGTCGCGGGTTAGCCTTCGCGCCCTGAACGCCACTGGCAGGTGCGGACCTCCACCCTCGGCCGTGTTCAGCCTGCACCGCTGCACTGCGCACGTGCTCGGGCTGATGTGGGGTGACCGCGGGCCGCGGGGACCGGCTTGGCGCGCAGCGGGCCTCTAGCCGCCTTGGCCCGCGCGCGTGCCGCCGTTGCTGGCCACCCGGTGCGATGCTGGGTCCACCTGTCGCTTCTCGAGCGCCTAGCATCTTGCCGTGCTCCGCCGCCCTGGGCCGCGGCGCGCCTCCGTCCGCGGCGCGCCCTCTCTCCGCTCGCCTTGGCGGGGGCTCGGGGCCGGGCCTTTGGTGCTCACCTGACAACCGGGTGCGCAAGTCTCGGCCTTCTGGCGCTGCGCCGCTCCTCCCTCGGCGCCGTTCGCTGCCATTTCCTTGCCGCAGCGGCGCATTGTTTCGGTCCCCGGCGCCGCTCTCGCCGATGCGAGCGCGGCGGGGGGCCTGTCCGCTGGCTGCGCGGCCGGTGTCCCTGCGCCAGCACCGCGCCGGCCGCTGAATCGGGCGGCCGCGCACACCGGCTGTTCCGCTCTCTTGGCGCCTCGTTCGTCGCTTCGCGCAGGGTCTCGGGGTTGCCGCTCGGGCTCGGCCTCGCGGCCCACGGGGCTGCGGCGCTGCGGCGCCTCGCCTCGTCTCGATCGCATCCCTCGGCGAGGCCGGCTCGCCTCGTCGCGGTGCGGCCCGCGGTCCAGTGCTTGCTGCGGTTTTGGTGCCTCGTACGCGTATGGCACGTCGCGGGAGATATGCGCCCCGGTTTTTTCGCTCCCGCCGCTGCTGCCCTGCCCTGGACTCGCCTCGGCGCGACAGTTGCTGTATCGGGTGCACCCGCTGATCATCGGGCACGCGGGTCAGGGGACGCAGGCTGGCGTGCGTCAGATTTGCATCTGTCGAGCGTGGCGTTGGCCTGTGCTGGCCCCGCGCGCTCGCGCGCCTGGCGCGGGCCGGCCGGTTCGGCGCGCACTGGCCTGCGCTTGCGGCCATGGCCTGCTCGGACTGCGCCGTGCTTTGGGCGCCGGGGCGCGCTTGGCATGCGGCTTTTGCGTCGCCCCGGCGGTTGGGTCGCGGCTTGGCCCGCCCCCGCCTTTGGGCGGCACCCACCGCGCGTTGTTCTCTGGTGCCACTCGCTTCTCTCTCTCCCCCCCCGGCGGCGCGGCCGCGACGCGCTGACGGGCTGTTCCACTGCGCACCCCGCGGGGCGCGGTTTTTGCTGTGCCGACGGCGTTGGGTGGCCCGACGCCGCGCCCACGCCGCGTGGCTCCGCGACGCTCCCGGGCGCCCTGCGCACTCAGCGGGGCGCTTCACCGCTCCTGCCGATGTGCTGCGCCTGCTCCTGTCCCTGGCGCGCCGACTCCTTTCGCGGGCCGCGCCTGGGCTCAGCTTGCGTGTTGCATCGCCATGCGCCCCGCCCGGGCGCGCGCTGGCCGCGCGGTCGGCGTTTTTGCCCCGCTGCCCGTCGTTTTGCCCGCTCACCGGCTACCTGTCGGTCCGCGGCGCTCCCGGTTCAATGGCGGCACTGGGCTTTCTCGCGCCCGGTTGTGGGGCGTCTCTCGCGCTGTGCGCGTCGCCCCGATTACGCGGGCCCCACGGCTTCCCGCGCTGGCCCTGCGGGTGGGCCGCACAGCTCGGCGACGCGGGCGCGGCCGTCCCTGCGCTGATTGCTGGCTCGCGCCTGAGGCCGAGGCGCCGCGCGCGCCAGCCCCGCGTTGGCCACGCGTTGGCGCGCCCGTCTGGCCGCCGCCGGCCGCCTGCGGCGCGCACGGCGCTGCTGGCCGCCGTGCTCTGCCTCCGTTAGCGGGGCCCGTTCCTACTCCGCGCGCCTTTGCGCGTGTTCTGGGCGCCTGTCTCCCTGCGCGCGGCGCTGGCGGGGCGGCACCCGGCCCCCGGTCGCGCTCGTCCGGTCCTATTCTGCGCCTGTTCGACCCTTTGCGGCCTTGCTTGCGCCTGCGCCGGGATACTGGGTCTATGTGCTGCTCTTTTTCGGCTGGCGTTCCGCCTCTGGCTGACTACTGGCGCCCCGTTTCCGGTCGGCTCCATCCCGTTCCCCGTCCCCGCGCAGGCCGGACGGCGCTCGCGGTCGCGCTGCCGGTTCTTGTGGCTTCGCTGCCTCTGCCTGGCGCTGGCTCACCGTCCTATTTGCGCTCGCTGGCCGGCGCAGTTTGGCACCTCTCGACCGGGTTTTGCCGCCCCGGGTCCCCGCTTCGTGGGCGCAGCGCTCGAGGCGTCGGCGGCCGCCGTCTCGGCGTCCTCGTCCCTCTCCTCCGCTCCCGTCGGCTGGCAGGCTGGTTTCCGTCTGCCACCCAGGGGCGAGTTGTTGACTGTCGCGCCGCCTGGCTCATGGCGCGCTGCTCCCGTCGCCGCCCACACCGCTGGCCGTGCCGACGCCGCTGGCTTTTTGGCGCGTGCTGGCTGGACCTCCGCGGTCTCCGCCCCGCGGTCTGACGCGTCCTTACCCTTCGCCGCTCTGGTTTGAGCCGCATGCCTTTGGGGCTTTCCGCGCTTGCTCGCCGGCCCGCATCTCCTTGGTGGGCGCGCTGGCGCGTCCTCTGGCCCGGTCCGCGGCTTGAGCCACGCCCCTTCTGGGTGGCACGCTGTGGTGCTCGGCGGCGACCCGCTGCTCGCCCCGACTTGTTCCGTCTCGGTGTCTCCGTGCCTAGCACCCGCCGCTGACTCCTGTCGCCGACCTGGCTCGCGCGCTGCGCCGTTTGCCCCTAGCCCCGCTCCCCCTGCTCCTGCCGGCCTGCTGCCTTCCACGGCCTGCCTTACCGCTCTGACCCCCTGATCCCCACACCGGGCGTGCCGCGGCTGGGCGTATCTGTCACGCCCGCCGCCTTGCCTGTTCCCCCCATGTTCACGCAGCTCAGGGCGGGACTACGGGTTGGGCCTGGTCGCCTCTACTCGCGCCTTGCCCCTGCCCCCAGCAGCCCGCCACGCCCCGCCGCGACTGCGGTGCGTGGCTTTCTCGGCGCCCCTGCGACGGTCCATGCCGTGTTGCGTTCCTGTTGCGCAGTGCCTTCGCCCGTTCCCGGCGGCTTTTGCCCCTTTGCCGTCCGCCGCGGCTCGGCGCCGCCCCCCGCGCCCTCCGCCCACTGGGGGCGCCTCACAGCGTTTTGGCACACCGGCTCGGGCATCGCGCCCGCCTAGCGCGCTACCGTCGCGCCCGTCGTCGCCGGCTCGGTCCTGCCTCGCCCGCAGGGCCCGCGCTTTTCGCAGCGTGGCGCGGCCTGCGGCGCACCGGACTCCCGCTCTAGCCCGTGCGCGCCCGTCCCCTTTCGCTACTCGTGGTGCGCGCCGCTGCTCCTCCATGCGTCGGCCCATCGCTTTCCTGTCGGCCGATGCGCGGGCCTGCGGCCTTGGCGTTCATGGCCACGCTCCCGCGCCCACGCGGTGCCCGGCTGCCCACATTCTGGCGCTCGTTCTGCCCTGTCGAGGCGGCGGCTTCTGGCTACCCCGGGCGCGCGCACCCTCCGGCCGCTCGTCAGGTTTTGCGTCGCCCAGCCGGCGCCCTCGGGTTCAGTCCCGGGCGCGGTCGCCCGCGCTCCCCCAGCGTCTGCCGAGCGTCGCTTGGCCGGGCCACTTGGCCTCCCACGCATTGCTGGCGCATTGCTCCCGGCCTGGCGGGTTTTCCCATGCCTCTCCAGGCGTTTCCGGCCCCCGGTACGCCGCACTGCGCCCCTCTAGTGCGGGACCCGGGTCCGCTGCGGGCGTGCCGCGTTGCTGCTCTCGCTGCCGTGGTTCTTGCCGGGCGGACCCCTCGATTGCCGCCGGCAGCCCGCGGCCACAGCGACGCGCAGGGATCACGCGCGCACCGCGCCTGCTCCAGCCGTCTCTGCCGAGGCGCTGGTCCGGGGCTCGTCTTGGCTACGCGCGCTTGGCGCCCTGGTTGGCGCCTCCTCGCCTGCTCTGGCATCCTGTTGGCGATTGGGGGTGGGCTCACGCCATGCTGCGACTACTCCACTTTCCTTCGCACTCTCCGCATCTGTTTGGCCCTTAATCCCCATGCCATCGCTTCGGTCTTGCCGCACCTCTTGCTGCGATGCACCTCGCTGCCGCCTTCGGGTCGTTCCTTCCGCCCGCGGTCGGCTGTCTCCGCCGCGTGCTGGCGGCGGCTCCCGCGTGGCCCTCCGGCGGTCTGCACGCCCGTGTTGCCTCGTCGCTGCGGCAGGTCGGCAGTGGGCCTGCCTGTTTGGTCTGACTCCGCACCCGCCCATGCCGCCCCTCTGCACGGCTGCCCGTGGTCACGCATGCGGCCTTCCCGGGGCTCCCGCTGCACGGGCGCTCTGGATTTGCTGCGGGTGCGTCGCGGCTGTCCCCGCCTCCGCCGCTTCTAGCGCCCCCGCTGATCCGCGCGTTTCGGTCTGGCTTTTCGCCCGTTTGTTACTGGCAGCCTTCAGCCCCCCCGCCGTGCGCTTTGCCGGCGCAGCACTCAGCATCCTGCATGCCACATGGCTGCAGGCCCGCTCGACGGCCGCCGCCTGCCGGCGCCGCGCGTGGGTCCTTGTGACCGCCGCGACCGCCGTGGAGCGCGCGCCCGCGGCCCGCTGCCGCGGCCGTGCCAGCACCGTGTCGGCACCATTTGCGCCGCTGGGCCTCCCCAGCCTTATCCTGTTCTCCAGACTTCGAGCCGCTCTGGCGGCGCCCCCGGTTGCCCTGGGTTTCCCGGGGGCGCTGCGGGGTGCTTCGCCTCGAAGGCACATGGGCTTTTTTTTGCCCCGGCTTTGCTGAACGCTCTCCGGCCCGCCAGCGGGGCGCGCACCCGCTGCTCTCGCCACTGTCGCCTCATTCGTTTTTTGCTTCGCGCTTGCCACAAGGTCAGTCGGTCCACGCTGGCCCCGCGACTTGGCTTTCGTTGGCCGTGGCTCTGGCCGCGGACGCGCATCCCCTTAGGCGGGTCCTCCGCCTTTGACGCCGCGGGGCCCCCCTACGCCCCCCCGCGCCCTTCCGGTTTTGCGCGCTGCGCACGCGTTTTCCCGCTCCCCCGTCTTCTCCTCCCGCTGTAGAGGCTCAGCTGGCTGACCCAGCCACGGCGCGCTGGCCACCCCGCGCAGCCCGGCCTCGGGGCTTTTGGTGGGCGTTTCTCGCTCTGGCGCGGTTGTCGCGCTTCAATTGTGCCCGCTCGTCTTCCTTGCGCTGTCGGCCTCGCGCGGGCCTATATTCGCTGCGTTTTTCGCTTGCCTGTTCCCGCGCAGCCTTCTCCTTCTGGGGTGTGGTTGGCGTTGGCTGCAGCTGGGCTCCGACGCGTTTTGGTCTCGCGGCGCCGCTACCCGTCGGGGCGGGTCCCCGACTGTGGTCTCTTCCCTGCTTCAGCTTCGCCCGGGTTCGGGGGGCCCTTGGGGCTCCTGGCTTCACTGGGGTGCCGCGTGGTTTTGTAATGCTCCGCGGCTCGTGGGCGACCTCTTTCGTGGCCGCGCGCCGCATCTCCCTTGGCTTTGCCCGGCCTTTCCGCGCAGCTTCTCCATCGCTTTTCCCCGGCCCGCTTAATCTGTGTGGTCATCGGGTCTTGCGGGGTGTCGGCTGGCTCCAGCCACTGCGCTGCTCGTGTCCGTGAGCCAGCGGGTGGCGGCCCCACGGCCGTCTTGCCCGTCCCTTCCGACCGCGCCTGCCCGCGTTTTCGCGGGCTTCGCGTCCCTTCAGGCCCGCTGGTTTCGGTGCCGCTGCCATGGCGCATTTGGCACCTCTGCCGGCGTGCGGACCGACGCACTCTTCGCCGCTGCTCCCGGCTCCCCCGACCTGCTGCGACGGCGGCATTGTCCTCTTCCCGCCGCGCGTTACCGGCGCCCTCGATCCGACCGGGGCCCGGCGCCCGGTCCTTTTGCTTTCTGGCTTTTCATTTGCGGGCAGGTGTTTCGTCAGCGCGGCCGGACTTTCCCCGACGTTTGCAGGGCCTGTGGCGGGTTCTCGCACTGCCCGCGCCAGCTTCGTCCCACCGCTCCTTGCGGCCCGCTTTCCCGCGGCGCGCCCAACGCTTCCGTGCCCGGGCCCCGCCGGTCGGCGGCTTTGCCCGCCTGGTGCGCTGTTTTGGCAACGCCCCTCGTGAGCCCGTGGGACCGCCTCCTCTCTTTTCTGCCTCGCGGTGCGCTCGCCGCTCACTCCGTCCGTCGGCCGTGCCCCCGTCGCAGCGCGTCCCCTCGCGGGGTCCGCCTCCAACGCCTCCCCTGCTCGCCTAGCCTCGGCGCTCCTCGCGGCGGGTCATATGCGACGCTGCCGCACCTGCCACGCCCCGGTCCCCCGGCCCCCTGCTCTCGCCCGCGCTTTCTTGCCTGGCCGCTGCGGCGTGTCGGCCCGGCGGCACCGCGCATCCCGCCTTGGGGCCCCGCGCGGTTTTTCGGCAGGCGCTCCCTCGCTGTGCGTCTGTCTTGGGGTCTGCGTGGTCGGCCTCGGCCGCCATCCTGGCGGCTTCGTGTCCCTGCTTCTTAGCGGGCCTTGGCTGTTGCCTGGCGCCCCGCGCCACCGCCGGGCTGCGCCGCGCATCGCGGCGCAGCGGCTGCCTTTGGACTCGCTCCTGCCACCGCTCGGCGTCCGGCCTCGTCCGCCGCCTTCCCCTACGCTCCCGGCTATCGGCCTCTCTCATCCCCCCCACGGCGGCGGCGGACAGAGGAGGCTGCGCTTTCATCCGTGGTTGGGCGTGCCTGGTGAAGGCGGGGCTTCCGCTGCGGGCCGTTCCTGAGCGTGCCTGCGTCTCACTTGTCATCCGTGGGCCGCGCTGCTGGTGCGCGCCCTGCTGTTTGGCGTGGTCGCCTGGTCCCCGGCCCCTGGCCCGGTGGCCGCGCGTTCCCCGCGCGCCAGTGCTGCGTCCGTTTCGCCCGGCCGCCGCACGCACGCTGGGACCCCGCGGCGTGAGCCGCTTGCGTGACGCCGTTGTTTGTCCCCTGCGGCTCGCGGTTCGCCGTGTCCGCCCGCGCGTTCTGGCGCCGGCTACCATCGGGCGACTGTGCTTTGTGGCGCGTTTGCCCCGGGCGGGGCATGTGCTGGCGCTGCCTCTCCTGCGCGCCTGCTCGCGGGTATGCGGCTCCGTTGCGGGCTTGGTTGGCGCCCCTCGCTTGCGTTGTGCTGTCGACGGGGGCCTGGCTGCGGGTAGGGCTGTTGCGCGTCCGCGGCGCACCGGCGCTGTCTTGGACCGAGCTTGGCTGCGTTCGCGCGGTCTTCCGCTGGTTTTTCTCACACGCTGGCCCCGTGCTGTCCC
>Ga0163217_1068724_pt1 | contig 13304 bp, 17 predicted proteins | sample SynspAceP_FD_185933 | JGI IMG/M metagenome (GOLD analysis project Ga0163217, IMG submission 185933) | Saline lake microbial communities from Ace Lake in Antarctica - Synechococcus sp. Ace-P (PacBio error correction) | ecosystem: Environmental > Aquatic > Non-marine Saline and Alkaline > Saline ...
ACCAGGAAAAAAGGGAAAAGAAAAGAATTCCCCCCGATGGGGCCGGGGGTGGGGGAAATAATTCCCCCACGGAAGCTGGGAAAATCCCCTTGGGCCAAGCCACGGCCAACATGCAAAAAGGCGGCAAAAACCGCTTCTATTGACGGCCGGGGGGAAATGTTTTGCGATGATTGCCGGCGGGGCGGCTGAAGCCCGGAAAAAAGCCCTTTGGTGGGGGCCGCCAAGATCACGCTTGAAAACAATCGATCGGCGCGCCCTGATGGGGATGGACCGTTTCGAGGGCGTGGGGCGGTGACGGTTGGGTGACAACGGAAAGTTCCTGAAGGGTTTCGGTTTCCGAAGCGGGGCGGGGGGCGAACCGGGGCGTGGTGGAGGTGGCGGGCCTTGGGAGCCGGGCCCGCAGTTTTAAAATCAGCCACATTTGCCGGAATCAGCTTGAGCAGCCAGCCGCCAATCGGACATCGACAGTGTGCCGGTGACGAAATCATTCCGATGAACGAACAGGATGCCTTGCGCCACTCATCGGCGGTCCGGCGCGCGGGATCAGATTGGCGGCTGTCATCTTGGGTCGGTAGAGTGGCTTTGCGCGCTCGTCCGCCCCTGGCTGGCCACCAATCGGGGTGTCCGATGGTGCCGGGCGAGACGAACATTTGATGCGATGCGGCGGCGCAAGCCTCGAACCGCAAGCGCCCTCGCACCATCGCCCTCCAAACCGCTCCGCCGACGCGAGGAAAAGAGCGATCTGTCCGGCTGCAATTGCGCGCCGGTGGCGCCCGAGAACAAGGGTGATCGAGCCGCCATCGCTGGACGTGTCTGGCGCCGTGGTCGGACGACATTGGCAAATAGCCCCAGAAGCTTGTCGAAGGAGGCCTTGAAGCCGTCCATGTCCTGTCGAGAAAAACGGACCGATGGCACGGCTGCCGCCGGTGGCGGGCGCTTGACCAGAATGTGAACCCGGGGCGAGGCTTTGGAGCAGCTTTCTGCAATGGCGGCGGCATCGCGGACATCGCATTGGGTTCGCGGTGACGCCTTCAGGCAGTTTGCCCCGGGCTTTGGCGGATTGCGGCCGATGGCAACGACTTGCGCGGCCGCTTCTGGCCAGCATTGTGACAGTCCGCCAGGCCCGATGCCGGATGTGCCGCCAAAAGGACGACGGCCTTCTTGCCGGAGATGTTCATGTGCAGTTTCCTTTTTGTCTTATTGCGGGGTCTTATGCGGGGTCTTATGCGGGTCTTATGCGGGTGAGATGTTTCGAGTTCAACATCTGGTGAGGGGACCATCGACCATCCACCTGCTGCCGTCAAGATGGTGGTTACGCCGCGGCGACGATATCGCCGAGTTTTGCCATGCTGATTTGAGTGCCGTGATTGCAGGCGGGATCGAAGGCTTGAGTTGGCATCCGCTGTCGAGGATGGCGAGTGCTTTTTGCGATCGGCATGGCGGCGCGGTAAAGGGCCGTTTCGGCCGGTCAGCGCGGTAACCGACATCGGCGACGGTGAGGATGCGCGCTTCGAGCAGATTTCATCACCGCCGAGGCCATGCGGATTAGCCGCTTGCCGTCGATGCCGCTCGTGGTGGCTTGCTGCGGATGGGGGCGAGTCGGCGAATGCGCGACGCGGGCGAGGATGGCTTCGCTATGGCCGGGTGGCTCTTGATGGCGGCCTCACTCGGCGGCATCGGAGCTTGCCGGGCTTTTGTCGAGGATCTGGTTTTTGGAAATGGCGAGCATTGCCGAGATCATGCCGGGCAGGCTGCGCGCACGGAGCCAGCGGCGGTGATCGGCACTCAAGGCCGCAAGCTCCTTCGGCCGTATGATGTCGGTGGTAGAGCGTGACGCGGTTGGAATGGTCGGCGGTAAACGGGCCTTTTGGCGTCCGACCACAATCAGCGAAGCGGCGGCGATGTCATCAAAGGTAGTCCTCGTCGGACGCGCGCCCCGAATTGCAGTTGCCCGGCTTCCATGGCGAAAACCTGCGCCCGAGATCCGGGGAGCTGAGGCGCCGGCCAGAAAATCCGGGTTTCTTCTGGGCGCTGAATGAAGGCGGTCACCAAGCGCGGGATCGTTAACCAGAACACCGAGCGGGCGATGGCCCTCACCCAACGCCGCTCGGGGCCGGTTTCGGCGTGGAAGACGTCGATCACCTGAGGCAAAGCAGGGCAATATTGGCGATCGCCGGGAATCTGGTGGCGCTTTGAGACCTTGCGGGCTGGCCGGAGCCATCCCAGTGTTCATCAAGCCGAGAGGATGCCATCCTGCACGGTTGTGATAAACCTGCAAATGCGCCCGGCGATATCGGCGCCGCGATGACAGCGGGTCTGCATCATCTTCGCGGGCGATCTTTGCCACCAATTCTGGACAAGTGTTGATGAGCGCGCGGATGCGCCTCGCTGAGGCCTGATTCAAGCCCGGTCTTGGCAAAGACAAAGCGGCAAGGCGGCACTGAGGGCCTGGTGTCGATGGTCTTGAAAATCGCGCCTTGAAGGCGATGGTCATCGGCCAGATAGACGCTCGCAAAGATGCGCGCGGCATTGCTGGAGCAGCCGAGAATCTTGAAGCCAGCAGGGTGTAATACGAGGTCCTTAGCGCCTTCGTCGGACAGGTTCCAAAGCCTCGCCCGATGCGGGTGGTCGATAAAGCAGCATGCGGATACAATGACGGCGGGCTTGACTTCGGTCCAGATCCAAGCGCATGGCTCAGCGCGCCAGCAATTCTGCGAGTTTGAAGGTGTGCGGGGCGATTGTCCGCAGGCTTGGGTCAGATACAGGCTGGCGCCTCATTGCGGGCTCTCGATTGGAACGCCTGTATATTGAGATGCAGCTTAAGGTTCCCTTTAACCTGGCTTTGCCCAAGGACGCTGACGCGATTGGCGGCTCAGTGCTTTTATTTCACTTTTGATTCGATATAACTAAGTTTTAATCGAATATTGAGGCGGTGCAGATGAACGCAATCGAAGGCGGCGCAGGATTTTTCGGCGATGGGATCGGAATCGCGCCTGGAGGGTGTTTGCAGACACTGGTCCGGGCCCGGCAATGACGGTTTGCGGGTCGGCGACTTCAGGAGCGCACCGGCATCTTCGGCCTCCACGCTGGCCGCATCATCTGACATTCTGGGAGCGCCGCAACGCTGATTCGTCCAGCCGCAAAGCAGGGCCGCGTTGAATCATGAGCACGGGGCAATTTCGAGCATCTGAATTTGTCTGGCAAGGTTTCATTCTGGAAAAACTGGCTGCACCGAAACGCGAGAGACGACATGAGCCTCGTTTACAGAAACCAGCCGCCCGAGCGGGCAGGACATCAAAGGGCCTGGATCGCCAAACGCGCGTGGCCTTCATTCGTTCATGCTGGGCGGCCGTTGCCGTACTTGAATCCCGACGTTTTACCACCTATCGTCAGCTTCGCCATCGCTGCCCTTGCGGGAAGCGTCTGCCCTAACATCGTCTTCGCCGTGGCGCTGATTGCCGGCTGGAAAGCGGCAGGGGCCCGAAAGCGGTGATTGCCGAAGCGTTCAAGGGCCGTGAAACCAAAATGCTCGTGATGGCGGCCGTTTGTTTGGCGGGCTGGCGCCGTTCTGCCTCGTGCGAAAAGTGATCCGTTTTTTGTCGCCGGGTTCTGGCTTCTGGGCGCACCCGCTGTCTGCGTGATGGCGTTCTGGCTGTCGTCTCGCCCGCTGGATCGATCCGGCCGACGCTTGCTGATACGCGCGGCCTGCCCTGGGCCCGTGGCCATTCGCTATCGGCAAGGGCGGGGGTTGCAAGTGGCGCTGGGGCTGTTTTGGCGGGTTTGCTATCAAAAGGCGGCGATGGCAGGCGCGCTGTTCACCGAGCTTTGAAGATCTACACCAAAGAAAGGTTGCGGCTGCGGGCCCGATCCGTTTTTTCCGCGGCAAACCGGTGTGGCGCTTCTGGCAGGACGGAAGAGCCGGCCGCGCGGCGTTTCCGGCGCGAGGCCATCGTCAATGGCGTGTCCTGCTCAAATGGCTGGCTCTGGCCCTATGTGCTTGGAAGCGCTTCTGGTGAACGCTTAGTGTGCCAGCTCAAAAATGATTTGCAGGCGTCGTGGGTGGCGAAGGCATCGTGCCGATGCGGCATGCGCAGCCTTGTCGGCATGCCTGCCTATCTCAACTCCTATGTCGCCATCCCCGCCGCTTCTTGGCCGGGCTGATGGACACAAGGCATGAGCCAAGGCGCTGCGATGGCGTTCATGAATCTCGGGCGCTGTGAGTTCGGTGCCAGGCGATGGCGGCTTGTCTGGTCGCTGGTCAAGAAAGCCGGTGTTTCAGCCGCCTATATCGGGGCTTGGCCTTCCGGTGCTGTTTGTTTCGGGAATCATCTTCCAGATGTGGTGTTGAGTATGCAAGCATTCGGGCGCTTGCGGTGCCCCGCCCCTGGTGCTTGACGACGCCATGAAAACACAATATCCCGTAAACAGGATTTTTTCCTGACTACGGGATATTTGCATGACGAACACTGAAAAATGACAGACTGGCGGAGCGGCTCAAACAGAATCCGCATGAAGCACGAGCTGGTCGCTCGGACGGCACTGGCAGAAGCGAGCGGGGTCAGCGCGCTCGACCTTGTGCGGGTCGAGAACGCCGAGGTCAGCCCGACAAAGGCGACACGCTGGGGCAAGCCTGTCGACTGCCTATTCAGATGACAATCTCGAATTCTGGCACGCGATCGAGTTCGCCAATTCACACGCACTGGTGCGCCACGCCGAGCAGAAGCCTTTGGGGCATGACACGACAACGGATTTTCTCGCGGCGGGTTGGTGTCCCGCCAAGCCGGCGGATTGTCGGCGGAAGTGTGCAGTGCGAGCTTGCGCCTACCAGATCATTTCCCTACGCAGCAACCTTCGGTGCCCGGGCAATGAGCATCAATCTGGTGATGCTGTCGGGGAGCTGACTGTGACCGTCGGGACGAGGAACACCGGCTCGAACCGGCGACCTGTCTCGCTACCAACTGTTTCGGATTCGCTCAAAATCCAGACCGGCGGGTTGAAACGGCTTCTTATCTTATTGTTCTTGTGGAGGTGTCATGACCAGCATCAAGTAATTCACTCCTTGCAGCCGACGAGCTGGACGCCGCAGGCCGATGCGCTGGCCGAGGAATCATGGCGCAGACCGTCAATGATGAGCCGCGATCGGCTTCATGGCGCCCTTTTCAAAAGCGACGGGTTGGCATTCTTCACCGGGCCAGGTTTTTTTCCCGTGAGGTGCACGCGGGCGGGCGCAGGCTGGCTGGCAGCCAGGCTGGAACGGTGAAACAGTGGGTCGGTGCAACTGATCGTCGCGCCTGCCACCGAAACCAGCCGCATCGCTGCGAAGTGGCCAAGATGATGGTCAGCCCGAAAGCCGCGCGCAAGGGCGTTGGCCGGGCCACTGATGCGGCGTCGACACCGAGGCGCGCGCCGCGGGCAAGACGCTGGTGACCAGCTTGGTACAAAAACCCGGCGACAAGGCCGAGCCGCTTCTAACCGGCGGCAGGGGTTTCGAGATCGCCGGGCGTGATTCCTGGCTTCGCACTTGATCCGGACGGCAATGCGCAACACGGCCAACGACCTATAATGTAAAGGCGCTATGAAGCCGGCCACTCCTGTTTTGAAAGCCAATGTGTGTCGCGTTACGACAAAAGTGCTGCAGCGGTCTTTGAAAGGAATGCATGTACGTTATCTTCAAATGAATGCCATTTTGAACGTCACATGCGCTAATTTTTCGAGAAAAGGCTGACGCGTTTCAATCGAGAATTTGCGGATTGCGGACGAGACCAGGCCTAGCAGCTCCGATTCATGAATATCGATATGCGCTTCGCGCATGAAAACGGCTGGAAGGTTAGTGGCGCACGCGGTGATGCTTCACTTGAAAAAGCCCGCCCGGCTTCGGTGAGAAAGCACCTGTTTTTTGGAGCGGGCTCAATCTTGCATTGCCTGGTTTCAATCAAGCCGCGCTTTTTCCAGCAGCTTTAAAGCGAGTGGCTCAATGGTCGCCCTTTGTGCCACCTGCATGGCGCTTGGCGAGGCTCCCTGGCGGCTTTGCCGTCACCCACACGCACCAGATGGACGGTACGTATGGAAAAATGGGATTGGAATTGGACACCGTCAGGCAATTATCTTGCCCAGCAGTGTTTGTGCCTGAGCTGGACTCAATAAATAGGCAATCTCATTGAAAAAGGCGAAGGCTTGCCTGGCTTGTTCCGCGGAGTTCATTCCGCTCAAACTTTTCCCCCCTGGTTTTCTCTCCGTCAGCCTGTGCAGACTGACTGAAGCATCCCGGACCATAGCGAGCGGCGCATCATTAAGAAGCGCACCCAGCGTCAGAGGCAAGCCGAGCATGAACCCTAACCATGATCGTCGCAATTCGAGTACTTCTGCAAGGTATGCGCGGCACAGAATGCAAACCAAAGGCCCTGCCGCACCAGAGAGAAACCGTGCCGGCATCCTGCTGGTGCTTGCGGCGTGCCCCTTGTTGCGGGACGCGAAGCTGGCAAAGCTGCAAAAGCCTGCTGACATACCAGTTTGTCAGCAGCCGTTATATAGGTAGGTCCGGGACTTTCAGCAGAAGAACGACGACAGGATGCGTAAAAACACCATGACACAGAAAAACCTACTCCCATCATACGACAGGCAGTCCCGTGCTGGTTTCAGTATCGTGGCTGTTTTTCAGCTTGGCCGGGATTTTTACCCGTTCGGGTCGAAGGCCGGGGCCTGGGAGGTGATTTTCTGGCGGCGGGATCGCCCAGCCGGCTTCACCCTTGTTGTACGTCGCTCTGCGCGGCCAGTTGCGCGCGAAATCCGCAAGCTTTGGAGAATGGGAGGTGGCTGGTGACATTGGCCTGCAGCGCCTCGGGTACGGCGGCGTTTATTTCACACGGGCACTTGAAACTCTCAGGTCGGCCATGTGGCGTTGATCTATGCGGCGTCGCCGTTTCTACGCAGCGGCCTTGCCTGGTGTTCATTTTCCGAAGCGCCGTCGCGCGCACGGTGATTGCCAGCGGCGTGAGGCGTTTACCGGCGTCTTCATCACGGTGTCGGGATCATTTGGCGAACCGCGGGCTTGGCAGGTGGATCTGCTGGCGCTGTGGATGACACTGATGGCTTGCGTCGGTGATGGTGCTCCTAACCGAAAGCGGCCTGAAACCAGAGTGATGCCTGCCCCTCGGCGCTTTCCTCGGTGGTGCTCTGCCGCTTTTGCCTGATCTTCGGCGAACGTATCGCCGACGCCGAGGCAGTGAAACTGGCCGCTGCTGATCCTGTTTGGCGCATCGTTCGCCCGTGGCCGCGCAACACTGTCGGAAGGCGCACGCCGATTTGCCGGCGGCGGAGACAGCTTGCTGTCAATCTGGAGACACCAACTGGTGGGCGCCGTTCCTGGCCTGGTGGTGATCTGTCGAACCACCGACATTTTCAGGCGTAATTGGCGGCGTGCTGATCATGGTGCTGCGATCTGGTCGCAATGGTCGGCCGGGCGGAAGCACCCGGCAAGTCTTGAAAGACGGCGTCCGCTTTGCAGGGCGATACGGGCCGTCAATCAGGCCGTGGCGTTGCGAATTTTTCGTCGAGCAGTTTGCCGGATTGGGCCACCATAGGCTTGGGGAGCGCATCACGCCATTCCGGTATCCCTAAAATCGCGAAGAAACGAACCAAATAGCGCGGTCACCGCCGGTGGGCCACCTGTTTCCTGGAACGTGCCGCCGGACCCGGTTAAGGAAGACCTGCTTGGAACGCGCGTCCGTTTTGTGAACGCCTGGTCTCGATAAAGCCTTTGCTTCTCAGCACCGCCAGCGAGTGGCTGATGGTCGTCTTTGTTCACCTGCCATGGCAAAGCGGTTATCTGCCAAACGGCGTGTGACCATTCCCATCCCTGGGCAAGGTGATTGATTATGTAAAAATGCGAAGGCGGTGCAGTTCATCGGGAAGGCACCTGTCGAGCCAATGGCTTCAGACAACTGGACAGTTGGGCAGGCCTCACTGAAATAGGCCCCGAAAAAAAAAAAAAAACCCTCCGCCGGGCCGTAATTTGGTTTTCTCAGGTGGTCGATAATTCATTCGGCTTTCACACCTCCGTACAAGTTTCGTCTCCATTGGCCACAACAGGCTGACCCGGAATTTCCGGCCCCTGAAAGCCAAGTCTGGCGAATATTTGGCACCGTGCGCCGCTGGTTGCAAGGCGACTTCAAAGGTAGTGTCAAACCAGATCCCGACTCCGGAAAACGCCTCAGCAACGCCCCGGGGAAAGTGGATTTTAGATCAACTTCCTTCTGCAATTTTGACCAGAATAAGCGCGGACGCCAAGGGCGATCTGGCCCCGAATGGGGCATAGTCCGGAGCAAGCTCCAGGCATGTGGCCATAACGCACAAACATTTCCTGAAGATGGCACACCCCTGTGCTGAAATCCGAAATGAACACCGCGTTGCAATGACCATATCTTATTGGTTCGACGTCGTTAAACTTTCCACACGCAAAAAAGGCCGGATGTTCCCTGAAACATCCGCCTGATCTTATCGTGGTGCGGGGGCGGGCTGTGGCGGTCAGCCGAAAGCTTCCTCGACGCCAATTCCAGGATCGCTGTCCAGCCACCTTGTGGCTGGTTCCGGGCCTCCTCCGCTGCGGAACTTGACCTGAATGCAGCGTGACTTCGGTGACCCCCGGCTCAGATTCGCGCAAAATCGATGGTGACGACAACCTGTCATCGAGCGAGTGCGGGCGATTTCGCCAGGTGAAGGCGAGACGGGTGAATGCGGATCTATCTCCAGATAAGTGCCGGCGTGGGGGATTTCCTTTCCACCGGCCGTCATGATGATGCGAGAAACGCCGCCCCTGAACCGGTCATTGGTGACTTTCGAGGTCATGTCCCTTGCCGGCCCAAGGACGCATGAAATTTGGCCAGCAATAGGCGGCGACAACATGCGTCGAACACCTCTGGCGCGGGCAGGCAATTTTGCGGCTTACCGCAGGTTCAAGTTCAATTGATTGCTTCAGCCCATTGTCATCGTCCTTTGAAAACGAGTGCATCTTCAAGCGCCGAAAGGCGCAGTTTCCCGAATGGACTTGAGTTGCTTGAACTAAGCTCTCGTCAGCTGGCAATGGCTGCAAGCTCGGCTGCGCATGAAGTGTTCGCGCCCCACAGCCTGCGGGTGACAAGTCCTGCCTCTCCAAAAAACCTTGATGTGCTTTGGAGACGGAAGTTTTTCAAGCGACATTGTCGAAATGGGCCGGCCGAAGCGCGGTCCCACTCTCCATGCTCCTCCTGAACAAGGAGCGTCCAAGATCTGCCGCCGGGTGGTGTCCCCCCGGTGACCCTCAATAACTCGTGACAGAAATTCATCGTCCATTTTATTCACCCTATGGTTTGAATACACTACACTCGAACGCGAATAGTCAACGCATAAGGGTGAATATTGCGTCAAGCTTACCCCAAACGCTGTTTCCGGCTCCTGCTTAAGCCGGAAGAGACCAGTGAACATAAAAAATGCGGGACGATGCGGGCATTTTTCAACAGCAGTTTGGTACAGGCTCAGCCCTAAATGTGAGGGCTTGATGAAGGTGCCGTTTCTGGCAATTCTGTCACCGCCCTGGATCAGCTCGGCGCGTTGTTCATGACGATCGGTGCCGTGCCAGGCACCGGTTTCCTTGATTCGGCTTGCCCGGAGACCGCAAGCAGGAAGCGGATGCCTTCGTCGCCGGCCTGCACAAGTGACTTCGTCGCCGGTGTCAAACACCACCAGTGTGCGGTCCACCGAACAATGTCGCGGAATCTGATTTCCTCGCCCTCGTACCTTCATTTTTCGACCAGCACGCCCGAAGGGTTTTGACGCATCGCGGAACGTGGCCGAGCTGCGAAGATATAGGCGAAGGCCGAGCCGTAAAGGCGTCGACCTTGAGGTCTTCTTTTGCCCGCGGGCACCGAATTCGCATAGGACGGCTCGGCGGCGATGCCCATCCGACGGTACCGCGCCTTGCCCAAGAACTCGCCCGCAAGATGATGCGGGCGGCGGTGCCCGTCATCATCGATCTCGACGCGGGGATAATCGGCAGAGTGACATCCTGGTATGCGCGGCGCGGTCATCTTCATCGAGGCCGGGAGGTTGGCACCAGAAGCTTGGAAGCCGTGCATCTTGCGGCGAAATCGCCTTGGGCAATTTCCTGGTGCATATGATACCGCTGCCGGCTGTCATCCACTGCACATCGCCCTGCGCCCGAGGGGTGCGGTGTTGCCAGGCTGTCGCCATGCTCGACGGCTGCCCGGCCAAGCACATAGGTGATGGTTTCGATGCCCGCGGATGCGGATGCCCAAGGGAAGCCTTGAGATATTTTTCGGGCTGGGAGTTTACGGAAAATCGGTCAAACAGCAGAAACGGTCGGTTGAGCGACGGATCGTCATTCCGAAAGCCGAAAGCGGCGCTGAGAATGCAACACCGGCACCTTCCGTCGAGAATGCGGCAACGGCCTGTGGATTTGGTGACGGACTGGTCCTGATGGACATGGCCAGTCTCCTCGAGATCTATACCGGCGGCAAAGGCCGGTGGTGTTGAAGTTTACCCCATAGATAGCTGCTTCTGGTGTTCACCAAAAAGTGGGCCAATGAGAAACGCACTGTTTCAATTTTTGGAGGCATGTCGAGGTGGCTTACTTTTCGGCACTTGCCCCTGCCTCAGCCCGGAGAGCGGCAAAAATCCGCCGTGGTCTCCTTGATCTCCCTCCCAATGACGAAGGAAGCCGGAAACATCGGCGAGCTTCACACCTGGCGATAAAACCGCTGATAAAGCCGGTGTAGGCCTTCACAATCGGACACCCGGGCGCGGAGGCAGCGTAATCGAGATGCGCCGGAGGTGCGGTAGACCCCGACAATCTCGGGGGAAAGCGCCAACGCGCCTCGCGGAAAGCCTTGAGCCAGTCGACGTCGTGGCTGGCGGCGCGGACCGAAGATGAACACCGAAAGACCACAGCCCGCGGCCTCCGCATCGAGGATGGCGACGCGATCCCTTGTCAACCCGCGCTCCTCATCAAGCTTTGAACCCGACGCCAGCAGGCCGTTTGCGCGAACAAGGTTGACCCGCTCGGACGCGAATCGACCGAACAGGGTGCCGTCGCGCTGCAAACTGACTCAGGATTCGGTATCCATATCATCTTATCTGGTGCAATACCGGGATATATATCCAATAATATTTTATCATGAAGAAGGACATTGGACATATCTCCCTTCGGAACGGGCTATCCTCACACACTCAAAGCACGGCAAAGAGGGAACCCAGCCGATGTCCAACAGATCGCCGCCTGTTCACCAGCCATCCGCACTCGTCGACGAGAGCTATTTCGAACATTTTGCCTGTTTGCAAGGGAAATTTTTCAAGCCCAGCTGTTGCCGCCGGCTTTTGCGCCCCTGTCTCATGCAGGTGCTGCCATTTAACGCTTTGAGAAACTGCCAAGCCGTATGATCAACGGAGCTGGACAATCACCCGGATGCCACACACCGGAGCAAATGAACCGCATTGCAGATGGGCCCGCCTACCCGAGGAACCCAAATCCCGCTGAAGCAAGATCGTTTCCACGCGCCAAGGTCAAATCGCTGATGAGCAATCGCATCAGGCCACGGCAGGCGCAAGAGGCGGACCAAATGGCGAACGGCTTCGGCATTGCTGGTATGGCGAAACACCCGAACCGGGCTCTACCGCGATGTGCTGCCGGCCTGGTCCCGAAACTGCAAATCTGAAATCACATCGTGCGGCAGAATCCGCTTTCCGCTGTTCTGGCCCATGTGCGGGCCTCGACCGGCGGTGCGACCAGCCGCGACAATTGCCATCCCTTCCGTGCACGGCAAAAATTTTGGACCTTCATGCAACAATGGCCAGATCGGCCGGCTTTGAAAGCCATCCGGCGGCCCGATGGAAGCCGGCACTTTTCGGACCGGCCCCTCTACAGGCGGGCAGACGGCACCAAGGACCGATTCCCGAACTGCTGTTTCTCCTGCTGGCCATACGAATTCTCGGCTGGAGTCCGACCCGGCTGGTGCCTTTGCCCGAAGCGATCGCTTTGCGGCTGGCTGAATCGGCGCGGGCCGGGGTGCGCGACTGATCCCCTTCACAACGCTGCATTCCGATGCAAAGACGCTGTAACGCAATCCGTTATTTCCCCGACGCGCATGCGCCGAACGCTTTATTTTCGGCACCGACCTGCGGCAATCAGGGGCATTTGTCCTGGTCTCGGAAAAGGCCGTTCCCGACACCGACACCAGTGGCATGAAATCCGGCAGGAAGTTTCGTGCGTTGACGGCGGCGGGATATCCTCGCTGCTCGGTTTTCGCCGGTGCAGGTGGAAGCCGGTGGAGATCGCCCGAAGTGGCGTGAGGGCAAAGGAACGGGTCTAAAGGAGCCACGGAAAAGCCGCAATGGCGGCTTCAAGCCCCTGCTCAGACTCCAATTGCTGTATTACTGTGGGCCACCTTACGGCCCATAACCGACTTCGTCTGGCCCGGTCACGGAAACTGCGTGGCAGCGGCTTCGTTTTTCAGTGATCTGCCGCCCGGTGGGGGTGGTGGTTTCGCTATGATTAAACATAAAAAATGGTTCGACCTTTGAGGCAAGTAAAATCGGGGAGGGATGATCATGCGTATTGCTAAAGCCAAACAATTTTAATTGCTGTCCTTGCTCTGGACTTACGTCCTCTGCATATGCACACAGCTGTACTGTGCGTGCCAAAATGCTCAGGGGAAGGCAATCTGGAGCCAAGGTTCCAAGACCAAAGAGCAATGACGGCAGGGGCTGCATTTTCAGTTGGCAAAAAAGGACTGTAAAAGGCGAAATAGCGCGGAAACGGTCGCGTTACCCTACGGGAAGTGCTTTTGGGAACATAGTTGGCAACCAAAGGTGAAAAGAATTCGAAGATGGCCGGCTGCTGACCAACGCCCCAATTATTCAATCTGTTCTTAAGCGCGCCGGATAAGTGGCTTGCAGGGTGGCCTTGCGGAACCTTTGTTCGCTATCACCGAAATAGAAAATCTATTGCGTGTGCCAATTTCATTGCACACATATTTTAGAATACCAGTTAGCAGCGGGCACCCTAAACAATCGGGTAGCTGGGCACAGCGCTAAAGAACAGATCGCCGAGCGAGAGAGCGCCAGCACAAGCGCGACACAAACAAAGAGAGCTAACTGCATTGCGCGTGGATTTTACAATAAGCCAAAGACAACTTCAAAACTAATTTTCGCAGGTCCCGCTTTTGGAACAGCACCCGACGAGTTCGCACATGCAACTAATGTCTGCTGCCGCCCATTCGAGACATTTGTGCAATTCCAGGACCACGTCGCTTCGC
>Ga0163217_1112425_pt1 | contig 13304 bp, 6 predicted proteins | sample SynspAceP_FD_185933 | JGI IMG/M metagenome (GOLD analysis project Ga0163217, IMG submission 185933) | Saline lake microbial communities from Ace Lake in Antarctica - Synechococcus sp. Ace-P (PacBio error correction) | ecosystem: Environmental > Aquatic > Non-marine Saline and Alkaline > Saline ...
AGAGAGATCCAAATTTTATCAAAACTTGTAATCCTTTCAGTTTTTTCCCAATAACTGGCAAAATCCCTTGAATTTAGGTCCTCCCGGGTGGGGGTTTTTTTTCCCAGCCCCAAAAAAAAAATTTTTTTTTTTCCCCCCGCCATAATCCCCCAAAAACCCTTAATTTTTCCAAACCTGCCGTTTTGGGGGGGGGGTTTCCCCCCCAGAAGTAAAAATTTTCAAAAAAAGTAGGTATCTAACCCCAAACTTAACTAATCCCTGGGTGGTTGATTTTTTTAAAAAATAAACCCCCCTAAAAAACCTGAAAAATTCTTTTAAAGGGGTCTCCCTACAGGGTCCCCCACCGCCAGTTTTTTTTTTCCACCAACAGAGGGCAATCACCCATGGACCAAGGAGGGTAGTGGGGGGAACATTTAAAAAATGAAAATCTAAATACCTCTTTTAAAACAAGAGCCACCAAAACCCCCCAAGATCCTGTTAAACAACACCACCGCCCAAGGATTTGATCAAAAGCAAAACTTTTTACGGTCCCGCAAATCCAACTTCGGACATACCCTCCCAGACTTGAGTGGCAGGTTGCAATATTTTTAATTAACCTCAACCTGGCCCCTTTCCTTATTTCGGATCAATCTCAAAATCGTAATTCGCCCTTCAATTTTTGAACATAAAATAGGCAAACAGCCAATTATGGTTGTTTTTTCATCTACCAAGACCAAAGATTTTTGGAATATTGGATTTTGGCCAAAAATGATTGTTCAGGGCCTCATAAGCCTTCTTCAATTAAAATGTACAACGTAAAGTGGATGTAGTAATAGAATTCATTATTAATCAATTTTAATGGCAAAATAAACACTATTTTAAATGATAAGAATATAAAAATCTATACTTTATATTTGAATCCTTAATAAATTCATATAAATGAAGGAATATTTTTGAGGAATACCGCAACGGCAAAAATTTGCAACTTAAAACCGACTCAAGAATTAAAGAAGGGCCTATTTTTTAATTTAAATTAATTTGGCAAATGAACCCTTAGTTAAAATTGGTACTGCCCGTGACCAACTTGCCCTAAAGGCAACATTTTATCCTGTTGAAAAACTTATAAGAGCAACTTGTTTTTTGATCATTTCTGCGGTGGGCGTCAATGAGGATGAATGTTTTGGTGGTTGCTGAAAAATGTTCCCAGCCAAGGGGGTTAGTAACAATTTTGGAATTATTCGGTAGAAGGCAAGGAAATTGAAAATCAATTGATCCTGCCTATGAAAAAGGCCCAATGAAAAACTCTGGGATTTTGTTTAAAAGAGGAATCCAGCAATACCCCTTTATCGTTTTTAAACCCACTGGATTTGGACGATTTAAACTTTATCAAAAAAATTAATACCGAGGGAGAAAAACTTACCTACCTGAAGGAAAAGGAGGAATGGCAAGTGTAATAAATAGATTACGATAAGGGTTTGCAAAAAGGCGCATGACTTGGAAGTAATCTATTTTATATCGACGCCCGAAGAAAGCTGGACACAGGGGAGCGCGATGATTTAGCGAAGAATGATGCGGAAATACCAATTTGGGGAAAAAAAAAAAAAGGGAAAAAAAGCCCCCCCCCCCCCCCCCCATTTTTGGGGGTTTTTATTTTTTAAAAAAACACATTGCAACTTAAGATGGGAACCGGCTGGAATTATTTAAAAAGACTCCATAAGATTGCGAGCCAAAAGGCAATTAATTTAGTTAGGAATGAAGTGGGTTTCGAGGGAGCCTATATGGAAAAAGAAAACGAATAGAGCGGAGGAAAAAAGGCTATCATTCACCAATTTGTCATCCAAAAAAGCTACCCGAACGAACAATTTTTGATGCTGTTGTTTTTCCTTATATGGTAGATAATTTAAATCCATTTCGCTTTTTGCTGGAAACACATAATGAATTGAGCGCAGCTATCGTTTAATGGAACAAATAGCAAGCCAAGAATATTGAACACAATGACCCCTCGAATTTGGTTGGACAATTAACGGCATGAGTGACCAAAATCTCCCTTCACTTGGCTAAAGAGGGCTACAAGCGGCCAAATACTTGCCTTTTTTGGGACCTGTAAAGGACGTTTTGCTTATTTTAATACGAAGAGCGGAAGAGAAACACATTTCGGTTTGCGGGCCAAGACAGTAGGGAGCTTACACTCCTTAAAAAAAAGAAAGAAAGAGGAGGGAAATCCTAATAGGAAATATTTCTATAACGGCCTTGCTCCAACAATTTTTCACTTTAATGTGGCTGCCTTATCTTTTACCATCCCTTTCACCTACAAATAAGTTTAACAGGGACCGGCCTTGGTTTTCACATATTGCCAAAGTCAACTTCTCCATTATGTAAAAAATCATTGATATCGGTACTGTCCAATTCTTTATCATCAGAAAGCGGCGTTTACGCCATCGCCATAGGTAATTTTTGTTTGGATCTAATATCCTTGAGTGTCCCTAAACAATTCGGAAAATAGCAGAATTCTGTCCCGTTTCCTCAGATTTCTTCTTCAAAAAAAATAGTCAAAAAAACCAAGCCCAATAGATAATCCAAAAAGAAAGAAGCCCAAACGCTTTAAAAAAATGTCATAAATTAAAAATAGAAAAATTAATGTCACTGTAAGAAAAGGTCGAACCACCTCCAACAGATTTATTGGTTAAAATACCGTGGTAAATAGATAAAGTCCGTTCCGGAGACCTTTTTTATCAAATCGCAATGCATTTTCGAATCCCCGTCCTTCTCCATTTTTATAAATAAAGGAGTAAAATATTGCTTATGGAAATATGAGGCCCGTTTTTGGATATCTAGACGAATATTGGGCACCCCTAGTGAAGTACTCCATTTTTAATCTTATAGGTTTGTCATGGGTTGTTGATTTCACTAGAATTCAAAACAGCCGCCGCATATCAATCTGACAATCAATAATTAACAGCCCCTTTCTTCATTTGCTCCACCATAGTATTCGTTACCACAACAGGGGAACAATCCTTTAACCTCTTGTTAGCTCCAATGGGCCACATCACAACGTTTTTAACGCTTTCAGTAAGTTTTTTTTGGCTGTATGGTAGAAAGTATATACAGTTTGTTCTTAAATTGGGTCTGGGATGCTTGCGTAATTTAGTAATTGAATTTATCAAAAACCTTTACATTGGCTCCTAGGCCAATTTGCAGATCTTTGCGCAAACTCGCCCCACATTCCTGCCAAACCAATAATAACCACTCAACCGGTGGAACGCCGCTAATATTTTCCAAACATTAGGCCATTCCCTTTATTAGTGCCGCCCATTATTTCAGAGGCGATCATACAGAAGAAATCGCGGCAATTTCAACTTAACGAACGCACGGCAGGATATTTTACCGGTCATCGGTCCCTAATATACTCGAAGGCAATAGCTGTAATTCTCTTTTTAGCCAATTCCTCCAAAATACTTCTTACTTTGGTTTTTTTGATCTGCAGGGCAGATTATGAATCGTAGATTGTGGATTTAATCATCTGAAACCCCTGATTGTAAGGGTTCTACTTTAAAATTATAGGGCAGGCAAAGACTTTCTTGGTATCCCTGGTAATTTCAGCTCCAGCTTTGGTAAAATTCCAAATCTGAATAATTGGCACCAATCGCCCGCTCCAGATTCTATAAGTATCCTATGTCCCGTTGGCTGTAATTGCAATTTACTGCACCGGGTAAGACAAATGCGTTTTTCTTGATTTGATTTTCTCTTGGAAATCCCTATAAAAAGCTCTCCTTTTGCCTTAAGATTTCTAAAGTCTCTTCTTGAAGGCAGTAATGCTGCTTACCTAAACGGTGAGGAATGTTGGCTTCATATGTTGTAAATTCTGTTAGATATATTCCGATTCGTATTAGAACTACCCAAAATCCAAAATTACGATATTTTTTTTCTTTTATTGCCATTTTCTTCTTTTTTTGAAAGGCCCTCTTTTTCCTTGGTCTCCTTTTCCTTAATAAGCTTTCAATTTCTCGGTCCATGGCCTCCAAATCAATTTCCAAGAAACAGCCTTTGTCAAATAACTTTTAGAATGAAGTAAACAAAGGGTATAATCACCCAGTCATTATAGGTAGCAGCCAAAAATTTCTACCTCATCTATAAACCGATCCTCGTAAATTAAGGAGACAATCGAAAAGTAAACATGGATATGGGGATTAATAAAACATGATACCCCGCCCCCCAATGTTTACAGGTAAAAAACCACAGGACCAAAAGCCAGCAGGGGTAACAATTTGGCATAAACAACCACATAGTAGTTAGTATCTTAATTGGTATTGACTTTCATAAATAAAAAAATAGAGATCCAATGTACTACTAAGGGAAACAAATTTAATAGGAATAAAATATTAAGTGGGGGTCAACGCAATAATAACTGCTACTAAACCTACCAATTAGAATACTTCTCGATTTCTTTTTCCTCCGGCGCTTTGGTCCGAGAATTTTGAAATTGTTTAACATGTTTTGTTATGGGGGTAATAGTTTTTGCTTAATATGATAACAAAAAAAAGGGCTTCTGTATATAGATAACCCTTCTAAATTTAAAATTTGTCCCGTCCGAAAATAGTGATACACTAAAAACTTAGTGTAATGAAAACATCAAGAAAATTGTGGGGTATACAGCGTACCCAAAAGATCTCCATTTTTTCCCTTTTAAGCTTCAATTAGTTTGAAGAAATTGAGCAAGGACTTCTTACCAAAGCTCAAGAAAGGCCAAATATGGTATTCAAGGAGACCTCAACGGTGAACCAAATGGCTGAAGAAATATGGTAACTTGATTGGGAACATCGACCTTATTATGGCTATGGCCAAACACCTGAAACAAAAAATACTTGAGTTGAAGCAAAGGTAAGATTGCTCGAGAAACAGAAAGCCTCGGGCAGAACACCTTGCCGAAGCGAGCGGACAAGAAGGCTATCAATCTTCGATATGCTCGTGATATGGCAGAAAAAGAGTAATGACATCCAAATCAGAAAAATTTTACACACCCGGGTTATCGACCACTACAAAGAAAAATACAAGAAACGTTAGTTTCTACCTGTGTTTACTCGGGGCGAACCAGACAGGTTTACTACAGATTCGATCAAATTCAAGGGCCCAGCAAGCAATCTATTGCCTCAAAAAGGTTATAGTTACTGGTGCGTAATATACGCGGCTCATGCCTAAATTAGGTACAAGAAGTTATACTACTACTCAAGGAGGAACTCTCGATTCTAAATATAGGCAGGGATAAAACCTTTAGGAAATTACGGGCCAACCATAATGTTGATAAACCAAAGCCGGAGCTATCACATTAAACAGACATCCCATCACCGTTTTAGAAAACACAAGAACCTTGTAACAAATGTTGAAATAGAAAGGCCGGAAACCATCTGGGTCAGTGATATAACTTATATAGGAAAATAGAACCAACCATCCTACTGGCCTTGATCACAGATGCGTATTCAAAGAAAATAAGTGGGGCTATAACGTAAATCTAGCTCCTTAGGTCTAGAAAAAGGTTCGCTGAAAGCCTTGGAAATGGCAATTTCAAACAGGGTTTCATAAAAATAACCGCACTATTGATACACCATTCCGACAGGGGATTGCAATTATTGCAGCAAAATGAATATCAACAACCTCTTGAAAACAACAATATAAGGTCAAGTAGAACTGAAAAATACGAACCCATACGAAATGCATCGCCCGAAAGGGTCAAGGAATAATTGAAACAAGAATTTTGGAGTGGCAAAATATAAAGAACATAAAATTGAAAAAAGCACTGATTAAGAATGCCATAGAAATCTATAGTGATCAAAGACCGCATTATCCAAACGCATATGCTCAGCCAAATACAAAATGCACGCACAAAACAAATTGAAAAGAAAAACAGTAGCAAATCAAAAAGCTTGAACAATGTTATCATTGTTCAGCCTAATATTTAAATTTAATCTTCAATAATCTGTATCGATTATTTAGGAATTGAGACAATTATATTTTTAACCGTTTTTAGGTACTTCTATCTCAAAATTTTAATCGATATCCGTTCCGCAGGTACTTTTATTTTTAAATTTGTCAATATTTGTTCATACAGGAATCTTCTTCCTGCCGTATTATTGGGGTACAAGAAAAAACTTACTAATGAAATACATGGCTGCCATATGCAAAGCCTAGGGAAATTTTTCTTAATGTTCATAGGTTTTTATAGGATTTAAGTTCGAATAAAGGGTTTAATGTAAAAACAAAATAGAAAAAAAAACCACACAGCATGCATTACATCGATTGAAATGTGACATTTAGCAAGAATAGATAAACACTTCGTCGATTATTGCGATTTTTGGAGTCGCAACCTAAGTGATGGAGATAAAAACAATTTATTCTTATATTTAGGATTAAACGGTTTTAATTCTCTAGGAAGTGGCACTATAAAAATAGTAAGTCGCCTGTTTTTTCATCCAAATTTCTTTTGATTTCCCGTTCCTTGTTTTCTTCTGGAAGAATTCTTTTATTTTTTCGGGCCATTCCAATAAAAAATCGCAAGTATCGGTAACTTAAATAGTCCTCTATTCAAGGTCCCATGCTTCCGATTCAATCTTCCAATCGATTAAAAATCAAATGATACCCTGAGCTCTCCATTTATTCTTTGATACTTCGTTTACAATTACAAAAGTAGGGCTGTAGTAGAGCCCAATGCTTTCCAATTCTTAACCAATGCTTATTAGCGTAGTTTTCCTGCGCCCATTTCTCACATAAAAGCAGAGATTTTTGAAGAACATTGTCAATTAACTGTTTTTGGGCAACATATGATAATTTGCGGAAATTGTTGTAGGGGATAATCATCTAGAAAAAATAAAATATGCGCAATTTAAAAATCCAATTCCCAGACTTATTAAAACTCACCTTTAAGAGGTCCACCATTTTGAACGGGATCATCGTTGGTTTCCAAGCCCACAAAAGGAAGAATCATCTCTTCCATGGAACCCTGCCGTGTTGATAGGTATTCGGTAATAATTAACATAATGGTTATAGTTGTTGGATAGGGCAAAAAACAGGTCGTTTTTTGCAAAAATATCAGAACTACTCACATTTAATATTCGGTAAGGAAATCATTTTTTTGGGTCTTGCTCCCAACACATCCTTCCGCTCATAAGTAAGGGCTCCGTCCTTGTTTTGTAGCGCAGGTTTAGACTTGTTTCCTTATCCACCGATAACCTTGGAAAGGTTGCTTAACATTTATGGTGGGCCATGGTTCTGTAGTAAAAGATCAATTTTAAAACCAAGACCTTGTGCCTGCTGTATTATTTCCAATAAAGGTGAATTTCTTTAAAACCAAACTCTTGTGCCAAAGAGCGGTAATGCCTTATCATTGCGGCCAATTCCTTTACTACCTCCATTTCTGTTTTGGAATGGACACATATCTACAGTTGTACACTATCACCGTAAGGTCATTTTATCCTTCTGAGACCTAAAGTTTTGGGATAGGTGTTTGCCCTGTTTTAGGCTGCTTATTTTATGGGTATCCCACTTTAAATCCAAGCCCTAATCTTTTTTAACTGAGCTTCTAAAAAATTCCGCTTCAAAAAGATTTTCTTGCCTCCTTCCTCTGTGTCATTTCCTCCCCATTGGGGATATTTTTTCCTCCATATTCTAAAGGAGTAAGCCGGAGAATATAGAATTCCCTTGCATATTGGGTAGCAAGTAGGTAAAATACTGAGTATGGGACTTCCTTGCGTTTTCTATCAAAAGGAATTTAAAGTAATCTTCAAAAGACAACCATTGGATCATATCAGTGCAAATTTAATCAATGAACCACCACCAATGTTTTGTTATCCTTTAGTTCGGGTTTATTAATTGTTCCCAATAGGGTGTGGAGACATAAAACGGGGCCGTCCCTTTATCGCTAAACCACTTGGCATAATTTTTTTTCTCCACAAACTTCCCAAACTGCTGGTTAGACATTCCGTTTTTTGGGACTCTAAAATCTTCTCGAACATCCCAAGAATCCTCTAATTTCCCTCCAATCGCAATTTCCCAATAAATAAGTTTTTTAAATAATAAGTTCTGAGCCAATTCTTCATAGCCTATTGACCATCTGCCAATTCCATTGCAATTTTTTCCTGAATTCCTGCTGATAGTTTGCCGTCGTTTTTTTCGGATACTAGGCCAGAATGGTCCAAATTCTTTTTCAATGATAAAATTTGATTAGGGTTAACCGGCTTTTATTAAATAATCGCTAATTTTAAGAACCTAATGGCCTCTCCATAATTAAACTCTTTTCCTCACTTTTGGTAATCATTACTACCGAAAGGGAATTAATTGATCACCTTTATTTCGCTTCAATGTTTGCCAAACCCTGAGATACGCAGGCATATTTTCATCCAAAAAAACAATATCTACATGTGTTACTTTTAATTCATCCCCAGCCCCCCCCCCGGCCCCTCCCTCCCTACCACTTTAGAGCAGGTTATGAACCTTATATTTTTGGCCTTCTAAAAATAAGATATGTTGGTTTAATAAATCTATTTCAATCATCTACCCAAAGTATTGTTATCTTGTTCATTTAGTCCTTATATTTGCCCTGCGTAAAGAATCTGGTTTTGAAATAAAATCAAATAGCTTAAAATTTTTCAATGAATCCCAATTTACGGAATTTATCGGAATACCCAATGCACTAATCTTTAAATCTAATCGCGGAGGCCTATTTTCTAACGTTGCGGAGAATCTTCCCCAAATGGGGTTGTCCTACCTCGTTATCCGGGCGCCCACCATAACGCGTTTTCCATCATGCCAGTAGGAAGTAATGTACGCTAATGCAACAGGCCTTAACGTATTACGGTTTTAAGTCCTCGAAATTACAAAAGAGGAAGAGGATTGACTACTATGTGCCATAATTATAACATGATATTGGACACGGACCTTTTTCCACAAATGCTATGGAACACAGTATCGTGGAGGGGTAATCATAACATATATCTTTTAATTTGTTCATGAAGCCCTAAACACAAAATAAAGGGTCAAACTAACATATTGCCATCGCCATCTTTTAAAGGTCCAATATCCCCCTAAAAAATTCCTTAAACATTTAGTCTCCAGTCAGTTTGGAATATGGATAGGATGGACTATTTAAAGAGGGACAGTTTCTATACGGTTGGTGGCAGAGGGAAATATTTAATTCGGAAAGACTACTCACCATGTGAATGTTGTTAACGGGGAAACTAGTCCATTGAAGAGAAGGAATTATACTCGTTGAAAATTTTTTAATGGCAAGACGGTTTTTATGTATTGGCAAGTTTATTTGGCATAAAACAGGCCTGGTGGCCCGAACAACTTTTTGATTAAGATCTTTTACAAAGAGCCAAGGAATTGTTGGCCAAGGGTGAAAAAATAGAATTTAAAAACGTGCCTTAAAGTTCTTTATGGAAAAACAAAAATACCTAAAGGAGATTTTCACAGGATAAGTTAGATTTAATTTGCCCAATTAGATGATGTTGATTATTTTAGCCGCCATTAAGAAATTGGCAGAACGCATGCTTGATTTTGTCTTATCCAGACTATGTAAGATGATCCTAGAAACGTAGGTTATTGCACGTTAAACTAAAGAAAATAAACCTTATTAATGAGGCTAAGCTGAAGAAACCAACTTTTTTAAATTTCAAAATCAACATCAGTTATCCGATGAAGAACCGGCATATTTTGTGTTTTCTGGGGAATCAAAACCAGGCCTATACTCAGAAAGTCAGAATTAAACATTCTGCATGGAAACGGTAAAATTGTCGATGTTGCCAAGGCGTCCCGATCCACAATAATTTGAAACGCTTTCCAAGACCGTACCAAATATTTATGGTGCTATCCTAAAAGTTTCCGTTTAACTATTTTTCTTAAGCTTTGTCCACATGAATTTACCAGCAAGCAAAATCGCCGGGTATTTTAGAAGGAGACGTGGAGCGGAATCCAGAAATAGCTGTTCACAAATTATCTGAAGATAGAGGAAGGCGAAAAAGGAGCACTTCACTTTTCCTTTGCCAATCCCAAAATACACTTCATATATCTAATACTACAAAAGCCTCCATAACATTTGTAAATCAGAGACTTTGTACCAGACCATCATTTAGAAACCACCTTAAATAAAGTGGATGATGCCTACAAATCATTTTCAAATTATTGGAATACTTACAATCAGGTAAAAAATACAAGGTGGGATAGAGGAAACGGTATTTAAGTCGGAATCTGCAAGTACGGCAAAGGACTTTTTTTAGGTGCCCTTCGCCTATTTGGGCAATAAATGTAATAATCGGGGATAATGTTTAATCTATCCGCAATGTTTACATATAGGTGAATAATGTTTACATTGCAATGGGAGTAGTCATTTTTTTGCAGGGGCCAAAATTTATTCGGAAACCCGTAAATTGGCAACAATTGTGTTGTCCATAGCGGAGTTGTTTATAGGAGCTGATGGCTTTGGGATTTGCACCCACTGAAAATGGTGAATATATTACGATTCCGCCAGACAGGCAACGGTAATTATTGAAGACAATGTTGAATATGGGGGCAGGCCACTACAATTTGACAGAGCCACCCTGGTTCTCCATCCTAAAGAAGAGGCGTAAAGTGGATAACCAAATCAAATGCGCACAAATTGGAAATTGGGGAACATAACGTGATTGCCGCCCAACAGGAATAGCCGGGAATCTCACAAAAATTGGAAAATATTGTAAAATAGGAGGTCAAGTAGGGATTGTTGACATATAGTATAGGAGATCGAGTGAAAATTCCAGGCCCACAATTCCGGTATTGGTAGAAATGTTAAGGATGATGAGAATTTTGCAAGGTCGCCCGCTTTGAATTAATGGGGGATACAATAAATCTACGTACATTTTAAAAATCTACCAAAGATAATTAATAGACCATAGAACACATTGAAAAAAAGGATGACCTGTGAGTAACACAACTACAAAACAAAGGACAATTGCAAATGAAATTACCCCAAGGGTGTTGGTTTGCATACAGGGGAAAAAATGTAAAGCTTGAAATTTGTTCCCGCCCCTGAAAATTTTGGTTTAATGCCTTTAAGCGTGTAGACCTTGAAGGGGAAACCCATAATAGAGGCTGACGCTTATTATGTGGTAAAATACCCCAACGCGGACCAACTTGGAAAAAACGAGGAAGTGAAAATTCAAACTTCAGAACATGTTCTTGCCGCCTTGGTGGGATTTGGAAAATAGACAATGTTCTAATGAGGTTGAATGCTCCCGGAACCACCAATAATGGACGGTTCCTCCAATATTTTGTAGAAAGCTCTAGGCAGGCAGGAATCGTTGAAAAGCAAAATGCTTTCGGGATGGAGTTTGTGATTAAAGGATGGTCATCTCCCTTATAGAGAATGAGGAAACAGGCAGTGAGATTACTATTATCCCAGCGGACAACTACCAGGTAACCACCATGGTCGATTTTGGACAAAGTACTGGGTACGCAAATGCCACTTTAGAAAATTTAAAGTGAGTTTTAAGTCGGAAATAGGGATGCAAGCAACTTTTTAAGTTTTTTTGCATGAGTTGGAAATGTTGTGAAAACGGATTTAATTAAAAGGTGGTGATCTAATAACGCTATTGTTTATGTAGATTTAAGGAAATTTCCGATTCTACTATGAAAAAAGTTGGAAAAGGGCCTTTAAATAAGAAGAAATTATCGTAAAGCCCTAATGGTATATTGAAAAAATTTAAAACTTTTTTTAAAACTCCTGCATCCAGCCCAACGAGGCAGCCAGACATAAGTTATTGGACGTTATTGGTGACTTGCACTTACGGAACTCGTTAAGGGTAAAGTTAATTGCCAATAAACCAGGTCATTTTGTGAGATACACAGTTGCACAAAAAATTGTCCAAAATCATTAAAATGGAAAAGAAGAAATCACGTTCCACAAAATATGATTTAAACAAGCCGCCCTTTGATGGATATTCATCAAATCATGGATATGTTGCCGCCACAGACACCTTTTCTTGCTTTTGGTAGAATTTTGGAACTGGGTCGGACGAACACGTGGTGGGCAGAAGAATGTTACCAATGAACGAGCCATTTTTTGTAGGGCATTTTCCCGGCAGGAGCTTCCAGTAATGCCTGGAGTGCTTCAAGGTAGAAGCCATGGCCCAAACAGGTGGGTTATTTTGGTCCTAAGTACTGTTCCCATGGTATCCTTGCGTTAGAATTGACCTAACGCTTTTCATGAAGATCGATAATGTGAAGTTTAAACAAAAGGTATTGCCCCGGTTACACTTAATTTTTCATTGGTAGTTTAATAACTCCTTTATAAGAAGGGGTTATGTCATATGGCAGGCCTATGCCTATGCCAATAGCAAATTGGTTTGGAAGCTGAATGATGGCCCAAATAGTCAAAAAAAATAAGGATTAATCAACCACTAGCCTACATTCACCCTGGAGCTTAAAATTCCAAAAATGTGTAGTAGAACCTTTTTACAACAATTCCATAATAATGTAAATCGATAGGAGAAATGGTACGTATATCGTTCCAACGTCCACCATTATTGGAAGGTGCACGTAATCGGAAAAACCTGTAACATTTTTTCCTGGCGCCTGTTTATTTCTTGCACCTCCCAAGATTTAAAAATATGATGGAGAGGAACCACAGTTGTCATAGGGGAACAATACTACCATTAGAGAATGTGCCACAATCATAAGGGTTACATCGGATAGAATGAAGAACCCGTAATCGGTGACATTGGTTTAAATAAATGGCTTATTGTCATAATAGCGCATGATTGCCTTGTTAGGTAACAACTGTATTTTTTCCAACAACTCCACTTTGGCTGGGACCATGTAACCATTGGAGACAATGTAATCTTGGCCGGATTGGTAGCTGTACATCAATTTGTGTCCATAGGAGACACGCTTTGTAACGGAGGTTCTCTGGTGAGGAAAGATGTCCCCCCTTTTTGTAAAGGCGGCACGGGAGCCCTTATCTTATGTTGGGATTAAACATTCCGTGGATTAAGAAGAAGCATTTTGATTCCGATAAAATCAGGGAAAAATTCCAAAATATTTACAGAATACTTATCAAAAGAATTAACAACAATACCCAAGCAGTTCAGATTATTGAAGCCGAAATGGAGCCTACTCCGGAAAGGGATGAATTTTACAATTTTATAAGAGATTCACAAAAGAGGAATCATGAAAGGTTAATTTTAGTACAAATTAAAAAATTAATATGGCATCAACATCAGATATTAGAAAAGGATTGTGCATTAAGGTACGATAACGCAATTTATAAAATAATCGAGTTTCTTCATGTGAAACCTGGAAAA
>Ga0163217_1076619_pt1 | contig 13303 bp, 14 predicted proteins | sample SynspAceP_FD_185933 | JGI IMG/M metagenome (GOLD analysis project Ga0163217, IMG submission 185933) | Saline lake microbial communities from Ace Lake in Antarctica - Synechococcus sp. Ace-P (PacBio error correction) | ecosystem: Environmental > Aquatic > Non-marine Saline and Alkaline > Saline ...
GCCTTTTGCCGACATTTGTTTGAGCAATTGCCAAAGAGGATTTCCGGCAGGATCACCTGACACAACCACGTCCCTGGTATTTTTCCTTCCGACGAAGCAGCATCTGCTGTTTTGATGAAAGCGCCGGAAAATCTGTTGAAAAAGTGGAGCAGGTGTCAAGCTCATTTCGCTTTCCAAAGGACGTAGGCGGTAGATATATATATATAAACAGGACAAAATCCGCCTTCGATGTTCCCAGGACAGTGTGCTGCTCATTCGGGCAATCTCGCGTCTAACACAGCTTATATGCGCGCACATAAACCACGAATCTCGCGTGGAACGCAAGGCAGTAAAACAGCGGCCGATCACATTCGCCCTATATGGAAATTCGCGCGTTTGATTGTCATCAATCACAATTCTGGGTGTGTGCGAGCCACGGTTCTCGTGAACGCCCTCATGAAAAGCGGTTTCCGTCATTGTGGAACGTAACTTTTGGTCCGCCCTTCCGTATTCACGCATGGCACCTATTTCTCCCGCAGGAGCGCCAGAAAAATAATGCAAGGAAGCCTCCGTCTTGGGTCAGTATGATGAAAGGGTGATCGGGAATTCGCTTATGAAGTGCTTGAAAACGCGCAGCGATGATCTTTTGAAAAAAGGAAGAGAACGCGCGAATCAGGAAATGATCGAAGTAGCGTGAGGAACCGGCAGGACTGGGCGGCCGCCTTGCGAACTGGCTTTATCCGCCGGACTTTGATGGATGACGATGATGATGGTCGCCCGCACAACGTCAAGCGTCGTGGCGTCGCAACCTAGCGATGATCGACGTGCCAAAGCGCCACGCGTACACCGGCAGTCAAAACACCACGCGTCGCCGCCTCAAGCAAACCGCTCAGCACGGGTACAGAGGATTGCATGAAGTCAGGGGTGGTTCGCTTCGGTCAAGTAATCAGGCTGGCCTGTGCGCTTTGTGCGCGGCTAATTTAAGTTGGGGTTCCCTAAACGCGGTTTCTTTAGAGTATCAGGAAATTAAAAATATGGCCTATAAATTAACCGGTCCTCTCTGGACCGCCATTGATTCTATTTTGGCGAAAGCATAAGAGACGTTGCGTTCGTTGTCGCGTCCCTCCATTTCTCACGACCCACCGCGTACGCGCGGACGCATAAACAGTATTGACGGTGGAGCTGGTGACGCAGTTGTGACGGATATTGGGTTTTGACGCATCCCGAGCCGCTGACAAGTCGCCGTCATTACCCATTGTCATCGCGCATAATCATGATGCGGGTGCATCAAGCATCCGCATGTGGCTGTCTATGGTCATTATGATGTGCAGGCCAGTTGATCCGGTGAGCCTTCTGGAACACGCCCCCATTTGAAGCGGAGTTTTCGCGAGGTTCAACGGCCACAAAGGGCAGGTTTCTTCGCTGTGGCGCTGCGTGACGACTAAGGGGCAATTTGCTGACCCTTTGTGAAGCCTGCCCGCGCCTATCTGGCGAACTGGACATTTGCACTCGCGCGTCACGATGTTGTTTGAAAAGGCGAAGAGGAATCCGGCAGCCCCAGCCCCTGATTGCGTTTTTGAAGGCAAATCTGACGAGTTTTAAGAGCCGAACATGGCCTGTTTGCGATACCAACATGTATGACGCAGAAACGCCGGCCCATCGATAACGATGCCTGCGGGCATGGTCTATGAGGAGGTGAATTGGTTTACGGCTGCAAGTCGCGATTTGCATTCCGGCTTTAGCGGCGCTTGCCCAAAACCCATCGGGTTCTGTCAAATTCCTGGCCGATCTTCATGACGATGATGGCCCGCATCACATTGCGGACTTCTATGAGCGGCGTTCTTCGGATGGGCCCCGATATTGCCGAGAGCTGGAAGGCCCTCATTTTGAATGCTGATGCCTTTTTGGGGCGTCGGTCTTTCAAAAGCCCTGCCTGGTGAAACGATTTACATTCGGCTCTTTCACAGCAGCTCTGGGTCGCGGCCACATGCGATGTCACGGCATCATTGGCGGCTATACCGTGCGGTTTGCCAAAACGTAATCGCATCAAAAGCGTCTGCCAAAGTTTCCTTCCGCTTTGTCGTGAGCAGGATTCCAAAAGGCCATTGTCATCAGCATTCCGGCAATATGTGCGGGAGAACCTGCCGGAGGATTGGCAGGTCGAGTTTCTCGGCTACGCAATGATCGGCCTTCAGTTTGCCGCTTGATAATGCCTGAAATTGTAAAGGCCCCAGCAGGCTTTTAACCGATGAGTGGGAGAAACAGGTCTGTCCTGATGGGCATGGGGTGGTTTCTATACAAATAGTCTGGCGAGTTTCAACGCGTAATTGGGTATGGACACCCTGCTGATACGGGTTTGGTCTGGATGATGACAGCATTCACAGCCGCGAAGAAATTATACAATCTGACAGTTTCCATAAGGGCATTCGCTCATTGGGCGAGAGTCATGGAGGCTTTGGGCGAAATGAGTATTCTGACAATTTGAAAAAGCATTTGCGTGTTTTGTGGTCAACCCTGGTAAATGATCTGCCATATCCTGGAAGCGGCAATTGCTCTAGGCAAGATTCATTCGCAGCGCATGGGTACACAGTTTGTTTAAATGACTGCGCGGGCGCCTGAGTTGGGCTGATGGGCGGGTGGGCGATGGCTGGCGGCTGGGAAGCTGGATGGCCAATGTAAATTCCGGACGTCATGCCCGCCGTCGCTCTTATGGTGGAGAAGGAAATCGCGCACAAAGGTTGTCAGAACTGCACGAAGTCTCCTCGATGCATGAGCGCAAGGCCGTTGGATGGGATTATGTCAGAAATTCACGCTGGTTCTCATAGCCCTTAGACCCTGGTCGCGTATAGCACGCGGAAAGAAATCTCGAAATCTGGACCTGGGCGCACAATTGGGTCATCATGAAGCCCCTTTGGCCTTTCATGAATGTTCTCAGGCTTTTCACACGGATCCGCATCTGTGCGTTTTTCTGGTATCAATCAATCGAGAAGAAGGTTTTGTCGGCCGTTCACAAGGGGTACCTCTTGGAGAACATTAACTGCGCCTATAGATTCTAACAGATCGATGTGAATGCGGATGAAATGTCTGAGGGCTTTGCAAGGCTACGATGCGACCAGAATACAGAAAGTGGGTTCGAACGCTTGACTCGACAGTTTATGAAATAGAACTGGAAAATTTCGAAGTTCTGAATCTGTTCTGGGAGCAGAAGAGCGGTTTGAGGGCTTCGCGCTGCGTCCGGATCTTGCGCAGGGATGCGAGTCTTATTGATCGAGCGAATCTGATGTATCAATATGAAAACCTGGGAGAGAGAGCGCAACCCATGCGCAAAAGTGAAAATGACGAATAGCTTGTACGACGCTTAAGGGAAACTTGCAGGAAGGATAGATTGTTTCAAGTGCGGTAATATAGACTAGCCCCGCACAGAATCTTGCGTGGCGTTGGACCAGGCGCACAGCATTGAGATAACCCATGTGACTATCATATCATATTCAGGAAGCCAGGTGCCCAAACTTCATGCGATAAAATCCAGTAGATTTGCTTTGCTGTGAAGCTAATTTACAATAGGCGGACAAGGCCCAACAAATGATCCGCAGGATTGCTGTGTGAAAACCGCGCTCCGCAGATTTGACGCTGGACTTGTCATTTAGCTTCAGGGTTTGTGCAAGCAGATTCATGACAGAGCAAGAGTCCCTTGATTACAAAACGACGAGCGAGCAGAAAACGGCCACCCGCCTTCAGGCGCGCGAGCAACAAGATTTGAGCCATAGAAGAAGATCGATAGATGCCGCGTAAAAACGGACCTCTCTTAACGACGCAATTTGAGCCAAAAAAGCTACTACGGCCCGAAGGGCAGCTTGACTTTCGCCAATTCATCACATGACGCGTTACCCGCTGATCAGTTTTCCAGAGCATGGTCGAAATTTAGGCGCAGCGTTTTGTGCCGGACCATCTGCAAAAGAACGCCTTTCCAGGCACAAAGGCCAGTTTTTGCGTTTTTAAATTGCTTTTGCAAGCAACTGGGCGCTGTCCAGATGTCGAGGAAGGGTCAACCAGATAAATGCCACCTAAGGGTTCCAGGACGTTGTCCTATAACAACGCTTACCCTCTGGCAGTCAATGCTGGTACATTGCGACCTGCAAGCATGCAGTCGCGCCGCGCAATAGAACATACGAAGCCTTTCACTTTGTCTAATTGCGCATCAAAGCAGGCGCTGACATCAGCAATAGACCATCTGATTAAGCGTGGATGTAAATGCAGATCAGAAGATTGTTTGATCAGGACCAACTTGGAAATAATTGGTTTTTTGCGGCACACACCATCCAACCCGAAGCCCTGGTGCAAGCCGATTTTTGGAAAAGCTTTCCGCAATAAATCGTGCGGCAATCTTCAATAGAGCCGGGCGCTGTTCGATTTCAGCGCCAGATGGGGGCAAGCGCTCCGTCTCACGCAGTGATTTGATAAGGGCCTGCATCCATACTCGGTTATGAACATAAAAGCAGAAATGTCCAAAATCCTACCGATCAGCGTTCAGCAAATAACACCTTCTGCCGCGCAGATTGACTCCAGATTGTTTTCGCACCGTGTGGAATATTGGCAAAATCAAGCCCGAGCAATAGGCAAAATTTTGACAGCGCGCGATGTTCCTTTGGCGTGCATGCAATCGCAATATTAGAACGGTAGGATTTCTTACGACTTACTCGTAGACAACAGCGTCATAGGATACGGGTTCATTCATTGCACATTTGAGAAGGGCCACCGTAGCGCATACACAAAGATAGGTTGGCCCATGTCACCCTTCAGTCGCGGGTGTAAATTTCGTAATCGAAAGGAACGTTTTCCCAGATATCCAGTGCCCCTATAGCTGGGAGCGGAATTGTGATCAGAATATTGTCAGGTGCATCTGCAGGGAATACCAACTACGCGCCCTAATGCGGCAAACAATCACAATTTCTCTCGAGAGGCACATCACTCTGGAAATGGAATGATTAGACAAGAGCCTGTTCCTGCTCCTCTTTGCAGAAGAATTATTCGGGGAGAAATGCAGAGTTTGAAAAGGCAACTGAGCCGGAACAGGGCTCCGGTCAGCAATCGCCACCACAACCAAAGAATAGATAAATACTGGTTGGTCCGTTATAATTTCAGCAATCGCAAGGAATTTATATCCTGATGGAAGCTTCAATCATAATCAAATCCGTTATCGGAATCTATGCGGTTGCGCTTGTAGTTCTTTCCAATCCATTTCCCACAATCCTCGGCTAATGCTTGTAGGGAAAACAGAAAAGGCGCATAATTGGTAATAAGTTATTCAACTATCAATGACAAGACTAGGATTATGGTAACTTTAATCGTGCAGAGCGCTCTTGGTAATCTGGACTCGTTGAAGCTCTATTGGCCAGCGCCAGCGCTACACGTGGCAAGCGAGAGGAGCGCTTTTCTCGTGCGCAATTCCGCACTAAGATCTCCAGCAATTGAATCCAAGGCTGGCTTTGCGGTGCATGATTCGGTTTTTGATGATCCAGGGACTGTTCGCATCGCAGATTCCGCCTTAAATTCAAAGGCTTTTTGGAGATGCCGCACACATGACACAGCGGGGTGGGCAGGCAAGTGGTGACTTGGCCGAAGACTTTCAGATTTCATTCTCGCAGGATACTGGAGTAGATTACCAGAGCTGTGTTGCGCGCTCTTGGCGTTACCGGCCTACGCCGCTTGCACTAAGTACACGCCCACCCGGTTCTGCAATCTCGTGCCACGCCGGTAAGGCGGCATAGGATAGGTGCATGGCTTTTACGGCTGGCAAGCCTCGCTTTTGGTGCAGGGGGTGGTCTTTAACTGCTGGAAAAATTGAAACGAAGATGCATTATGACTATCGCACAAGAGTGTTACTGCTTCATCACGAAAAAGACGGCACTGAGGTCTTTGAGTTCGTGCGTAGTACGAAAGCGGCCGTACTCAAATTGACGCACCCAACATCAATCCGACCGATGTCAATCTCGATTTCATTCTCATTATTGCTCTGTTCCAACCGCCCCACTCCCGGAGCTTGGGCGTCGCCACAAGTAAACTCGGCGCCGAGGCTCTGATGTAAAAAGGCGCGCCAGCACGCGCGGGAGCATCATGGGATGACCAGCACTGAACCGCGCCAATTCCTCAATTGAACGCACCCATGTCCGCTGCCATTTTCAGATAGCTTTTTCAAATCAGATGCATTCCACTCCACAGCCTGGAGACCAGCGAGTAACGTAAACGATAGCTTGCAAAAAAATTGTCTTGGTCGTTAAAAAAGCCTCCTTATATGCAAAGAATGCGCACAGAAAGCATGCGACAACCCACCAGATTGCTCTACAACTGCTTTGATATAGCTTATTAGGTATGCTGACTGTGGACAGGAATTGTGCTCTTTTTGGTCGGCCTTGTGAATGGTCTCTCGTTTGGCAGCGCGGACGAGTGTCGAGAGCATTTCGTATTAAAGAGCCGATTCCATAATTATTTCCTCATCAGATATTTAGTTCAATAATAATCTTTTTCTTTCATCGGGGAAGTTTTTTATCCTTTTCAGACTTTGACAAAGCAGTGCTAGCGATAAAAGGAGGACTAAGTCGTATGCATGAGAAATCTCAATAAACCTGCTGCACTAGGAATGAGTATTGGGCCGGCTGACGGCGATCTGTCTGTTCTTCATATAGAGAAGCGCGTTGTCCTATAAGAGAAGAACGAAAAATGGAAAACTTTTGCGCCGCAGTGGGATCTCATAGACTAATTTTCCAATCTTCTGGCCTTGCTCGCTTTAGCGTAAGTGCCCATAGTACAGCTGCGATGTATTTCGATTACAAAACTTACAAGACCGGAATCTCTTTGAACACAAAGAAAGAGATTGCTGTCAGCTCCGGGTCTTGCTCTCCTGACCCGAGAGCATCTGGTTTGTCCCGCCTTTGGGTGTGTATTCCCTCTGGCTATGTTAGCTTATCTCTGATTTAAAGTGGCTCGTATATATGCCCGCCCCTGTTATACCCGTGAGCGGTTGACTGGCGGGTTTGGAGATCTCCAAAATAGCTGAATTGACTGTGCCTTATTGCCAAGGAACTAGATTTCGTCACTCGGATTCGGCTACTGCACTGGCTCGTTTATGTGTAATGTCACTAGGCGCATAAATACTGCTCTGCACCAATTGGATGCACCTTCACTGATGGCGTTTTTGATAATCGCTCATATCACGGGCTTTTCATCGGCACCTTGACATTGGCTCGACGAAGCTTTGAATGTAATGTTTATAGGCGTGTATTTTTGGAGGATGATGATGGGAGGATCATGCCCGGCAAATCAGGTGCATGGCACACATTTCCACACTCGCATCTCTATGCCGGTGACTATCACTTAAACGTCTAACGCCCGGAATGTTTTGGATGGATCATTGTATGGCTATGCATTAATTCGGGATCGCAGCGCATGGAGTGCGGTTCAATCTCAGTCCATAAAATTGCTGAATTGCCGGGAACACCATTCCTAACTCGCCGTTCACATATTGCATAGCGATGGGTACCCAATGCCAAAGGCCAACACTGAGCTGGGCTGCAATTTTACTCACCACATGGCTCTTTCTTCGGCAGCATGTTTGCGATTTGCTGCTTGTTCCCCATTTCCAACCTCATCGCCTGGAGGGGGCCTTAGGCTTGCCCGACTGGCTCTCAGTTTGGCCGCAACAAGAATTTATCGCGCTGATGATCATGGGGTGTGGCTGCGCTTCTCTGCGCAACACGCCACGCGTTATGCAAGCGGGCCCTTGCCAATGGTGTCGCTGTCGGCCTATGCTCGGATGGTCGATCAGAAACGCTCAAATAACCTTTCTTAAAAGCCGGCAAACATAATTCCCTGTCTTGACCGCAGCAGATGGAAAAGGCTAATGTGTATTCAGCAACAATCGCCATGGCCATACTGACAGTAACAGGTTTGAATAGTGCCTGTTTGTGTGGGCCGAAATCATGGAGGCAAGGGTCTTTGTCCGGTGGCCAGCGACCGGCAAACCGAACTACAGACCCTCGCCAAACATAAAGCCTAAGCGCCAACGTGATTCTGACTTCCGGACACGACGAGCGATCCTGCGTACAATCGCCGGGACTCCATCTGCCAACGTAGGCTGGCATATTCCGGGCCATACTTGGGAAATCTCTGACACCGGGCACGGGTGGGTCAAATTTGACCATACTCTTGTTTTCTTATAGGATATTTGAAAAAACGCAATATCGCGATCACACAGAAACGTTTCGCACCGGACACGTACCTTGGGAATTTTTCGTGGCGCCCGGAGGAGCGGCCAAATATGCTGCTGCGCAATAGCCTTCTTTCCAACTCTGACCTGGGCGTGCACGCGATGCGTGATGGCGCTCATGAATGAGTGCCTGATCATTCCCGTATCCGAGCCTGGACCTACGGTATCAACCGATCATTCCGGATTTGTTCTGGGGGCTGGTGCGAGCTTTCGTCCTCGAGGCATATTCTGATGCTGTTGCATAGCCTCAATCTGCATTGATTGGCCCTGTGGGTCGGATTGTGATCATACCCATATCGTTTTCTACATACCCGGTCATCCGTTATGTTGATTTTGCTTGTTGCGTTTTTTACTGTTGGAAACTAGCTCAGTTTGACGTCTACAGTCATGCTTTTTCGGCCCTTGCTGGGCTATTGGACTGAAGCTGGTCAGCTCGAGCCGGTCCCATGGTGCTGGGATTGTTTCTTGGGCTTGCTGGAGGAAAAAGTTTCGGCGTTGCGCTCATTCCTCTCGCGGTGACTCTGGTCCACTCATCGAGCCCCATCAGCGCCGGTCTGCTATTGGCCAGCCCTCGCCATCATTTGTTTTCCCTGAAGGAGAACGCAAAAGCAACGACTTCGAAAAGCAATAAATCCAAACAACAGGTGACGCATGAAGCCACGCGGTCGTCCCAATTTCCTGATGAAATTAAGCACGGATCAGCAGCGGCTGATCCTTTTGGGCGCTATGGCGCCAACCTTCCTGCAGACGCCAATACTTGATGTCTGGCGTTGTGGGTGAGGCACCCGTTATGAATAAATAGCCTATTGTCTGGCATCGCCCGTTTGCCATGCCAAACCCGGCAAGTCATGGTTTAACCGGCCGCATGCCTCAGTTTCATGGTGTGCGGCCAACGGCTTAATCTTGACTGGGTGTCCTGCCTTCGCCGAGCGCTGCTGAACAGGCAGGCTGGCGCCTGCTACATCGCTTGAAGATGGACACGCGCCAGGGGTCTAGTGTGTGACGCACCATACCCCTGCACCCATGCACAAAATACAGGATTCGCAACATATCCCGCGAAGACGCGTTATAGTCTGCACAAAGGGTCACTATTCGCATCAGGAATTGGGCCAACCTCTGCAACGATCATCGAACCCGAACGCACAACTGCTATACTACGGCTTGAATTGAGGTCGATCTATGCCCGTGGGTCCACGGCGATATCCGTTTGATTGCATATCAATACCAAGCCCATGGTTGCGCGATCAGGCTGTGATCCTGAATTGCCATGAGGAGCGGCGGAACACACGCAGCTGGACTGATTACGGGGACAGAGATAAGCATTACAGGCCTGGCGGGGCAATCAGCCGGAGCGTCAAGAGACGCTTTATCCACCCGTTTTCTATTCCAGATAACGCGACGATTGAGCGTCCTGCGCTCTTTGCAAAGACGCCGAAACGCGAATTTTATCCACTGGGACGTCAGCTCTCTTGTTGAAATCCGTCATCACCCATATCACGACCGCTGGACATACCTGGGATAATGTACAAACATGAGAGTCATGATAGGAACTACCGCAATCATTTCATGCTCGAGCGGAGGGGTCGACCTTTGTCCAAAGCTTGTGCAAACGCGCGAAATGGTGAGCCAATCTTGCCGGAACATCTGCCCTTTGCCGTGAGCGAGCAAGGAACTGCGAGTCGCGCTGGCTTTGAACATATGGATAATGATTGCATGATCGACGACGCGGAATAGGAAGACATCATGTCAAGCGTGACAGGTTGGGGCTGGCTGAGGATCCGATTTCCTATATTCCTGATCCGACTCATGGCGCTGATGGGCGACCATGGCCTGTTGTTCAAAGGGCCTTTATCACTTATGCGGCAAATGATCGGACTCCTTGATGGTGGCAGATCCGAAAGCCCAAAAAGAGTCCAGGTGATTTTCACGCCTGTCAGGCGCAATTGATGTTGCAGGACACCAATTGGGATAAACACCGGCCTTCGAATTAGCCTATAACATACGGCTGCAGGGCAAACGTTCCCAAGACATGGTGCAGCTCACGATATTAACCTGCGCTGGGACGCCTGGGCTGTAAATTGACACGATGGGAAGTTCAAGTATGGATCTGCCGGTACAATGGTGACGTGGCAGGGTCGCAACGCTGCATTGTCCGATGTTGCGTATGACGATCATAATGACGGTCTCGACACGGCGGATTCTATCAATCTGAAGAAGACCCACACACATGCAGCTTATAATATTTAGGAACTTGCGCAGGCTGCGGCGAGACGTGCCGATCTATGACCTGAACCAGCATGTTGCGACAAGTGCTCTCACATACGATAGTTCACATCGCCCATCTTAACACAATCTATTCAGGACCTGACTTAGGAAAATCGAGTTATTAAAAGGAGGAAGAAAAAGAGTTTTGGAAAATCATCATCAGGAAATCAAATGCTTGGGGGCGTTGGCAGTACGTGGATTCATACGGCTGGATTGGCCGCCCACGCCCAGTGTCTGCGGACTTAATCCACGAGCGGCCCATACCATTGGTCGTTGGCTCATCGCCAGGGCTATGGCTAACAGGAACATTATGGCACGGGTCATATACCGGAGGAACTGCGGCCGCTGCAGCTATTGGTCAGCACAGTACAATCGTTGTTTCAATACAAGCAGAGTGTCTAGCGTGGCAACGTTTTTGCACGCGAGGCGGTATCTAGCGGCGATCCCGACCGGTTACGAAATCTCATTGGCACATTAATATGGCAAATTGCCAGCCAATGGTTGCCAATGACAGCCACCAATTGACCGGCACGGACTCTTGCCATTGTGGGGCGTGTGGCTTCCGGCTTAAATACCAAACTGATCAGTGTTAGTCTCGCAGACCTTGGACGTATACACGATATGAAATATTAAGATCTTCGTCGATCTTGCAAAGTCAAGCCCGGTTCTCAATTACTCCAGTCCCGGTGTTGGCTCGATTCGCCATTGGAACGGAATGCGATGGCAAACTATTCCATGAATCTGATATTACGTTTGTCACGTGACCTACAGAGGCGGAAGGCCCTTCGACCACGGCGGTCTGGCGGTGAAGTGGCATAGATACATGGCATGGCATGCCGCTCAGCCCTGGTACCTCAGATCCCCGCAAGGCCGCACTCATATGCTTGGCAGTGAGCAGCGGCTGAGGAGATTTACCCGCTGTTGCCTACGGTAGTGCAACCCTTGGCAGCGACTGTCATGGGGCCGAGATATTCTGCGAAGGCCTGGTCGCACCAGTATGCATCGAGCCGAAGGGAGAGACGCCATCTGAAATGTAAGGATGTCGTGATGCTGCAGCAACAAGGCTCTTGCAGACCCCGCTGTTGCTGAGGCTGTTAAGCCTCAGTGGCAAGGTGCAGGTTGTTCAGCACAAGCACGCCAGCGATTTTGTTGCAGGATTTGTTGCTCAGCGAGACTGAGCGGCTGGAAGACAAACTTGAAAGACTGGTCTGGCTGACCCGATAGGCTAACGAAAAACCGAAAGGGTCTGCTTCCCCGAGGATATTAACTGAACAGTTGATCTGACTCGGCTTATGAGCCATCTTGGATCAGAGAATGGTGCAGCAAATTTCATATTTCCAACTGTGAACGACAAAGATTATATGTCGCCATCACTAAGCGGGTCGAACTTGGGAGGGACTCTAATATGAGAGCAATATAGCCCTTGGGCCTATACAGCCCTCAGCACTGCTTAGCTGTTTTTCCGCTTGGTCGGTAATGGTGCTGATCACTCGTATTCGGCGCCGATGGAAGCCTTTCAGGACTTGGAGGGTTTTCTCACCGACCTCCAAAGGGCAGCGTGAGGATTTACTTGCCAGTGCTGCTGGTAACGGGGCTGAACGCGCAAGGGAGCGTCATAGGATACCACGAAATCTCCATGGGCTTTCACGCTCGCAGCGGGTCTTCTGGGCGCTGATCCAATGCTTTGGTTCGGACTGCGCGAACCCAGATAGGGATTAGCCGTTTCTTCCGAAGTCTACTGCTGCCCATTACCGGCAGCTGATTTCTAAATTCGAAGAACATATCATTTGTCCAGGTGACGGTGACGAGTGAGGCGTTAACCCCATCATTAACGCCTGCGTGAACGTGAAGCTCGATGCCGGTTGGCATGTTTGAAAGGTCCTTGTGAACGGACGGGACACGCCGCTTCGACTACACATTATTTGATGCCTCGCATTTGACTTTTGTTGATGTTTGGCGCAATGAAAATGTGACGATAGAGCACGAGCGAAGGGCTGGGTTGGAACGGGGACACGTCCATCATCAGGCATTGCTGACCATTGCCAATTGAGACACTTGCACGATATAGGATGTCAAGCTTTCAGCATCACCTGTATTGTGGAAACTGGTTTGACACGATGGAGGTTTAACTGTGCGACATCTCAAAAGGTGGTCGTCTCAGGATCGCAAATACACGATTTGAAAGGGCTAGAAGCCCACAATCAGCGATGCCATGAGCATTTTACCCTGATGGCAGAGCAAGCATCGAAACTGGCCGAGCCACGGGAAGACCGGAACCATTCGGGTTGCGCCTGTCAATGAGGTACGCTCTTAATGCGAGCAACATAACGTGAGATTTCACAATTCCGCTTACCTGCTGTGGGAACGCAGGAAACCAATCGCGGGTGGCAAATTATTATGCGGAATGAGGCGGGTCCAAGAGCCGTGCGTCATGAAGGCGTAGAAAAACTGGAACTACCTACTGGAAACAAACACTGAGCTTCCGGTTGACGGTGCCTTCACGGAGACACGACGAGGCTCTGTCATACAGATGCCGTAAGCCAATTTGTCCATTTTGACATCCGCAACTGTTTGCGCTAAGCCGCACCTTTATTCTCAGTTTGAAGGGTGTCTCCATCTTCGGGCAGTTTGGCGAGACTCCTGCACCCATGTCTGGAACTAACGGAGCAGGTCTGCTGCGTTGCCTGTTTCCCGCGTTGCAGAACGCTCAATGCGTGTTGCCGATTTTCGTGGAAATCAGGATCTCTGAAAGTGGTGGCAATGGGTTTGCATGGCAACTTCTCCAAGGCATTCTGG
>Ga0163217_1035371_pt1 | contig 13300 bp, 16 predicted proteins | sample SynspAceP_FD_185933 | JGI IMG/M metagenome (GOLD analysis project Ga0163217, IMG submission 185933) | Saline lake microbial communities from Ace Lake in Antarctica - Synechococcus sp. Ace-P (PacBio error correction) | ecosystem: Environmental > Aquatic > Non-marine Saline and Alkaline > Saline ...
GGAGAGAGATCCAAATTTTTGTGAAACCTTGGGTTTTTTTTTTTGGGACAAAAAAAAAAAGTTTCCCCCCCCCCCGGGGTTTTTTTTTTTTCCCCCCTACCCGACCCGGAAAAAACCTGGCTTTTTTTTTTTTTTTTTCCCAGCCCCGGGGGGGTTGGGAAAAAAATCGGACGGTTTTTTTTTCCCCCATGGGCCCCCCCGGGGTGGGGTTGCCCCAACACCCGCGCCCCCCCGGTGGCGGGGCCGGGGCCGGGGCCCCCCGGGAACCGGTGGGCCCCCGGGTTTTTAACCCAAGGAATTTGGAACTGCGACTCAACAGCCCGCAAGCCACCAAGGCCGGCAGGCTTTGTCGATGGCCCAAATGGCCCGGGTAAAAAAACACCCGGCCCGGGTAAGCCCCAGTCCTTTTCTCTTGTCATACCGCCCAGCCCCAACCTCGGAAATGGGGTTTCACAACCGTTTTCGTTTCCAAAGGTTCCGCCGATTTGTGGCCCGGGGTGCTGGCGATTCAAGAAGGGCACCAGATTTCACCAACGGGTGGACGATTTCCCAAGGCCCTGACCCCTGTTGGCCCTGCCTGGGCTGGTCAGAGCGGGGAATCGCTTGTCCACAGCCCCCAGTGGCAGAAAAATCCCCCCGGGGCCCGGGGGCAAACCCTGGGGCTTTGCGTTTTGCCATGCAAGTTCCCATCAGCGGGCGCCGGCCTCCCGGCCTCCAAGGTGCGGCTGGGGTGACCGTGCGCCTTGGTGGTCGGGGTGAGCAGCCAGGCTGGACCCCATGGTGCCGCCACGCGGCCATCTTGGGCCAGCCACGCCGTCAAGGTTCGGCTTTCGGCCAGCCCATGGGCCTGTGGGTGGGCGAGAGCAGGGTGGCCGATCTCCGGTTGCTGCAAGCCAGGGCCCAGCCAGCCGGGGGGATGCTCCTCCAAGCTTTGAGGGTCGAAGATTGGTGCTGCAAAAGGGCCCACTTGAACGCAGGCCTCCGGCCAGTTGGCTCCGGCCCAATGGCCCGCTCCGGTGCATCCGCATTGCCCCGCAACCAGGCCACAACGGGCGCTTTTTGGGCCCCTTTTGGCTCGTGGCCGGGGTCTGCAAAGGGAAATGGGCCCGAGCTTCAGCCGCTGGTGGCCAGATAGGAGGCGTTGTAACTGGCCGGGATCCATCATCAAGGGCACCCGGTCTTGACCTGGAGGCCTAGCCGCCCAGCCCGGCGATCTTGTCGCGGGTTGTTGTATGCAGCCGCAGTCAGCCGCACCCCAGAATCGCTGAAGGATTTGGGCGCCGACGGTTTGCGCAGAATCTGCCGCAAGCCCGAGCCGCTCGTTGGCTCACCGTCGGTCGAGGCCCGCCGTCCTGGAGGCTGTAGGCCTTGGCTTCGTTGATCAGGCCCGAATGCCTCGCCCTTTTCCTGGCGGAGATAGAACCACAACGCCCTCGCCGGCCGCTTCGATCTGCGCAGGGCCGCTTCGAGCCTGGGGACGGCAGCGCAGCGGTTAGGCGAGGCCCGAAGGCCAATCGCCGGTGAGGCATTCGGAGTGCAAACCCGCACCAAACACCGGGCCGGTGGCCTGGCCGGGGGTTTTTCCCTCACAATGCACGTGCTCGCTGCCATAGAGTTCGTTGGCGATAGCCGATGCGCCTGGAAGGTGCCGAGGCGCTCGGCATCTGGGCTTCGGCGTGGCGACGGACTAAAACCGCTCGTGTCCAGCCGGATAGCTATCAAGATCAGCAATGCTCAGCAGCCGCAGGCCGTGCCGCTCGGCGTAGCTGGCCAAGTTTGGGGGAGGCGCGCCATCGATCCATCCACGTTCTGGAATCTCGCAGATCACCCCGGCTGGATAGAGCCCCGAGAGCCGGAGAGATCCACGGCGGCCTCCGTATGGGCCGCTCGTTTGAAGCCGCCCGCCTTCCGGGCCCCGCAGCGGAAAGATGTGGCCGGACGGCGCAAGTCTGGGGGTTGCTGCGGGGATGGATTGCCACCCTGGATCGTGCGGGCCCGATCTTCAGCGGAGATGCCGGTGCTGACCCCGTTTCTCAGGTCCGGCATGCCACGCTGACGGTGAAGGCGGTCTGGTTGCTGTCGGTGTTGCGATCCACCATCAGTTGGCAGGCTCAAGCGCATCGGCCGCTTCGCCCTCCTCGCCAGGCAGATCAGCCCGGCTTCGGTGGCCATGAAGTTAATCTGCTCGGGGGTGGCGAACTGGCCGGCGCAGATAGGTCTCTCTTCCGTTTTCCCGGTTTTCATTCATCGTCGACGCATATCCACCACCAATCCTCGCCATTGCGGATGGCGGCGAGGGCCGCCGGCCACGGAATGAAGCGAATGCCGCTGAATCGATTTGCAGCGCTTGGACTTGGCGGGGCTGCCGGGCCTGCCGGAGAGGGGTCAGAGGAAGAGGGCCGGGCTGGGCTCAGCTTTGGATCGGGGGGTTCAGGGCCGTTCGGGCCAGGGCTGGCGCGGTGTTCTTTCCTTTATAGGGGCCGTTGGAGGATGGCCCCGGTAACGATCTGCCCTTCCAGGCACCGGCAAACATGTCCAGATCCGTCGCAGCCCGCAGCGGGTGGGGGGTGATCGGTGCCCAGGGGCTACGGTGGCCTGCAGACCCGCCCTGCGCCTTCTTCAGGGTCATCCCCACTGGAGGCACCTTTCTCGGCGGTGAGCGCAGCGGCCGGCAAACGCTGGAGTGAACTCGCACCTTTCCCTGCCGCTTCCCAGGCCGACCCGCTGGTGTCAGCCCCCCCGCCCGATGCGAATCGCAGCGGCGCCCGATTTCGTCGTGCTCCAGCCTGCCGAGTGGGTTGGCCTCCACGCTCGTGCCCGGCTCCTGAGCGGGTCCGGTGGTCGATCTCTCCGCCGAACTACCGCTACCCGTTCTGGCGCTATGCAGGCGGTCTACAGCAGCCGAGGCGGTGTCAATTCCCACCGCGTTGATGGAGCCCCTCTGCGAGGAAGCCGTCTATGGCTTGCCGAATGGGAGGAGGCGAGGCTTGGTCCGGCCCGTCCTGTGGCTGCGCCGGTTTCCCACCGCTTGGTTTTGTTGCCCGCTTGCTGCACTTCTTGCAGCAGGGTCTGTTGAAACGAAGGGGCCATCATCATCGATGCCAAAACCGGTTCTCGCGCACGCGCACGCGCGCCGCCAAGGAAAAACTCTACTGCTGGCTGAAGCCCAGTGAGGCGGGGGCCCTACGGCGTGGTGGGGCAACCGCCAACACCAGTGAGTATCGAGCGGCCGCCAGCCCTGGCGGTTGGCCAGCCGATCCAGCTCCAGTTCACGCCCCACCTGATGCCGATGGTGCGCGCCTCCTGTTGGCCACGGTCTATGGGCGCCTGCGCGATCCCGGCCTGACCGCCGAGGATTGACCACTGCTCAGGGCGGCCTATCGCAACAGCCCCTGCGTGAGGTGTTGCCCGGTCGGCACCTATGCCCTCCCCAAAATGGGTGCGGCCAAACCAATCGGGCCGCTGCTGTCGGTGCAGGTGGACAAGCGCACGCGGTCAGCTGATTCTGCTCTGTGCCATCGACACCTGGTCAGGGCCAGGCGGGCCAGGGGGTGCAGTGCCTCAACCTGAATGGCTCGCCCTGCCGGCGGAAACGCGGCCTGCCGCTTGCCTGCCTTTTATCCTGAGCCTGTTTCCAAGCGCTGAGCAGCCAGGGCGACGGCAGCGGCAGGAGCGATGTTTTCCTGCGCTGGATGGCGCTTTCCGCCAGGCTGCTTGTGGCCTGTCACCGAGTCCAGCACCGGCACAGCGGCCTGGCCGGAATCGCTCCGCCATCGACCACCTCAAACTAACCAAGTGGGCGGTGCAAGCCCGTCAGGGTCACCCCGCCGCCAGGGCCCTGGCCGGACGGCGTCTGCCCGCGGAAGCTGGCAAAGCAGCGACGGGTGAAATGTCATAAAGCCTGGCTGGGAGGCTTTCGATCAGCCTGGGGGTGACGATCCGCATCCAGCCGCATCACCAACCAGGTCGATACGGGCCTGCGGCCGAAAGGCCCTCGATCAGGGCCTGAATCGAGATCCCTGCCGCTGGCGATACAGGGCCGGTGATCCAAGCTGACGCAGGTCCCACAGCAGCGCTCGGCCCGCGCTGGGCGCCACAGCCCGGGGTTGTTGACCAACCCAGCAGCTCCACCGACCGCGTTCAGCGGTCCGTGGCCGGCAGCTGGATACCAGCGCTATCGAAATTGATCCATGGCCTGAGGCCATCACCCCCAAGCCTCAGAAGGGGATGATCCAGTGGCCACCGGCTGGGGCTGTGGCCATGGCTGTGGCAATGGCCACTGGGATTGGATCTTGCGCCCTCGCTAGGGTTTTGGCTCAGCAGCAACGGGCCATGTCGCACCTCTCCATCCTGCCAACGGTCATTCGCGACGCGTCCCAGCTGGCCGCCAGCCTCGAAGATCCTTGGCTTTCAACCCATTCTCGGCGGTGTGATCACCGGCTGCGGGGAAGCGATTGCGGTGGAAGCTGCGGGTACTGGCGGACCGTGATCAGCCCCCCCCCCTCGGCTTGGCAACGGCAAGCGGAATGGTTCGCTTCGGGCCTGGTTGGAGAATTCTGCAACGGCTGAGCCGATCCCTGCCGTTGCAGCAGTTGATCGCCAGATCACCCCAACCGCTATGGCCCTGCGGATGGCCCTGAACGAGGGCCATGGAGCACTTTGCCGATGGCCCACTCTTCACACCCGCCTCCTGAACGATTGGGCCAGTTGAGATCTCCCTGAATTTGCGCCTGGTCAGCCAGCACCTCAATTGGAGTCCCGTCTGCGCTTCACGCCGCGGCAACCATCCCTTTTCCTTTCGCTTGCCCGCCTGACTCCCAGGCTTCCTATTTGTTGCGGGATTACGTCGCGCCACCTTGAATCCCTGGAGGTCCTGGCAGGAGCATGTTCTGGGCGAGCCACCACCCCATGCCTTTCCCAAACGCCTCGTGCCGCGGCGCGTTGGCCCGGCCAGCTGGCAAGCTGCCCTGGAGCAGCATCGGCCCGAATCGAATCCGTTATGAGCCGTGCTGGCCACCGAGCTCAAGTGTGCGCCCTGCCATCTCGATACTGAATCACGGTTTTCTGGCCCTGGCGCCGTTGCTCTCCAGGTGGAAGGAGAAGCGTTGGACGCCCCATCGGTTGACACTTCAGCTACCGGAAGCCTGGTTCCCCCTTTGGGTGCCCTTGCCGGTTCCAGCGATGGCAGCTGGCCTTGGCTGAGCATTTCGACCAGCTGATACGATACCCCGAATCGAGCCGGTCCCCATGGGTTCTCCCCTTTCGAGGGTGCGCGCGCGGCTCACCGTTGGGTGGAGCTGGGAAGTACGGCCCGGCCGATCGGCCCGGCTCTCTTCATGCTTCCCGTCACTGCTGCTGGATGTGGCCGCCGTCTGTGAGGCCTGCTGCGGACCTGAGGGTGAAGCGGTGCCGGCGGCACCCCGATTACCTCTTCATTCTCCATCTGCTGGAGCATGGTTACGGCGGCTTTTGAGCACGACCGCTCCAGCGGTGTTGCACGTTCAGCCGTCAGGCCCTGCCAAGCCGGATGGCTAACCGGCGCCTGCCTGCAGCTGATTGCCACGATATCTCCACCAGTGGGAATGTGCGCAGGCTGCGGCCCGCGAGCTTACGCCGATCGATTACGACCGGCCGTGATCGTGCCGACGCCTGGGTTTCGCCGAGGGGGTCACAGCTATTTCGATCAGTTTCCCTGCCCTGGCTGGCGGGACGCAAGAGCGAGCGCCAACTCTTTGAAGATCTTGCGCCGGATCTCAGCCCGCTACCGGCTGACTACTGGACGCCTGCAGGCCAGAACCCTGCCGCCAAGAGCGGCGAGGAAGCTGGTGAAGTTGTATCGAGAGATGCCTACAGGATGATTCCCAGATCAGCTATTACCTGAAAGGTGCCGTGGTTTCCCTGGTCCTCGATCTTGCCTTGCGGCGCGGCCGTCAGTTTGCCCTGGCCGAAGTCTTGCGTGACCTGTTGCGCAGCCTCGGTCGCTGTGGAAAGGGCTACAGCGAAGAACTTTTTGGTTCAGACTATTCCTTGCCGAGCGCCAGATCTGGCCGATGAACCTGCCGCGATGGCTCGAAAGCTTTCGATGATCCTGATCTTGACGCCTAATCTCCACGATGTGGAACTTCAGCTTCAGGCGGTGGTCCACGCCGATCATACACGGGCTTCCGTTGTGAACGGGAGAGGCTGAATGAAGTGCGCGGGTGCCAAAGCGCCATGGCCCTGGGCAACAGGCCGGCCTGGTCGTGGGTGATGAGCTGATTGCCCATCCGATGGCACTTGCGATTGCCGGCCGCCCTGGACGACCTGCCGCCCCCTGGCTCGTCGCTGGCCGGCCTGATATCTGTATATCTGATCCAGCCGCCGCGGCTGCCTGCCGTCAGCTCAGCCTAGCGGTGCGCCCGGCCGAGTTGCGATCGCGACTGGAACGCTTGAATCCCGATCCGAATGCCTCTCCCAGGCCTTGGCGGCGGCGGAACCGAGTGGCTGGGGCTCCACTGCGTGTGATGTGTTCCGCGTCTGGATCGCCTCGGCTCAGCGGTTATCCCGTTTTCACGTGGCGGCTGGTGATGGTGGGGATTGGCGCGTTGGCGGGGATCGGCGGCCTGGGTGGGTGGCCGTGAATGTCACGCTGGAGCGGGGGAAGGTCAGCGACCGTCCTTGCTGCAGTTTGCTGGAAAACGTCAATGGCCGTGAAAGGCGCCGGCCGCGGGACCGCCTCTCCGCGCCGCGCCGCGCTCCGAAAAGCCACACCGTCCCTGGCTCAGCTCCGATGGGCCGCCGCTGCACCACAACCCAATCAGCGGACTTTCGACTCACCCAATGCTCGCTGGTCCTCCAAACCAGCATCGCGTCCGTCTACGCATCATCCCACAATTTCGGCGTCCGTTACGACCGCGAATGCATTCGCAACCCGATCGATCCCACGCCCCAGATTGGTGGTGCTCGCACGAACTGTTTTTTTGGAATGGAAATCGTGCGTGGGCGACCTTCCAGACCCCCCATCCCGAGACGAGGATCAGGTCAGTTTACTCACGTGATGGAATCGGCTTGATGGCGAGGTGGTGGCTGGCGCTTGTAGCCCACTCGCCGGCATTCGGTGCCGGAAATTCAGCTTTCAACGTCAGTGGGTTGTCACCAATCGGATGTGGGCGGGTTCGTGAACAATTTCGCCTGCATCTCAGCCTCGAAACCCCGATCGACCGGCGAAGACAACGATCCGTCCGCACAGCGGCTACAGCCTGCCCAGTAACGACGCAACGGCGTGGTGCTGACCGATGGGAATGCGCCGTTTTCGACTTTCCCGCCAGTCACATCACCACCCACGCCTACGTTGATCTCGCGGTGAGCGGTGCCGAATGCCCCGCAGTTTTTGACTGGGCTGCTTTGGAGTCCGAGCTCGCGCCCCTCGGATGCTCTGCTGAGACTCGAAACGGATCTGGGCGCGACCCGAAAAAGACCTAAGGATCACCGGCCAGATCGTTGGCCTGTAGGTGGCTGTAAGATGGAGGGCATGCAATGGCGGGATCCTTGCATGTAAGCTGAGAATCCTGGCCGGATTAGGTCCGAGCTTGCCGTTGTGCAGGTAAGGCCAGGGTGGCCGAGCCTTGGCATCGCGCGGGCTGGCACTGGCCCTCCCAGCAAGTGGTCGGTGGGGAAGCGAGGTCGGTGGAGAGGCGAGCGAACTTGCCCACCAGCAAGGCCACATTGCTTTCTGGATCCAGCAAAAAGCTTTTCGCGGGCAGCGACCATTTCTGCCTCGCTGGCATCGGGGCGCAGCAGGCCCTGATGAAAACCAGTTCAACACCGGAGCTGGGCGGGGCCCATGAGGTCTTGAAGCAGGCCGGACTGGGCCCGGGGCCCCCCCAAGGGCAGATCTTCGCCCGTTTGGCCCGTTGCAGCTCATCAAAGAGCACAGCCGCCACCAAGCACGGGTTTGACCCCTGCTGTTTCGACTCCCTCGGATGATCGGCTTGCAGGTGCTCCAAGCGCTGGAAGGGTGTGGGCCCCAACGGCGTGAGCCTGGTCGAGGCCCCGGGTGAGGAGTTGGGCCAGCTCTGCTGGGGGCCATGGACGGCCAAAAAGCGGCATTTTGAAGCTCACTGGAGTTCTCTGGGGTGAAAATATCAACGGGTTTCGGCCGCTGTCCCTCCAGGCTCAGGGCAGAGGCAACGAGCTGCTGTCGCTGCCACCACCGTTTCGTGCACAAGCGGTGGTGATTCTGAAAGGGGAAGGGGGCGGCTGCTGCCCGATCAGCCCCAATCAATGGCAAGGCTGGCCACCGGTGCCAGCCTGGAAAAAGGCCATGGACCAAACTTTTGTCCACGTTGTTTGGAAATGAAAAACAGACGGCTGGCGCCACGTCGTGAAAGATTTCAGGAATCTTTCATCATTTTAAGCGTTGAATCTCTGGCTTGATCCAGTCCTGGGTCGTTTAAGCGCTGTCCATTGCCGCTGGGAGCTTTGGCTGACGGGGCTTGGCCTAGATGGAGCCTTTGCCTGGAAACGTACCGATAGGTTAGCTTCAGACCCCGATGAACCACCCTGGTCGGATGAACGCTTTCTGATTTCATCCCTCCCGAGCCCCGGCTTCAGTGGGAGCGCTTTGTGCGTTGCACTGGCACCAACGGAGGGTCTGGGCCTCTGGCTGGATGTCAGCCGCATGGCGCTGACCGATCCAAGCTCGAGGCGTTTGAGGCCGGCCTTCAGCGAGGCCTTCGCGGCGATGCGGGAGCTGGAAGCCGGAGCGATCGCCAACCCTGAACGAGCAACGGCCGGGTGGGGCACTACTGTGCTGCGGGAACCCCGCAAGCTGTGTCCCGGATCAAGCTGAGGCCGAAACACAACGTTTCGGAAAATTGATCAGGTCCGAGCGTTTTTGGCCAAGGCGTGCCTCGATCACAGCCGTCAGGCCCCCGGAGCAAGGCCGTTCACGGACGTCCTCTGGATCGGCAATTGGCGGTTCCTTGGCCTTGGGACCGTTGCTGATCCTGCGGGCCCTGCAGCAGGAGGGCGTCGGCCCTGCCCTTTCATTTCCTTCGACAATGTCGATCCCCAGGGCTTCTCAAGCCGCACCCTGAACGGCCCTCGCTGATCGGTAACAGACCACCCCACTGGTGGTTGTGGGGTCCAGCACGTCGGGCGGGAACCGCCCGAGCCCATATCGGCATGGAGCAGGCCTAGGGCTTGCTGCGGGAGGCCAGGGGCCGGCAACTGGCCAGCCCCAGGCGGTGGCGGTCTCGATGGCGGGCAGTGCCCTGGATCGCCAGGCCGTAAAAAGCGGAAAACAGGTGGCTGGCCCGCTTCGACATGGATTGGGTGGGCGGGCCGGCACGCAGCATCACCAGCGCTGTCGGGTTTGCTGCCCGCGCGCTTTTGATCGGTGCCGATCTAGCGCGCTTTCCCCTGGAGGGGTGCCGCGATGGAGTCACGCGCCACCCGGGTGCCGATCTCGAGCCACGACCCATGCCGCCCTGATGGCGGCCCTCCCTGGCATGCCGCCGGCGCCGGAAAAGGGCAGCGCGAACTGGTCGTGCTCCCTTTATCGCGACAGGCTTGAGGTTGTTCAGCCGCTAACCTGCAGCAACTGGGTGATGGAGTCCATTGGCAAACGCCTCGATCGTGCTGGCAGGTGGTGCACAGGGCCATGGCCCCGTGTACGGCAAAAAGGGCTCCTCCGACCAGCACGCCTACGTGCACAACTGAGTGATGGAATTCGACATTTCTTTGTCACCTTCATCGAGGTACTTGGACGATCCCGCCGAGATTCAAGCCGTCGATGGTGATTGGCCTGGCGACTTTCCTCGATGGGCTTTCCTGCAGGGAACCCGTGCGGCGCTCAGTGAAGGGGGGCGCCAGTCGATTCAGCCTCACCTGCGCTGGCTTCGATGCCCGGGCCGCTTGGTGCCCTTGTTGCCCTGTTTGAGCGGGCCGTTGGCCCTCTAGCCGAACTGGTCAACATAACGCCTACGGACCAAACCTGGTGGTGGAGGCGCCGGCAAGAAGGCCGCTTTGCCACGTCCTGGATCCTGCAAAGCTCCGAAACGCGAAGCGCTGCTTGCCGAATGGCGAAATCCGCAGCCTGGAGATGATCCAGACAGCCCTTGGCCTCGAGAGCCCGGAGCCCATCTTCTGGTTTTTTTATCCTGCCATCTCTGCGGTAATGATCGCGGCTACAGCTGCCCACGAGGGATCCTGGGCCACAGCCCAGATTCCCTGCGCTTCTGCCAATCATGAATCCAATCCAGGGCCGCCGTGGCCCTGGCCGCCGGAAAGAGCCGCTGAGATCACCACGATCGATGTTATGGCTCCACCTTCAAGACGGCGAAAGTGCTCCCTCAGCGTGTGGCCAGTGGCGTCTGTCACACCGATGCCTACACCCTCTCCGGCCAGGATCCGAAGGGTTGTTCCCGGCCGTCTGGCCCTGAGGTGGCGGCGGTGGTGGAGGCCCTGGGCGAGGGGTGACCTCCCTGGCCGTCGTGATCACGTGATCCCGCTCTACACGCGGAATGCCGCGCTGCTGCGTTTCTGCCTGTCGGGAAAAACCAATCTCCTGCCAGGCGTTCGTGCATCCCAGCCGGGCCTGATGCCCGATGGCACCAGCCGCTTCTCCAAGAAACGGCAAGCCCCATCTATACTACATGGGCACCTCCACCTTCTGGGAAATACACCGTGGTTGCCGGAGATCGCCGTGGCCAAGATCAGCAATGCGCACGCTGAGAGGTGTGCCTGCTGGGCTGCGGTGTGACCACCGGCATCGGCGCGGTTGCTTCAACAACGGCGCCAAGGTTGGACAGCAGGGCGCCACGGTGGCCGTGTTCGGTCTCGGCGGCCATCGGCTGGCGGTGATCATGCTGGGGCGGTGAATGGCCGGGGCCAGCCGGATCAATCGGGGTTTGACACCAACCCCCCTGAGAAGTTCGCGGTCGCCCGCCAGCTGGGGGCCAGCGAATTGCCTTGATCCACCCCACGGTCAGTCGCCAAAACGGCCCGATCCAAGGAGGTGATCGCCGAGCTCACCGATGGAGGCGTTGATATTCCTTTGAGTGCATCGGCAATGTGGAGGTGATGCGGGCAGCCCTGGAGTGCTGCCACAAGGCTGGGGGTGAAATCGCACGATCAATCGGTGTGGCCGGAAGCAGGCCAGGAGATCGCCACCACGGCCGTTCCAGCTGGTCACCGGCCGGGGTGTGGGCGCGGCTCGGCCTTCTGGCGGAGTGCGCGGCCGCAGCGAACCTGCTGGTTTATGTGGAAGCGCTTCGAGAAAGGCGAAAGATCCCGCTCGACACCTTCATCACCCACAACCCATGCCCAGAGGAGATCAACAGGGCCTTCGATCTGATGCACGCGGGGTTCCAGAGCATCCGCTCTGTGATTCATTCAACGGGCTGATGGGACTCGCTTCCTTTCTCACAAGCTCAGTGAGACTCCGCAGCCTTTCGGCGGGTTGCCATCAGCGTTTAACCGCATCATCGCAGTGCTGACTGTGGCCAGCCCTGGCGGTGTATCTGCCGCCCCAGGCCTCGCTGGAGCCCCCAAGGTGCCGGCGCTGTAACTGGCTTTCGGGTCTGACCTGCACCGATGAGAACTTCATGCAGAGGCCGGGGCCCCTATCGCCTGGCCGCCCAGCCTGGTCTTGCCCTGATCGCCCCTGACACCAGCCCCCGCGGGGCCCAAGGTTTCCGGGGATCCGGAGGGGGCCCTGGGACTTCGGCCACGGGGCCGGCTTCTATCTCAATGCCAGCGAGCCCCCCTGGGCACGCCACTACCGCAATGCACGACTACGTGGTGCATGGAAGAGTTCCGGCGCTGCTGGAAAGCGGGAACTGCCCCTCAACGAACCCGCCGCGGCATCAGTGGCCATTCGATGGGAGGGCACGGGCCTTGTGTGCGGCCTTGCCAATCCAGGGCCGCTACAGCTCTGTCCTCGGCAATTCGCCCCAATCAGCCACCTCCAGCCGCTGCCCCTGGGGCGAGAAGGCCTTCAGTCGTTTACCTGCGGCCCCGATCGCAACCAAGCTGAGTGCCTTGGGATTGCGGTGCCGAGCTTGAATTCGCCTTGCAGCGCCGCAGCGGCTGCCGCTGCTAATCGACCAGGGACTCGCGATCCTTTCCTGAGAGTAGCTGCGGCCGCCAGGAAAAATCTGAAAGAGGCGGGCTCAAGAGGCCGGCCACCCACATGACGCTGAGGGCCAGCCCTGGCTACAACCATCAGCTACTTCTTCAATCGCTAGCTTCAATCGACGACCACCTGCGCCTCACGCTGTGGCCCTGCTTGCGTCTCCAGGTTTGACGCGCTTAAGGCACCAGGTTGACGAAAGCTTGCCGGGCTACCACGATCACGCGGTCCGGGCGCGGTCCGGCGTGGGGCCTTGGCATTTCAGCCAATTGAGGGCGATCTCGCTCTCTGAGGGCCCAGACGCTTTCAGGTGGCGGCATCGGCATCCGGCGGGCACCTCGCAGCTGACGCCGCACCTTGGCCTTTCCACCTGAATCACCAGTTTGGCACCGTGGTCCTGGATCAGGGCGTGGGATCGGCCACGGGCCAGCGCTGGCGGTGCACGCGCCATTCCCACACAGCCGTTTGCCAACAGCTCCTCGGCCCAGGTGGGGAAGCGAAAAGGGGCCCCAGCAGGATCACAGGGCGCTCAAGGCTTCGATCGCCACAGGCCTCGGCCGCGCCTCCAGCTGGGCCGCCATGACGTTGCTGAGTTTCATCAGCTCCGAGACGGGCGGTGTTGAAACTGGTAGTGGCCGGGGGCGCCAGATCGTCGTCGATGCGCGGCGATGGCGGCCGTGGACGGGCCCGGCGCAGTTCCTTCTCAGCCGGGGGTGCTGGCCGTTTTGCGGCGGCTCCTGGGGTGCTCCGGCAAGGCGCAGTCCGCGGGTTACAGCAGTTTCCACCAGCGCCACAGTCGCTGCAGAAGCGGGAACTGCCCTTCCACATCGGGTCACCACTCCAGATCTTTTTCCGGTGGCGCCTTGACAGGATGAACACCCGGGCGTGTCAGCCCCGTAGCGGTCGATCACCACGGCTGGATCGACGCGTTGGACCTTCGACTTGGACATCTTCTCGAAAGAAGGGTGTCGAGCCGCTCGCCATCATCGGAATCGCGGGATCGGCCGATCGCCCACATCGGCCGGGGCAACGTATTTGCCCGGTCTTGCCGGGTTCTTGTAGGTGATGGCCTGGCAACCATGCCTGGGTGAGCTAAGCGCTTGGAAAGGGTTTCATGAAGCTGAGCAGGCCCTGTCGCGCAGCACCCTTGGTGAAAAAGCGGGAATAGAGCAGGTGCAGAATCGC
>Ga0163217_1067752_pt1 | contig 13300 bp, 16 predicted proteins | sample SynspAceP_FD_185933 | JGI IMG/M metagenome (GOLD analysis project Ga0163217, IMG submission 185933) | Saline lake microbial communities from Ace Lake in Antarctica - Synechococcus sp. Ace-P (PacBio error correction) | ecosystem: Environmental > Aquatic > Non-marine Saline and Alkaline > Saline ...
TGCAGGAGATTGAATGGTTAAGTCCGCAGAAAATCTTAAATAATCAGTGGAAGACCATAATCCCGGCAGAAATTACGCAAGATGAAAACCGCCAAAGATTAAGGCTTTTAAAAGCTTAAATTGGAAATTTTTTTGTTTTAATTTTTCAAGATTTGTAAGAAGGGCCCCATGCCAAACCAACTTTAATAGCCTTGAACTCTTTCTGAAGTTCAGTGGGGCATACCTGGGTAATGCATGAATATCTCTAATGTGGGAAGACAGGGGTTTTGAGCAGCTTAACACAAATGAAAATGGCAAAGCTTTTTTAATATCTGTTAAAATCTGCGTTATCTGCCGGAATAAACTTTATATTAAACTCTTGTTTGTTCTCTGTGGTTTAATCGTTCAATAAATCAAAGTAGATGCCCAGAGTCACAGTCAATAAAAAAAAGCCCCACAGAACTGCCGATGCAATCCCGGGCCTTTTTAAAATTCGATGGTGGCTCGCGAACCTGGAATCGAAACCAGGGACATTCATGTTGGATTTTTCTCTACCCTTGTCTACCAACTGAGCTATCGAGCGAACAAGGTGCGGTATTAACCCTGTCCAAGCCTTTGCTGTCAAGTCCGTCCTTAAGCGGCTTGGGAAGTTTTCTCCTTGGTACATTTTATACAGCCATGCTTGTAATGACGGGCAGTTTTGCATCGGGGCACAAATTAAAAATGAATTACAGCCAATCGTATTTTATTGTGGGTATCAAGTGTTTTAGGCGATAGTTTTCGACTTTTTTATTTTTTCTCGCCATTATTCGATTCGCCAGCCATTAGAAAAAACGGCCTGTGCTGTTGAAGCACTGGATGAGGAATAATGAAGGTGAACGATAAGGAAGCAGAATCTCAATTTGCGCTCTCTGTGAGTTATCCAAGAGCCGCTCAGGAATGGCATCTCATCAAAAGCAGACGTTGATGGAAAGCTTCCTTTAAACCCCTGAAATACGTGCCTGGCGTTAGTCATATCCGACTCAGGATCTGCGATTGGCCCGTTCGCGATGTGCTGAGGCTGCGCTGAATCTTCGTCTGCTCAGTCAATGAGCAAGGATAAGTTAAGAACTATCGCGCTTGAAAAACCTTCAACAGGCGACAGAAGCGTAGCATCAAAAGAGTGAATTACGCCAAGACACTTATTGCTGGCCAGGCAGAATCCGCGTTAAAAACAGCAACAAGTGAACAATTTGCAGGCTGAAGTGCGCCATGCCTCAACCCATTTGCGGAGTGGGGTGATCAATGGTTGGTGTTAACAAGTTCAATCTGCTGATGTCGCGGGAACAGAGATTATTAAGAGTGGACTGGCGGCGGGCAAAGCTGAAATCAAAAGTTGACACAGTTCGCTGGCAACTAAACCAATCAGCAAAATAATCGTGGGTCAGGCGCAACGACTTGCTTGCCGCTATCAACGGCCGATGGTTTTAAAGGAGAAAACCTGGTATTTCCTCATAACTCATCGGTTTGCCCAAACAAGGTGCGCAATTACAGGTCTGGGGTGCCCACTGAGCAGGGTGCCCTTTCAGCAAGTGCTGATCTCCGTTATCAGTCAGTGGTTTTGTACGCGGGACAACCATGGGGCCTACTTTGCGTATGGGATAATCAGCGCCTTTCACGGAAATTATCGCCTGCTAATGGCCATGAAATCGGTTGAAGGTATTTATCTGCGCAAGGCTTCCATCCTGGCGATGGCCGTGGTGACATAAGGGGCTCAGACTTTGCTAATCGCGAAGAGTTCAAATTTGGCAAATTCAATGATGAAGACGATGATGAATGACTAGTCCGTATCGTCACGAATCCGATATTCAATAATTAACAAGGAACACGGATGCTTTCTCATTTGGTTTGCTTTTTTTTCGCGTTCGTGCCGCGGTGTGGTGCTTGGATTAGCGTTATTGATGCTGGGTTTTGTTCGTATCAGCTTTATAAAGGAGCGGATATGTTCCTGAATTCGCGCCAAAGCAGGTGATTATTCAGACCGAGCGTCAGGGTTTAACGGCCGAGCAGGTGGAAACACTGGTGACCAACGATTGAAAAATTCCTGGGGGGGCTTCGGATGTGATGTTTTCGTGCGTTCGCTTTCGACTCCCGGCTTTATCGTTGTGATTATTACAAATTTGAAGATCGGAAAGTGATATTTATCTTAACCGCCATTAATCTCTGAGCGGGTTGATGGCCCCGCACGAGGGACAACTGCGCAAGGCGTTAGGCCCCGCCATTTGATGGTGCACTGGAATCCTCATCCGGCACCATTAATGACCATCGCTTGACATCAAGATATTCCTGGAATGCGGCTGCGGGAAGATGGTGGACTGGACATTAACACCAAGATTTGCTCGCCGTTGATGGGGTACAGATATAAATGTATTTGGGCGGTGCGGAAAAAATGCAGATCCAGCTCGATCCGAAAAGCTGGCTTCATACCATCTGTCACCATGGAATATCTGTCACAGCCGCTCGGGGAAGCCACAGTTTTTTAACAAGGCAGCGGAATTTGTTGAAACCAAAAGCCAAAAAAAAAAATTCAAAAGCCCCCCCCCCGCATGATGCTACAAGTTGTGGGGCCGCAAGCCGGTCAGCGCCAAAACGATGGAAAAAGTAGTTGATTCGCCAGCAGGGCCAATCGGTCTGCATCTAGGTGATGTGGCAAAGCATAGAATACGGACGCTGCACCAGCCATCGGTGGAGCGCAATCAGCGGGGAGGCCCGGCATTGTATTGATGGTCCCATCCGGCCAATATAAAGCCAATACGCTGGCGGTAACGCAGCAATTGAAACGGCTTTGAATGAGTTCCCGCGAGGTTTTGAAGTTGAATGGCAATTGGAATTACATGCTGATTTATTCCGTCCGGCAAACTATATTCAAAACTCACTGGCGAATATTTCAACATCATCTGCTGGTTGGTGGCGGTCTTGGTGCTTGCTGGTGCCTTTTTTATTCTGTTTCAATTTAACGTACGGCGAATTATTTCCATGACAAAGCGATACCGCTGGTCGTTGTTTGCCCGCATTGATAGTGCTGCCTGGAATTCGGGCGGTCATATCAATATTATGGTGCTGGGGCTGGTCTGGCTAATCGCACTGGTGAGTGGTGATGACGCCATCATTGGATACCGAAAAATATCTTTCGACGATCTGCGTGAAATTGCGCAATTGAAGCCCGCCCCCGTCAATTCAGATTCGTCTATGAAGCGTCAATGAAGTGCGTAGTTTCGGTGTTTACGCCAGTTTGATAGTGATGCTGGATTTGTGGCCCGTTATTAACACTGGGCGGCGGTGGCCGGGCGAAATGTTGAACCTTAGGTCAGGCCTATATTCTGGCGATCCTGGCATCGTTATTTGTGGTTACGGTTACTCCGGCGCTTTGTCATACGTCTGCTCAGCCGTATTGGCGTTACCCGGACGACAGAACCACCGCTGATTCACTTGGCTGCAAATCGTTTTATGGCCGTGTTCTTAAAAGTGACCTGTCGATTCCCTAGATTGATTGAATCACAGTCTTGATTTTGTGTGTGGCGGGTCGCCAGTTTTACTGCCTATTTCGGGGGACGTTTTTTACCAGAGCTACGTGAAGGCCATTAATATTATCACACAGCCAGTGTGCCCGGAACCTCACTAGAGGAAATCCTTGCGAATTGGCGGGTTGATTAGAACAACGAGTGGCAGCAATTACCCGGAGTACGTGCGCTTCACAATGGGAGGTCGTGGCGAACGTGGGGCGGAACTTTCGGTACCCATTTACAGCGATATGAAGTTGGATTGGACCACTTTCCGGGTGCTGAACAAGCAGGCTATTCTGGATTGAAATTCGCGAATTCTCGAAAGCATTCCGGCATTAGTTCGGAGGTCAATACCTTTTTGAACCGACGTATTGATGAAAACTATTTTCCGGCTATACCTCGCCGGTGGTGGTGAAATATCTAATGGAAACGATCTGGATGCGCTGGATTCGTAAAGCCCGTGAAGTGGCTGAGGTGATAGCCGAGAATCGATGGAGCTACGATATCCAGCTACGTGCCCCCGCCCCGGTGAACCACAGCTGGCAATTACCGTATCAAGCCTCGAAGAGTTACCCCAATGGGGTTGAAACCGGCGACAGTGATGCAGAATATCAAAACGCAATTTTGAATGGGTATTCAGGTCGGTCAAAATCACAGAAGGTAACCGGCTATTTGATATTCGCGTGGTATTGCAGCGAACTTGCGTGAACAGCCACACCAATACTCGTTTTGCCACTACGAACTTGGACAATCGGATGCTGACGCTGGGAGATGTCGTCGAGTTTACAGCAGGTTTCAGGTCGACATGCGATTCTTGCCATTCATGGCGCCCAACGGCTGCAAACATGCACCTGTAATGTTACCAGGGCCGCCGATTTACGTCGTTTTTTTACTGAGGCTTACAGCAGCGAGACATGAGGATGTGGCAGTTTGAATGCGGATACTATCCCGAGTTTACCGGTAGGCCGTTGCTGAAGCCGAGTCTCGCAAGGATCTGCTGATCATTCCAACTTCCTGATAGGGACTGGTGGTGTTAATCTGCTGTATATGGCACTGCGAAGTGTACGTAATACCTGGCTGGGTGCTATAAATCTGCTTTCTCGTTAATTAGGCGGTGTGATGGCCGCATGGTTTAACGGGGGGGCGTGTTATCTAATCGGTTGCTGGTGGGCCTTTGGTTGACTTTATTTTGTATCACATGCGTAATGCCATCATGGCTGGTTTTCACATTATCAGCATCTGATTGAACATGAAGGCAAAAACCTGGGTAAATGGAAAGGCATTCAGGGGCGCTGGAGCGTCTGCCATTCCATTTTGATTTACTGCGGCTGGTGACAGCGTTAGCGATGCTGCCGACTTGCGATTAATGCTGACAGTCCGGGCCGGAAATTATGGGGCGGATGGCGGCATCATTATCGCGGGCTTATTTTTCGTCAACATTGCTGACTTTATTGGTACTGGCCCAGCGGTGATGCTGCGTTATGGAGAGTTTAAAAGCAACGTATCACTCAAACGGAAACCACCATGCAAAGGCAATAATGGCCCGAGCACTACTGCGTATGAGGATTTGTGTCAAGCAATCCATCCAGCGACCAATAGCAAAAGTTTCTGATGGTCTTATTACGCTGATCAAGCAAAGACTGGTAAATCTGTCTGAGTTCATTTGCCGGAAAAACGGATTAAGATCAGTTTTCCCTGTCCAGCGGCGAATCAGGTTCGGGATCAATAGCCCACTGGTATGGGTGTTGAAGTTATACACATAGCTGGTGGATACTTTTCGGTGGCAGAATTTTACCTAAAAATGAACTTAGACCCGTGGGCAAGGGTTCAATCGGCATCCGCCGGAAATCAGTTACACTGACATTCTGCTCTGCACCATCTCGATGCCAAACGGATACCTTGTCCGAAAATTACGAATCAGGCCAGTCTGAATAATACCCAAAGCCTTGAACATCTTCTTTCCTGTTTACCCGGTGCCGCATAAAACAGACTATCCTGCATGTTCTTTCTGCTGAATCACTATCAATCTAAATCAGCGATATCCAGTTTTTGTACACCAAGGCTGATGGTGACGACATTTCCTGATCTCTGGTATACCTGAATATCTGCCAGTTCACTGGCTTTTAATTCTGCTGCTTGATCTGTTTCTGCTGGCGAATCTGAGTTCACAGGTGCTTCATGATCAATAATTTCGCGTTTTAACAACTCAACCAGCGGGGCAGTAATGGTCTCGCCCTGTTCAGTCTCGATGGTATGCGCGCGAATATGATCCTCTCTTTGGTTTTGCAGATCCTGCAACGTGGTTTGTTCTCTGATTTTCTCGTAATAACGCAGTGTCAAAGGGGTATCGTCCCACTTAAAGATGTTGGTCATCCATCAGGCTTTTTTAAGTGGTGATGCGTTTGTTCAGCTCTGGCACGGGCGATAATATGTCCGACGGCACAAACATATCATCATTATTCATTGCCAAATGGTATCCGAAGTCGAGATCAGCCAGGCGATCAACAAAGGTGTGTGTGTGGAGAGGTCGGCTACCAGGGCGGCGGCAGTTCTTCGGCAGAACGAATATTTCCAACGGTAAATCAGGTTTCAATGACTTCAATAGGCGGATCGACGGTGAGTTCACTGCGATTTGGGAGGGGCGTCCACTCATAACACGGTAGCCAAACAGTATAAACGATAACGGCAAGAATAGCCGCGATGATTGTGGAACCTGTACGGGCTTCAGATCCATTTGAAAACCGCTCAGTGGCATGTTTGTTAATTCACGTTGGAGAATAAGCTACCAAAAGTTGGTCGTCAGAATCAAGTTTCCCGGCACAAGCTGATCAATACATTTCGCTTACGAGATAGTTTGCAGCCATTCTTCAACCATTTTGGCGGAGAACATTATCTGTTTTTCCCCAGCAAATTTGATAAACACGCGGGCGAGGCCTTCGGCTCAATATTTAGTACAGACGCAGCAATAACGCTCTGTGATCAAGTTCTTAAGATCCGCTGTGGGCAGTGCGATGGGGATGCTCTTGATAACCGGAGTGTTCGATTGCCTGCAACTCAAAAACCAAATGAATTTTTAAGTAACTGCCTGCTGTTCGTTTTGACGCGTTTTAACTGGAGCTTCAGTGCAGGGCTGGGTGAGCGGCACCAAGAATCGGCCTGCTTTTTCAAAGGCAGCTTGTTGCAGTAATTTGGAAAACATTGTTGCACGCAACGCGAACTTGAAATGGCTTTCGCTAATCAATCAAATATGCTGCTGTTGAACAGCACCCAGGCAAAACGTTGATGGCAACACCTGTTTTAAACCTGGATAACTATCTGTTGACTTGATTGATTCATCGGAAACGCTGTCTGGAGTGGGAGGATTCTTCCGGGCGTTGGGATAACTGATGTCCCGATAGCTGGCAGTAGATTTTCTGCAAATACGTGGTGCGAGGGGGCTTGCGATGATGGGTGAGATTTGGAACAGGGCTGATTTTGGCTATGTAAATTCCATCGCTAATGGCCCGGTGAATAAGGCCGTGAATCGTCGCGTCTCGCGAAACCGGACTTCGTGTTTTGGTTGGATGTACTTCACATCTTACTCGAATCCAAGTTGGAATCGTCCATGTAAATAAACATACAGCCGGGTGTCGACCGGCGAATTAAATCCGCATAGGCCTAACGATCCACCTGACTTATCAACGATCCCGTAACGCGGCCCGTTAATAAAAAAGTAATTGCTGATCGGCTTTGTGTCGATGTGCATCAGTATGCCCCAACAGCCTTTTATATTGATCACTTCAAACTGTTGTTCAAAAGCCAGTGCCTGTTTGGACAAAGAATTTGGCCACAGATTTGCCGAATTCGGTGCCAGCCGTGAGCCTCGGTATGAGCAATAGGCAGGTTTCAGCTTTGTTCTTGGACCATTTAATTTCGAACAGTGAAACCGCACAATCAAACTGGCTAATGCCAGACGTTGTAGGCGTAGTGAGAAATTTGTTGTTGTTCGGTGCGGGCCACTGCGAAGAAACGTCGCGCGGGGGCGGGAGGTTAAAGAATAAGTTCACGGACCGCAAACTGTCGTACAATTTGGGTGGTGGAATGGTCGGGCGGCATCTGTTTCACCAATGAATTTTGGCCAGCCGCATTCACTGTCGTGCTGGTCGGAAATTAAACCAGATTGGAAACTGAGCTGATACTGGGCTAAGGGCTTCACCGCGGAATCCGCAGACCTGGAGAATCTGGCTGAGTTTGAATCGCTGGAAGATATTTTGCTGGTGGCATGGCGACTTAGCGCGAGAGCCAGATCATCCGCGTGAATGCCATGAGCGCATTATCCCGAACCTGTATCAGTTTGACTCCTGATCCTTCAATGGTGACATCAATTTCGGTCGCAGCCGCATCCAGAACTGTTTTCCACAGTTCTTTAATGACTGATTGCCGGGCGCTCGATGACTTCGCCAGCCGCATCTGGTTGCAAGTTGTAGCGGCAAGGCCAAATGGATACGTTTTTCGGTGTCCAGCAATCGACACAGTTTAACAGTTGGCGAACAGCAAATCCGCAGTCAAAATCTATCAAGGAATTTTTAGTACGTCGCCGACGCATCGAAGTTTGCTGGTTTGCAGATTATTGGTGGAATTTAAGTTCAGACAATACTTGACCCGATAGCGTTTGTGCAATCGTGCTTATGTATGCGCCAACTACTGAAATGCATGGTTGTTGGGGTTTCACCTGCGGGTTAATCGATTACGTTGAAAGTGAACCTGCGGAAATACCGGCCCAGCATTGCCTCCTATGTGTGTGTGAGTGCCTCGTCAAGAGTGTGAAATTGCTTCATGGAGTAAGATCACGCTTCTGTTAGTGATCCCCTGAGATATTGTATGACGCGCGTCGCTGTATATAGAGCGACTTAGTGGTGTAGTTCACTCCGGCATGACTCTGACAACACGGGATTAGTATGTAAGACACTGTGTGGTGTATGAGTCGAACATCTGATATACAGTGTATCACTGCGTCTGAGCCGCGCCTTCACGCACACTGATCGTGTCCTGTACCAACTTCAAGGCTGCGGCCGTGCCTGAGGTACACTAGTCAAATGCTGAATCCTGAGAGGCCAGGAATGTCATCTTGATGTTGATTCTCGAGTATTATTTGACTGCCGTCTTAGATAGAGAGCATGGAATAATAATGAGTTATGGCATGATATCTCAGCTGCACGGTCTTGCCAGAATCTGAGATGATAGACGGGCGCGCGGCGGCTGATGCACGATATTAGTGGACGATGACACGATGCTCTCGTCTGGGACCGCTGCGCGCTGTGTAGAGTGATAGCTGTGAGGCAGCAGAGAGTGTGCGAGGAGAGGAACTGGTGTTGTTGGCTGTTCTCGCGCGAGTGCGATCAGTCGTATAGTGTGTAGAGACTTGTCAGGGATCGAGCATCACTGGCACAGTCATAGTGATCAGGATGATGTACGCTGATCTATGAAGCAATTGCCGATAGTTGCTCATATTAAGTTCGTGAGAGACAGAGTGGTAGCCAAGAGTGTGTCATTGCCAGTTCGAGACGTGCAGTAGAATAGGCCATTTCCGACAAATGCTGACTAGGCATGTCTTGCACGCCAGCACGTGTTTAGGATCTCTCGGCACCAGATCGGAGACGATGTGAGGATTACTAATAGTGCTCGCACAGCGGGCGGAGAGATAGAGAGATACTAGTGTAACTCGAGCAAGGGATCGGCGACGGGGTAACATCGGTCTGCCTTCGCACCGTTGTGAGTGTTTTAGTGGCTGTTTGTGGCGGTGTGGAGTGGTCCATCAAGCTTGGTTTAGCTTGGGTGGACCCCTTTTTCATCTGGCATCAGTCAGCAACTTTTTCAGATGATTTTGAAGATTGGTTATGGCTCAGAGCTGTGGCCGGTACATGTTTTAAATCGACCAGAACTCCGATGTGAGTATTGACCTTGCCGGTGCCAGAGCCTGTATCTCATAGTCCGATGGCCTGTTTAAGATCAAAACCAGACGATAGGTCTCTGATCTGCTGGGCATGACGGAATTTTTTTCGACCACCGCGCTGTTAATGTCGGTGGGCATTAATTTTTTAGTTACCTTGCCGGCTTTAGATCGACAACTAATCGTGAAGGATTTGTTCAGTGTGGAAAAGCTGGAATATTTCCAATGATTATCCAAGAATCCAGTAAACTCCGGGTCAGCGTTGGTAATTTTTGGGATATACGGATATTGCTCAACCGATGCGGCATGCGCATTGATTGTAAACATCATAATATTCCCAAATCCAATACAAAGCGAGACAATAGTCAGTTCCTGCAATTCACTCAGCGCGCTTAGTTTGTGAATTGAAGGAATAAAAAATAACGACTTTTTTTCTATATGTTTTAATGAGATAGCGAATAAAGCTGAATTAGTGTGTGGAAGTTTTATCGCAAGATATCAAGAAGCGGTTTCAGAATAAGGCCGTGAAAATGACTTGTCGGCCGGAGAGTCTGATAATTCAATGCGATCGCAGCAAATATCCGGTTCAGTGTCAAATACGCTCTTAGCTTGCTCAGGCCCATTCGCATTAATGTCGGTATTTCGCAAAGAAAAATAATCTTCAATACCGAGAATAGGAAGCAAATGGTCTGTCCGGAGGTGCCGCGCAGGAGTACAGAATCAAAGAATGAATAGAGGAGTTATCCCGCTGATGGAATGACGAGTACATGTTCCACCAGAGTATAGGCTTCGGACTTGTTTAACTTTTCCAGTATCGTCCCAGAGCTGTCAAGTAGCCCCCGAACAAAGTGGTTTTGCCCGCTCCAAGATCAACCGTTGAAGATGAGGCAGAGAAGTGCTGATTCGGGTAATAAAAGTGAGCGCCAGTTTGGTGCCAAAATCCAGGGTAGCTTGGTTCCGTAGTGGAGCAGCGAGCCGAGCAGCATTAATAGATGAAGGTTAGCTTAATCTGCGAGATGCCGGCATCAAATCCATTGCCCAGTGTTCCGCGCGTTCGACCATCAATTCAGGCAGGCCTTTCAGTTTCCGCCTGCATAACCATGGGTAGTTTACTGGGGCGCCGACACAGGCTTGCAGTTCCATTATCGGGAAACTGTTGTGCCAGCAAACCCGCGAAGTGACACCAGGCCATAACGTCACCGCATACCACTCACTTGCCTTCTGGATTAACCCCAGGTGGAGAGGCGGAGGTAGGTGCTTCCTCCGTTGAGATTAATGGACCGACCCTGTCAGCACCACACACACCGATAAAACGCCTGGTTTGCAGTTCATAACAGGCGCGCAAAACGATCGGCCTTGGAATTGTACTTCTGAGCTAACAACCTAACAAACGGGCTGCTTCACCCGGGTGTGGTGAGCACCCAATTATTATGAGTGTTGAGGGATTTGTTGCTCACAGCAGGTTTTAGACGCATCAGCATCCACCACCCATTGGGCAAATGTGGTTTTCGCATAGCTTTCTGAAATAACGCAATACCCCATTCACTTTGACCTAAACCGGGCACGGCCAACCGTATGAAGGGCATTGGCGGGAATGTAATGCAAAGCTTCCGCAGAGCAAATTGGGCCAATCTTCCACGCCGTAAACGACATCATTTCCGGGCCGGGCGGCCTGATTGAGGATTGACTATGGGCGCTGCGGGTGGCGATACTGATTAAACCAGCCGCCAACCCTTGCCTCCAGCTTCAGCAGCAACACGTGCTGCGCCCGCCGGCATGTCGCGTGGTCACCACCGATAATAAATAAACGGTGACCATTCTAAAACCAATTTGGCTGTGCGTCACGTGGTGCGAATGCCAGCTGCGTACGCTTTCAAGGCTGACACGACGGGCTAAATGGGGCTAAAGGACGTGTACTAACCAACTGAGGGCGTGAAGGGACTTTTAACGAATAAAACAGACCATAACAACCAGCAAAGTATCGGTCCTTCATGCACGTAAACAGGCTTTTATTCAGGCAAGAAAGCTCAAGGTGTGGTAGCGTGTACGCTGTACCTAAAGCTCGGCCGGTATTGGCCATGAAATGCCGGAGAAGGAATATCCAGCCGCCAGAAACGGGAATCACGCTTTCTGGTAATGTTGATTGAAATGGCATTAATGGCAAGAGCGTAGTCAACTTACTTCACGTTAAGGCCTGTACCTAAAAGTGGCATCCACGAATAACGTCGGTCGTGGGTAATTTATCTTCAAGCGGATCGGACGTTCAATTAGCCGGTCGCAATAAAAGCTTGCACGCGCACGGGAGCGCTTTCTGGCTCGATTGTCTTTTTCGTTGCGCGACTCTGAGAACCCAATGACGCGGTAATTTTCTTGGTTGCTAAATGCTGCCTGGCCCAAATTCACAAACCATCGCCCACGCATTATCTACCAGGGTGCCGCGCAAGACCACGCAGAAACGCGTTCGGCTTGAGCCATGGTCGATGTTTTTATATTGAATCCAGCGCGGCGTTCCCCAGCGCGGTAAACAATTAATTTTGCAGCGTGAAATATTTGGTGCCTGCTTGGGCGTGACGATACGTTCCAGTTCACGGTTTGTCAGCATGTGTAGAGCTCGTGAGGGCAAAGTTCGGCAATAAATATTAATCGCAGATGGAGTTAATCTCATTTCTTTATAATTAGCCCTGCATGGTCGAGTGTCCAAATTAGCAGTGCAGTGTCTCGTCAGCCGTGCGCTTCCTTACAGGATATGCAAATCTGGGCGCGTTCGTTTTTGGGCCTTTTTTGTTTTTGTGTTGTCAAAGCAAAACCAACTTGCTAGGGTTGGTCAGTGATAGTTGACCTGTCTGTCCGCAGAACGGATTCAACTTACAAACTGGCTGGCACGCGGCGGGATTTCATGTGGCGAAATGGGACTTTTAGTGCAGACGGCATGGGCAGTTTGCGGACCACATCCAGAAAGCTGGTGTCCCGGCAACCATTGCGGGTTATTTACCGCGAGAATGGATTCACTGCCGGGAGAGGTTGCTGGCCGATGGCCTGGCAAGTGAATGCGAGCAAAGTGGAGCTTGGTTATTGTTTTCCCTTACGCATTAGGAACGACGCGATTAAGTCACAAACTGGTACTAAGCGTTTTAACTGTCCGCTTCAAACGGATTGAACGAGTGCTGTTGGAACAGCAATGGGGTAACCGTGTTAGTTGTGTACCGTTATAGTGCGCCAGTAAGGCCAAGCCTTGGCTCAGAAGAATCCGGTCTTGGGATGTGCATAGGCAAGCATACGCAATGTACGATTAAAAGCCGGCAAAACTGGTTCGTATTTTTTTCTGGTGAACATTTACACCGATTCTGTCCCTGCCATTGACCGACCGCCGTCTACGCGAGCATTGCGGCAGTTGCAACGGCCCTGCATTGATAATCTGTTCCGACACAGGCTATTGGTTGAGCAGCGTAAGAAACTGGATGCGAAGACGATGTATTTGTCGTATCCTGAACATTGATTGCGCGGTTGCAGTATTCCAGTTGATTTCGCCCAATGATAGGGCAATCGCATTTATGGGCTGTGATATATTGCCAGCTGGTGTGCCCGGTGGAACATAGTTTGCCGCGCCAAATGAAGCCACAGAATGTCACGCCTATTTACCGCTGTGGAAGGTCTTGGAATGCCATCGCCGGGAACCTGTTTTTGTTGATGTTGTTTTTGCCTGGAGCCGAGCCAAACGGCAGCGTGTTCTGCAACCGCCTTGAAGGGCAGCCCTAATACGGCGTACATTTGGCATATCGATGCTGGCTGCGCCAAATATTGCCGTAGCACTGGGGTAATGCTCAACACTAACTGACAAGGTGTCTGGAGC
>Ga0163217_1004947_pt1 | contig 13298 bp, 10 predicted proteins | sample SynspAceP_FD_185933 | JGI IMG/M metagenome (GOLD analysis project Ga0163217, IMG submission 185933) | Saline lake microbial communities from Ace Lake in Antarctica - Synechococcus sp. Ace-P (PacBio error correction) | ecosystem: Environmental > Aquatic > Non-marine Saline and Alkaline > Saline ...
CACGCGGCGCGTACCCTCCGTGCCCACGCGTTTCTTGATTGCCATATCCTGCGCCAGTGCCGTTTATGTTCCCTTACAGCCGTTCCGGAATCCCCGCCGACGCAGCCAGCGCAACTGCTCCTGGCAATTACCAGCGTCGGCAAAGCGAAAAGTGGTAAAAGTGCCCTGCGGGTGCGGGAAATAGCGGGTAAACTCGCAACATAAAAAAGACGTACTACAGTGGAGTTTTAGATAATTTCAACCAGCGCCCTTGGCGCTGCTGGTGGCCATCATGGCGATAAGAGGTCGCTGGCCGCCTGCCGCTTCGCCACCGAGTAGCCTAAAGAATGGCCTTCTTACAGCGTGCGCGCCCCCCTGCCATCGTGTAATAAAAACCCCGGCTAAAGGATTACCTCGCTGGAGCCATGCCAACGCCCTAAGAGGAGCCCGTAACGCCATTCTCATTTGCCGTTGCTCAAAAAACTCTCGCGAACCTCGTCTGCTCAGCGCCGGCCCCCATAAATCGATGTAAGCAAAGATCGCTGTAAAGGGCCAAAATGGTCTGGATTGCCTCAGTGTCCTGGCGTGCGGTCAGAACACCGTTTACGTGGGTAGGTCGTATGGCAAAGCAGTCGTACAGCCCGTTTTTCCATTGAACAGACGAGCCGCCCTTCTGCACCGCGGCGCTATCCATATCGCGGCGGGCAGGAATCGGCCAGGCTTATTAGAGTAAAAAGGTTCCAACGAAAATTCGGTCACATTTGGTCCTGTTACTATCCGGTTCGCCGCCATTGGCCCAAGCCCGTCGCAGTTCTGGGCTTGGGGGTGCAGTCTGGTGGTGGATTTTCAGTGATCGAGGTAAAGGCCCATATCACCGCAAAGGCCGCCCATGCTCCTTGCTTGGTGCACATTGGCTCTGCAAGGGCTTTCCAGCCAATATGGCCGTCCGGCGACAGTCTGCCACTGGCGATGTCCACACCTGGTTTAACCTTTCCGCTGATCCGTCCGCTGTTGCGTCCTCCGGGTCCGGCCAGGGCCAAAGCCACCGGTTTTCGGCGGAAATGGGCTTTCCCAGCAGCCCCATTCCAATCATTTGGGGTGCTATCTGCGCGCGAAATCAACAGGTCCGTCCCCAAAGGCCGCCATATTTAGCCATGCTCTATTGGTGTACAACGGCTCGCGTACTCTAACTTCGGTTACCCGTCCAGCAAGCCACATCCAGCGCTCTTGACCCAACGTCAAAACCAATTATCGGCTTCCGGGGCTTGGCGCCGGGGCAGGGCCAAAGGTTTGTAGCTGCGCTCACGTAGACCGGACTGGGGCTTGAACCCGTTGTGTGTGCGCAATGTCGGCGTCCTCAATAAGGGTCGTGGGGCAACGGCCAGGCCGCAGAAAAAAGAGACCGAGGGTTGTAGTCACGGCTGGGCGGGTGGCCCGCGGCCCAATCTTTCAGTGGCAACCTTGGCAGCTTGGTGTTGAACAGCGGCTCGAAAAACAAACCGTCAACGGCTTTGGGATGCTGCAGGTGTGCTTCTACCCAAGGTTTTGCGAAAAAACTGTGGCCAACGCTGAAGTCAAGCCGTTTGTCATCGGACAAATTTTGCCCTGAGGCCGGGAAAACGCATTGGTATCGGGTTGGTTTACGGTGCCACACCACCTGTTCCATCGGGGTGTGGTTTTGGAGTGGCGTAACCGCCGTGTTCGCGAACAGTCCGCGCTGGTTGCTGCATTGGCAAACAACCGGGCACTGGCAAAAGCGCAGTGCCCCGGTTAACAAAAGTGTTTTCCATTTTGCCCTCAGAAACGCGTGGCCGTCGTCATCCGGTGAAAGGGCTTCAATGCCCAGTTCCGCCGGCCATGTCAATTGAACGGTTTTAAAAATAACCAGCGCCATGAATCGCCGTCGTTACAAAATTTTCGCGCCTTCATCGTGCCTGTGCAATCATCATATCGAACGCCCATGGGGGTCTGTGAGATTCGGAACTTGGCTTCATAAAGCCTAGTCGCCTGCCACTGGTGTTTGTCCACTGTTTATAATCAGTGTCTGCAATTCAGTCTGTGGCATTTGATTTGTTCAACAGGTCGGCCAAGTGCGGCCGGTTAACCGATGAAATTGTCCGACCCGGCGGATAGGTTCCGTGTAACAACGTTTTGGAAATGCCTTGGCCGTATAATAGTGGGAAGTTGTGGGTGTTACACTGAACATCAAACGTGTTCGTCTTCGAGTAGGAGTTTTTGCCTCGAGTGCGACTTCAATACTTCACCCGCCAGTTCGCCCTAGCGAACAGAGCCCATACCAATACAGCATTTTCTGAATGCTTCGCTAGCGTTAGCAGAACGTCGTTAAGCGCTGTATTGTCGGAGGAAGCCTTGACCCACTGCGCTGTCATCATTCCAAGATCGTCCAATCAACAGATCGTCACTGGCCGTCCAGGTATTGGCCACGGCGATCGCAGTGGCCGTTGGTGCAATCTTCACCTTGCTGGGTAGTGCGCTAACGGGGCCGTTCGCCATTGCCGGCGTCAAAGCCATTCAAGATCCGGCCCCACAGCAGTAAACTCGATGGCGTGTGAGCCATGAGGCAACGTTGGCCTCGGAGCCGCCAATTTCGTTCATATTGGCTCAGCATTCCGCCGTCATGAGTACTTAACTCCACTGCTCGCCACCTACGTTGATGCTGTCTGGCTATGATATTGGCGGTTGCGTCCGGCGTTGCCCAGTTCGTATTGGTAATATTTCATCGGATTGACTGTAGTCGATTAGGCCTTCGTCCAGTGGCGCAGCGTTTAACTGTTCTTCCCAGTCCGTCAATCAGGGGTGTTGCCAAAACGAAGCTTCGCTTTGTTGGTAGGGCGACACGTGCAGCGTCCAGCTTCTTTAGCGGCTTTCAGGTTGGCGTCGCTAGGCGCTGGCGATAACAATGCGGTCAGGCTGTGTTCAGTGGCGCGTGCGTTATCAACGAATCTTCAAAAGTACGTGGACAACGTCTGCGTATATGGGCCTTACCTACGGTCACTCTGAGGCTAACAACTGATTGGGGCTGGATTTTTGCAACGGAACCGTTGGTGCCGCACCCGACGAACAATAAAGCAGAAACGGCCAATCGCCAGCGATGCGGGCGGACTGAAAATAAATCATAAATAAAACTCCGATAAAATCGTTGTGTTTTAATAAATACTTTTTTAGCGTTCCGCCTTATTAAGTTACTGCGGCGCTTGTGCAAATCAAATAATCTTAGATAAAAAACTAACAATGAAATGATTGCAATAAGCTATGCGTGCTGTGTTACATGTGACGTCAGATAGAGTGGCCTAGCAGGCCGCTCTAATGCGCTTCCGTCGGATTAACACCAGGAGAATGGATCATGAGCAGCTCAGTTATCCACTTGCAGAACGCCCGCACAATTTTTTACCGCTTGGGCAAAAAATCAAAAGAGTGTCTCCCTATCCCGTTCAGAATCTGCCCGAATCTTACTGTTCAGAGGCAGCACTGAGCGCCCGTAAATAAGCAAATAACCGACTGTTCCCAAAGCGGTTGTTTGATACGTCCTGATACATCACCGGGGCCATGGGGGTGTTATTCACGTGAATGCGCTTGCGCCACACCAGCCTGTGGCTCGGCTTAATGGCTCCCCTTTTACTGGGAAGCGCCATTTATGCCTGAGCTTATCTCAATGCTTTTCCAATGCAGGCAATTCGCCGATGTACACAAGCACGCGCGCTGGTGCTGACACTGAATATTGATGGCAAGAAAAACGTCTGCATAGCCTGTAATTGACACCATTCACCGGCCGGCATGTGCGCTTAGCGATCTTGATGATGAACGCGCCCGCTCAAAAACCGGCCGAAGCTGATGCGGTATGTCGCGCAAACTCTGCCCAATTGAACAGCCTGGCGGCAGCCATTGGCAGCTGTTGCGCGGTATTGTGCAGCAAAACTCAACTCCGGCGCAACCCTGCGCCAATATCCTGTGTTCCCTGCCGTGGTTTGGGCCATTATCTACGTCGCATGCAGGACAGCCCTGGTGCGTTTTCGAACTGCATCCGTCAGAAACCAGCCGTTTGATCCAGTGGGCTCGTGGCAAAACGGTTGCGAGTAAACCCCAGATAGGACGGTCACATGGCGGGGCATGCTGAAAGTGCTTCCACCTCGTCAGCCGCGCTTGAGCTCGTGGCTTATTGACCCGTGCTTATTGAAGTAAACCGACTAACCGCCGTAGCCGAAACACTCAGTCGTGCATGCTAAAAATGCGCCCACGGAGTGTTTCCTGGTGTGGTATCCCATGTTGAACCTCTGGCCCTTGACAGACTTTTGGCTGGACGCCTCAGGCTGCCGGCCCGATTCGCAAAATTCTGCGAAAGTGAAGTGCGGGCTTGCATACGCCACCGGCAGCGCGGCATGGCGGTCCGGTATGCTGGTCATCAATCCACCCTGGGTATTGGATGAACGGCTGTCGCAGATGATGAACGATTTGGAGCGGCAGCGCGTCTGGCTTGGGGCCAACAGAATGGACTGGTTTGGCTCCGAGTAGCACCGCTTGTGCTTTCCGACTAGATGGGTATTTCTAAGTCTTTGACAATTATTAAGGATTGGCGGCAAGTGTCAAACACAAGCTGAGCAGGTAAATGGCGACAGCGTAATACACGCAGCGTCATGACATCGGTTTACGGTCGCAGCCGTCTTTTCCGGAGAGTGTGGCGGAGCGCTGTGTTGTTTTCCCGACTGTCCCAACGAGGGTGCCAATACGCAATCAGGCTCAAGGGCATCAATTCGGTGTTGCGAACGCTGCGTTCGCTGTTGTAGGTCAATGGCTATGGCGTTTATAGGTGTCAATATCCAGATCCTGTTTTCAATAATCTCGTGCCATGCGCGCATTCATTCATCGGCAGGCTTGTTGTGATCGCTCAGACTCTGCCTGTCAATTGCGGTCTTTGTATTCTTTCCCGTAGCGTGTCTATCTGTTGCCTGTGCATCGACGAACTTTGTGTACTGCGCATCGCTGTAAAAAACGCCGTGTGCGTTCCGGCTCTGCCGAGCGCTTGAAACTCTTCAAGTAATCTGCTTCAATCGCCGTAGCCTGTTGAGCCATCCGCGCTGGCAGCGCTGAGCAGGGCTGACGAAGCACTGTGGTGGTGAGAACACGCTTTGATCGTTTGTTCATGGCGAGAGCTTCCAAAATTGATGATCATTATAGATCAGGCTTTAGGCTTCACAAGGTGATATCGTTAGCAAATTAACGACCTGTAAAGTAAGGCCGGTAAAGGATAAGGTATAATGCGTGGCCTAGAATTCGCATGCATAGCCGTGGTGAGAGTGTAAACTAGACCAATTCAAAAAAGCCATGAAGTTGGCCCTGCCACGGTATTACTGTGGTCTCACCGTGCCAAACGTCGTTCAAGTTTGGGCACTGGCGGGATCTATCCCGCTGCAGCTGCTGTTAATTGGCCTGTGTGGCCTCTGTTTTAGTGATGGGCACGATTCTTGGTGCTACAGGGCCGCCTGGCGCCTGGGTTTCCAGCTGCGCCGCGGCAGTATGCGCAGTCATTTATGATTGGCCCTTTATTAACCCCGGGCCTCTAACCTATTTTCTTCTCTTGTTGGTGCCTTTGACCGCTCTGCCGGCCTCAGGAAGCTCAAACCCATCAATTACACTTGGGCCGCTGGGTGTTTGGCTTACCTGTCCCTGTTCCCTTTTCTCGGTCAACGTCTGCGGCGGCGGCGACATCGCGGCGGCTGGTTGTGTTAACCGCCGCGTATTTGTGATTTGCCCTCGTGCGCGGTAACCGATCCTGAGTTTTTCAAGATTCCGTGGGAGTGGTCCTTTGAGCCGTTGCAGTACGTTGGAATGGCCAGCTATTGGATTTATTGGCCACCTTCCGGCGAATACCACCCGCGACCGTGGTGGTTTGTTCCTGAACTTTCTATTGGCTTTGCCGGTCATTGTTTTGCAGCGGCTGTAGCCACCGACAGCTCTGCCATTTTTCGCTGACGGGTTCACTGTTGCGTCCGTTATTCTGCGTGTTATTGGAGAATGGGCATTGTCGTTTCCGTGCTGGTCCTATCGCCCATATAAAAGCCGAAATACACATGCGAAAGTTTAGCAATCTTATATTTAATATTCGCCGTTTTTGTCGTTGGTGTTTTATCTGTTTATTAGGGTGAGCGAATTTTTGCTCGTCTACTTACGTAGGGCTGGTACTGTTTTATAAGCCGCGCTTTGTGGTTGTCAGCAGAAAAATAGCCGCGCAGAAACTAGGAGCCGCCCCGCAAGGCAGTTCGTGAGCGGTGGCGGCTGAGTGGTCGGTTTTAATTCCTGGTTCGAACCGCCGGCCCGGCGCCCTTTATATCACCGGGAAGTGTCCTACTGATGGGAACCGAGCGTTTTCAGAACATCAGTGGCAGCCGGTCAAAGTGTGCTCGCACGCTCTCTCGCGCAAGGGCCCGCTGGTGTCTAAGCGTTCCCATGAGCTGTGTTTGGTGGCCGCGCTCATGCCATGCAGTTAGAGTGGAAAATCAAAGCGCTGCCCAAAACCGTAAAGAAGCGGTTTGGTAATGGCCAGTCTTACGCTGGAGACTGGCCTCCCCGACCAGTAGGTTTCGTGAGCTTGAAGGCGTGAACATGATCCTTTAACGACTTTTTCTTACGTCACCACAGGTGTTTAGCCTCTCGTTGTGACTGGAAAAAACAGATACTATTAAAAATACCGATTGGACCGCAACTCGTTGCTGGACAGGCTGAAGCGTTCGAACCAAGACAATGAAGCGAAGAGCTGAAGCCATGAAAATATGGCTACTGTCATTTTTTATGGCTGACTTTGGGTAGAGCATTCGCAGGTGGAATACCACCATGGCTATGTGGAACCTCGGCAGCATCAGGTCATGTGCACTATTACCGAAGGCACAGCTGCAACAAAGTGCGCGGGAACAGTTTTATGTAATGCACGGTTATTTCGATCACGTTGGGCTTTACCACCCAGCTGATAAGACCCCGATGCTTGGCCCCGGAAAGGAGTTTGATGTGCTGGCGTATGAACCACCGGGCCACGCTTTTTTACCAGTGGCACGCCGGCGGCGATAGGCATTTTTTGGAGAGTACAGCCAGTGCTTCCAGCGATGTAACGGCTAAAAGGTGCGAACAGAAAATTTCGCGGCCCTGGTATGCGTGGGCCAGAGCATCGGGCGGCGCCATAGCTGATTGACTAGCGCTGCTGTCCGAATCTATCATACCCGGGCCACATCAGAGTTCGCAATAAGTGGTTTTAACTGGCGGCCCACTGATACGTCCCCTGCGGGTTGGTTATAGCCCGTGTGTTTGCACACGGTGCTAAGTGCCTTTGAGTCAGCCGCTGGCGGCGGGCATTCAGTGCAAACTAGTGGCCAACCTCGAACGTCTTTCTGCAATTTCTTCGTAAAGGAATCGACCCACTGCAGCCCCGCGCTATGCACGTTGACGTGGTTTCGGCATTGCGCCAATGGTGCCCCATATGATGCCGCGCTCCGTTGAGTTCAGATATAACCGTGGTACAGGGCGATAAAAGCCTAACCGTACGATTGGCCTCATAATTTCGATTAAATTTCTGTAACAAGTTTTGCCCGAGTTCATGAAGTCAAGTTGCGCACTGGGCAGGCACCATCTGGTTTAACAGAGGCCCTGTGATTTGCAGCAACGGTGTTTAATATCCATCCATCGACCCTTTTTACGTGGCAGACGTGTGAACACGTTGTCGTAGACTCAACTTTATAATAAGGGACACGCCTGTGAAAAAACGATACTGTGCGGTACGTCTGGCCAGCCTGACCGCTGGCGGCCTGTAATGACATACGACCCATACACCGGGCGATACAGAAAACATCGAACGCCACCTAGGGTATGCAGTGATTGGCGCACTTGCGGCGCGGTAATTGGTGCGGCCCACTTCCAGTAAAAGTGACCGTGTAAAAGGTGCGCTGAATTCGCGCTGCTGGCGTGTGCGGCTATAGTGGCGGTGTTGTGTGTACATGGATCGCCAGGAAGCGCGACCTGCGCCAGCAGCTCGAAGGCACGTGCGTACGTGTGTGCGTAATGGCGACGAAAATCTCGCTGGTTCATAGACCGGGCAAACATTACTTTTGATCTCAACCCAACCCAGTAATTTCGCTCGTCAGTTTTTGGCGAACTCTGGAGTCTGTTTGCTTGGTAATCTGAAAGAGTTTTGATCAAACTATTCCAGATAGAAGGACACAACCGACAGCCTAGGGCCGGAGACAGCGTATAACCAGTTGTTGAGTAGCGCGCGCCGTCCTTCTGTCGTGACTTTCTGCTGAACCAAGGCAATTGAGTCCAGGCGCCAACCCGAGCGTGGGGTTATGGCGCACGTTACCCGGTGTCTCTAACGATCCAATCAGGCGGCCGCGAGCTAAGGAATCGGCGCGTTGACTAACACTGGTGCCCCATCGGGCTAAGCACGAGTATCATCGTGCAAGTGCCCTGGCCCAACCAGTCGCAAGCGGCTGAGCCCGCGGGCGACACCCGTATCCACGGAAGCCGCAAGGCCAGGGTGTGCGGGTTTCTATTTAAACCCCAAGCGCCAGCAATGCGCTCCGTCGTGCGCAGATCTTCGCCCACCGAGATATTGCGGCGCTATTGCCACGCCCAACCTACCATGCTGCTTCTAGCATGTAATTTAAATTCGAATGATTGCCGGATCGGCAGACTCTGCGTATCTAATTGCTGGTGGCCTTACACCACGTGGCCAGCCTGCGGCGCGTTGACAGGTTTCCAGTAACGGCAATTCCTAGCAGGGCACTCGCCGCATGTCTGGGTTGGCAAGGGCCAGCCCGGGGGTCCATCACCGGCCCGATTCGTTCAGGGCCCGAGAACAATCAGGTGTCGGCCTGAGGGGCGCTGGCGCGTAGGTGAAGCCCCAAGAGCTGCGTCTACCGGGCCGCGGGCAGGTGCAGCTCTTTCGTCGGTGGTGGTCGGTGAATGTCCAGCCCGGGGCAGTCTTCGTAAGATCGGCCCCAAGGCGCGGAGACTAAACCAGCGGCGCCAAGAAAAGCTACGCTGTACAGCTTAAACTACCTAGGGCGCATCAACGGCTTCTTCGCCGCAAGGCGCTCGCATGCCTGTTTCAGTTGTGAAAAAACCCGAATCCGTGGTGGCCGAACAGCTGTATGGCTCTGCGGTGTGTTAAAGCAATTGCCCTGCGGCCCTGGCGCTCGAATTAACGCTATGGCCCGAGTTGCCTGTTCAAGCTGGCCAATTTTGCCGGCTTGCAGCACCGTGCGTCACGCTGGGTTCCCGCGGCACGGCTCATGCTTAGTAGAAAGCGTGCCGCGAGCATTATAAGGCGCGTAGCGCATTCAGCGACGGTAAAGGCAGGTTGCATGGTCGCATAAAGTCACGTTTAACAATTTTTTCTCACGAGTTTGGTTGGGATTTTATCGATTTCCCAACCTAATGCTTCCTACTTTACACTGGATATCAATAGAAAATCGAATCAGAGTAATCGAGTCAATCGCATGAGCACATCAACCACGCCTACAGACAGGGCCTCGGACCAATTAACGGTTTTTTTCGGCTCATTTTTTGGTGGCCGTTTTTGTGGCCGAGACTGATGCCGCCCGTTCTTGATACTGCAAGAAATATGCCAATGGCGCGCACTAATTCCAAAAGAATTTGTTTGATGAGATGGACCCTTTGCGACGTGACTTTGTCGGTCCGCAAAAGCCCGCTTTGTACTGCTGAACGGTTAACTGAAACAGCTCGGCGGGCCAAGGATACCTCAGCGGAAATCTTTTAGCACACCAGCGCTCACAATGAATCAACAATTGCCCTAGGCCAGATTTTTGTTGGCCAAAACGCATGGTAAACCCGTAGCAATTCGCGGAAAACCGGGGCGGCCAAATGCACGGTGTGGCAACCGCCACCGTAGCTGCGCGCTTTGGTAATGGAATGCGTGGTGTACAATGCAGCGTCCGACATTCAACCGTCAGCACCCAACGTAGCGCATGCGTGCGGGCGCCAAAGAAATCCCGGTCACGCACGTGCGGCACTCTGAAAGAACGCTATGAATGATGCCCTGCGGACCGGGTTAATCGAACGTGGCCGATACTTTTTATATCATCGCACAGTAGCAGCCCGCTATCCCTATAACGGCTATGGTGCGTTGATTTACCAATCGAGTTATTGTGGTGAAGAAAACCCGGCGACAAGATTTGACGAGCGAGGGCGCCTGCCCGAAACACGTTGGTAGCTGTCGTCGGTGGCGCTCAAACGCCTTGGGCTGTTTCCACCGTTTTTTGGAATGGATAATGAGCGGTCCTATGTGTGGGTGTTGAACCGCCGGTAGAACGGCCTTGACAAGCGCCACGACGACAGCCTGAAAGCGGCACACCGGCATATTGCACGGCAACCGTCTTCCTGCTGCATCCGCTACGGTCAGATTAGGAATGCCCATTCGATTTCGGCGGGTCTGAGTACCCGGGCTTGGCCCAGAACACGCCTGTTAAACGAGATTGCCGTCAGCTAACGCCGCATTACTGATGACCGAAGCTCTCGAGCTTCCACCGTTATGCCGCATTGGGAAGGTATATTCCGGCCTTGAAACAGCCCATGCATTTTTGCTTACGTGATGAAAGTGCTCCGACAATTGCCGCAGATTCAACTTGAATTGTTATCACCTGAGCGGGCCGCGTGTATTAAAACATGTCTGACCGTCCTTGCCGCGATTGGACGCCAGTGTCGGAAAACGCCGAGAAAAACGCTGTAAAGGCCTTAAAGGAAAGCCTGATATGAAGCGCAAGTCGTATTGATCGTGTTTTGAAGCCTGCGCCAGCAAGACCGGTTGCTTGCCCTGGTTACGTTGTAAACCGCAAGGCTATCCGGACTATCAGCACAGCTCGAGAATTTTAAAAGTTGCCTGAAGCCGGGTGCCGATATCATCGAGAACTGGAATGCCACAAACCGACCCTGATGCGCCGATGGTGTGCCCATTCAGCTTGCTAGCCAGCGCGCTTTGGCGTGGTCACAACACCATCAAAAACCCTGCAGATGGTGCTGAAAATTTCGCGAGCATAAATCAGCACACACCGATGTAGATGATGGTCTAATTACAACCCCAATTTACTGCTACGGTTGAGCGTTTCTGAATGATGCCCAGCGTCCGGTGTAGACGAGCATGATCGTGGTGAGTTTTGCCCGCCAGAGCATGAACGACAAACTGTGCCGTGCCGGCACTCGCGAAGCCGTATCACTGTATTCGTCTGGCAACGCCCCACCACCGATGCTTCCCGGCTGCCTGGGTGCTGGTAAATACTTTCCGGCCTTTTTGTACTACGTTTCCAGCACAGTGATTACTGGCGTCTGTGGCACCTACCCGCTGAAAAAAGTGAAAAAGAACTGGCGCGGATTCGACATGCATACAAACTTGCCGGTGGCCGTGCTTCGATTCGTACCTTGCACCCCCAAGCGAGCGTATTGCGCTGTTTTGCCGATGCCTGTATGTGGGTGGGTTTCCGGCTTTGGTGGAGTTGCATAGCCAATGCAGATACTCGACGCAGGGTCGCGATGATGTTGTATTGTCGCTAACGCCGGGAACTCTCGGCTGCGGATAGAGATGCGCGACGACATTGAACCTTTTTCTGAAGCCGTCTGTCATTTGGCTAGCCCAAGCGTTTGAAACGCCTGTCCGAATTTGTTGCCGCCAACGTTTTTTTTTATTGCTCACTCATGAGCCAGAGCCTTTCTAATTAAAACTTTTTTGAGATGCCTTTTATTGCGACAGCAAATCGACCGCAACCAGCGCGATTCTACGCTTCTTTCGACGTAAAGGACACCCGAAACCGCCTGAAATAGCTTAAAGAGCTGTCTAAAGGTACGATTGATGGAAAGATTCCGGTACGATCAAATCGATTGGCGTTACCCAGGTGAAGGTATGTCGGGTGAGCGTGTTCAGAGCTTGCGTTTTGATCCGCGGTGTGAAAGGTGACCGTATCCTGGCGTTACAGGATTGCAGCGCCAAGAGATCCAAAAGCTGCAAAGTCTAGGCCACAACTTCCTTTCAGTGCTGTGCACGGTTCGGGGAAACATTGGCCAGCGGCTATTGTCGAGATTAGACGTTCCGAATGGCAAAAAGGCTCGTGTGATAATCCGCAGGCAACATAACGCAGAGGTGTCAGCCTTGGTTGGGGTCACGAACAGCGTGGGTGTAACGCCTTGCGTCTGAGTACGAGATGATAACTTTTTATCCGTCGATTTATAAAACTCGATGACCAACACCTGGTCTTGACGAGAGTTGAATAGCCCACTTTTGCGCGAGAAGAAGGCGAGCTCAGTTGCCCGTATCTCGATAACTTGCTCTCGCCAATCCCATGGCAGGACTTTGTGTCCGTTCCAGGCACGTTCTTCTGGTATCGCCTTTTCATAATCTGACAACGCTCAGCCTGAACCACATTATAACAGCAGAATCCGTCCAGAGTCGGATTTGCCGTGTGTGAACGCTTTTCGCCCCAACCTCGTCACATCGACACACTGCCAGGGATGACGGGGTTAGCCGACAGGACTGGATTGGTAAGGTCCTGAAAAGGGTGAATCGTCGTTTATTGAATTAGTGGTCCTGCGCCACGCTGTCGTTGGCCTGTACATTAGGAAGCAAAGCGGCTTCGGCGCAGACGCCAGCCTGCTGCGCAGCAATTGTTCGGGAAGCGGCCATGAATCTTTTGGAATTACGAAATATCCAGAGTTGCAGTGGTTGATTAGACCGTTGGTATGAGGTTTAATCTCGTCTAGCAGCGTTTCGGGTCTACGATGGCGAATTACCTACGACAAAAATTGCCGCTTACTGCAGCGAAAATCTGCATTTTTCCCTTGCTTGCAAATTTTACGGAAAATTTCTTAAATTACCATAGCGGCATTAGCCCTGAATTCCAAAAATCGATTAATAAGTAAATACTGTCGCAAGTTGCGTTTTATTCTGTCCCAAAGGTTTTGGCAGTCGGTTAATAAAACGTTCCGCGAACAATCCCGATAGCTGATTTCTAAGTACAATAATTCGAGGGTTAAGGAGACAATGCTAGAGCCTCGAAAGTTTACTACAGTGGGTCAATATGGCTTGAAATAAGCAATGTGTTGTTCTTTTGGTTGGCCGTCAATGGCAACGTCTACGGCTGTTTCGTGTTGGCTGATGAAAGGGTCGTTGCGCCGCTTACCCGAAATGCCCATTACGATCAGCGGTTTGGGTAACTGGCCTATCGCAGCTATCATTAACCTTCAGATCATGCTCTCTTGGCAACGGGGCGCCAACGATTAACACGGCGAAGTATTGGTGACAGGGTGCACCG
>Ga0163217_1026923_pt1 | contig 13297 bp, 23 predicted proteins | sample SynspAceP_FD_185933 | JGI IMG/M metagenome (GOLD analysis project Ga0163217, IMG submission 185933) | Saline lake microbial communities from Ace Lake in Antarctica - Synechococcus sp. Ace-P (PacBio error correction) | ecosystem: Environmental > Aquatic > Non-marine Saline and Alkaline > Saline ...
CAGAGGAAGAGAAAAAAATAACGGAGGTTCGAATCTCGATAGTGGCCGCAGAACCAATATACAATGTATACTATAAGAGCCTGAGTTTTTTTCCGTGTCGTGGTAAAAGTGGGTGTAAATTCCTTTGGAGAAAATCCTGAGAAAATATAGTTCTAGCGGGAAGAGCTATAAGAAATTGCGATTGGTGGACGATATTTCTGCTACTTGACTGTATATATCTCTGAAAAGATTGAGGCGTTTTCGGTATACCTCTCGCAATTTTGGTGTTCCTCGCGCCCTGCCGCACATGCGGCAAGGAAAGCTAGACAAGCTTTTACCTGCTTTTTGTTAATGGGGTAAAAGTATAGTAAGGTCTTTCAATCGTTATCTAGGTTAGGTGCGAGATTGTGTGGTCCGTCGGCTGTTCGCGCTGCCAGAAAATGATACCATCCGGACCAGTTGTTAAAAGCGCGTTCGATCTGCCCCCCCGGTTTGTTTCATTTGTCCGCCCATTTGTTTGTATTAAACGATATCATGAATATCTGTCTGTGACTCACACGCCGGATGCTTTTAGATTAATCTAGCTGGAATAGGCCCCGTGGCACCTGTGTCCCGGCCGCATACAGCTTTGTGCCGCTGAAGTTGTTAATGCGATAGCGGTATAGTGTTGTTGCTGCGTCTATCCAGGCGCGATTTTGTTTCTTTTGACGGCCTAAAGGCGAGAGTGCGTTGGTGTATATTAAGCGAGGCCGTCAATTGGTTGGATATAAGCTGTTTAACGTTCGGTCATCGCGTATGTGAGTGATCTAATGCGTCTGGATTATTATAGCTGCGTTGTTTTTTTGTAATCACGCTGGCGCGACTTTGCTTCCTTTTCTTCTGTGATTTGCCGAAAACTTGTTGGCTTTGGCCCGCACTAGTGGCGCCACAACAAGGTGGGATCGGCGGGTCAGGAGTAAGGTGCCCTGCCTGCAGTGCGCCTTAGTCTGTACACCGGGGTAAGTTCAGAGTGATCCTCTTCGCCCGTTGAGGCCACTTGTGTCCAGAGAAGGACGATATCTAAAATGATTGTTGCCTTTGTGGCAGGAGCGGTTGATTGTAAATCGTCCTATATCAAAAACGCCACCCGGTGCGGTGCGGGCTGTATTTGATGAGGTTGGCTTTGCCGTTGATTGTTAGGAATGTTGCGGTCGGTCACTATCGGAAAGGTCGCCCTGCTCCTGCAAATGGCAGCATGGTTTTGAGTGAGCACTAGAATCGCGAGCCGCGTAGAGAGGAGTTGTGTCTCTGGGCAATCATCGGACATGGGTGTGCGTCAGTGCCGCGCCGAGGGTTATTGTGGACGGAAGGGCTGTAGGACGGAGGTCGGCTAGCCCATTGTCGGCGGCGAACCAGAGAGATCGCGAGTTAAGTAGTACGACCGTATCCGACCAGCGTTGTGCGCAGTTTGAGACCTTTATTCACGCTTTTTATAAAGCCCAGTCTTTGTGAGTCTTTAGAGTTGGATTGTCAAAGGGTTTCGCACGAAGCGTGTTTGGTAACTGTCAAGGTCTTTGTGCGTGAATCAGATGAAGTATGTGGCGCCGTTTGTTGCCGTCTGAGAGCAATCCTCGATCAAGGTTTGATATTGCGCTCTACTGCTAGGTCGGTTATATTGTCGATGCTGTGATGCGTTGCTGAGCGAACTCCTTGCGAGTAATGCGGTCGGTCTGTGCCATGAGTGCATATGATCGCAATATCAGCAGTCGAGCGGTGTGCGATTTTCCGGTGGAAGTTCCGGCTTGGGCTGAATAGATCGATGAGCGAAGTCGCTGCGTGCCTGTGGTTAATGCTGTGGCAAAGTCGCTAGGCCCCGCTGTGATCGTGTATCGAATGTTGTGTATGGATGCTGCGTCTGAGATGTCGTCCACCGTTAGGAAATTTAGTGCGGTGGAGGTGTGCAGTGGAGCGGAAGGCCATAATGAAAGAAGAGTCGTGTCCTCATCGTAGAGCTGTGGCCACACCGATATATTCGTGTCAAAGCTAAAGATTTCGTCGAAATTGGGGCGTGCGCGAGTGGCGTTTCTGTGCTGGATCTAAGCAGACGCCGAAACGCGAGCATCTTTCTGTGTTAAATGCGGGATACCTGATCGGGGTGGTTAGCGTCAGAATGCTCGAGCGTTTGTTTCCGCGCCACCGACGTATGACGTAGGCGTGAGCAGCGTACATCTCGCGCTGTACGCAAAAGTTGCTGGTTGCGTGCTCACTTTGATGCCGTATCAATGGTTGTGGTGCGAGAGAACCGACTTTTTGCGCCAAAGGTCGAGCGCCTGCCTGAATCTGATGGCTTCGAGCCGACTGAGTATTGCCAGGAAAGCGTGCGTGTGATTGGCGAGCCGCTGTGTACGACCTTTGGTCTCCTGGTTTTGCCAAGTATATTTGTGGCCACTCGGAATCCCGGTCCTCAGATGTTGCCGTACGAGAAGCTGTTCAGCGGCACATGTAAATCGGGGGGCAAGAAAGAGGCGCTGAGCTGTGATTATACAAAATCAAGCTCTTTGTCGATTTCTATTTGCACGGGTATCTAGGGAGGGGTGCTATATTTTCAGCACTGCCGCGCCCTTAAGAGAGGTGTTAATGGTCGAGTTCGTGTCTGCTATGACGGAGAAAGAGATTGGCTGCGAGCCGCTACGGAATTTATCCTATAGGTGACCGGGGATCGTGGTCATGCGGCGCCGCAATGGCCCGTGGACGGATCGACCGTGTCTCTATAATTAATCCAGTGTAGAGTTAATTGGCCTCGTAACCTGCCGCGTGTTCTGGGGGGCTTTGCGTATTCAGACTGAGTTGATGGTTAAAGCAATAAGCGGACGGGTGGTTATCGATCGGCGAGAGGACCGTCCAGTTTCTGCCTGTTTGGGCGCTAATATCGAGATAGAACCCATGATCCAGCGTCATCCGTCGAGCGCGCTAATGTGCAGTCCGTCAGTCGGTCGTTGACGGCTGCGGGGCGTTGGGGGTATGGCTCGCGGCGTAGACTCGAGCGAGCTATGCCGATCTGCGACCGTCCACGAAGCTATATTGGGCTGAGGCTTGATGGTCTGCAGTGAGATCGTGGGTATCCGAGGATAGTGCACTGGTATGGCAGGCGCCGGTAGCTGCAGAAGACTATCATGAGAGATTTCACGACCGTATGCAACTTCGATTCTTGAGACTTTGAGTGTGGGCCAGGCGCTGCGCTTGTGCGCAAGCCCGCCAGCGCGCAGGAGAGATTGGAGTAATAGGATCGAGTTATGGCGCGCAGTGTACGGATCATTTGTTGATGAAGCTAGCGCTGCGTATCGTAGGCAGCATTCCGTGAGTTTCGTGGATTGGAGTGCGTGCGATTGGGTATGGGCGATCCCGCGCATGGGGTCGCCGCGGTGCCGTTGGTCGGGGTGCGGGTTTTTGTCGGTTGGCTTGCGGGTTTGGGGTGTGGGTGGGTCGAGTTGGGGTGTGTTATTGGGGGTGTGTGGGGGGGTGGTGCGTGGTGGGGCGGCTGTGGGGGCAGGGTTGACTGTGGGTGGGACTTGTTTGGCGATGCGCTCTCTTGGTTCGTTTGCTGATCGCTTCGCTATTTGCGCTGTAGTGGGCGGGTGCTGCTATGTTATGGGCTTCTGTAGGTTGATTTTCGTGGGGGTGTGTATTGCTGACGGTGGCCGTTTGGTGGCCGTGGGGTGTGTGATTTTGGCTGGCGTGGGGTTGTTTGCGGGTCATATGGTGGGGTTTCTGCGGGCGGGGGGTTTCGGTCGGATGGGGTGCGGTTGTGTGCTGTGCTGGTTGTGTGGCGTGTTTGTGGTTGGTCTGCGTGTCGGCGGTTGGGCGGTTTCGGCGGTGGGGGGGTCGTGGGGCTCGTCGGTGGTGTTTTGTGGGTGGTGTGTAAGTTGGGCGTGGTGCCTGTGCGTTACATACTGCGTTTCGTGTATGTTGTTCTGTCTTTCATGGGTCTGACTGGATAGTTGGGCTTGTTGTGGCGGGTGGTGGTCGCGTGATTGTTTTGTTCTGTGGTGGGATTTTGTGGGTTTCGTGTATTGTCGTGTTGGTCGCGCGGCTTACTTGTTCGTTTAGGGTAGGCGGCCGGCGCTTCGCTCTAACTTGTTACGGGAGCATTGGGGACGCTTATCGCTTGTGCTATCTGTTGGGTGGCTATTGTTGTTGACTAATTATCCTTTTCTGGGTTGGGGCGGGGTTTTTTTCTGGGGCTTGTGTCTGCGGGTGCTTTGTCGAGGGATGGGGTGGCGTTGTATTTCGCGGTTTTTGCGGCTTGTGAGGGTTGGGATTGCTGTTGTTGCTTTTTCAGGCGGCGGGATTTGGGTCTGCTACGTGTTGTCGTGTTGGGGCTGATTTTTGCTGCGTTTGGGCTGTGGCTAGTGGTTTCATCTTTGGCTTTTTTGTGTTTGTGACGGTCAGTTATTCTGATGGGCGGGGGGATGCGGGGTGTTGGCTGCGTCAGATGTGCTTGCGTCTTTTGTCGTGGCCTGATCTTTTTTCTGGTGGGTTTCGCGCGGCGCTGCAGTTCAGTGGTGTGTGTGATCTGATGTGTGCAGTTCGGATGTGATGGTCGTTATGCGCTTGCGCATCATTGTGGTGGTAGGTCACGATCGATGATGTGTTAGGCGCCGGCGCGGCGGCTGCATTGCCGTGGCTGGCTTTGGTTCTCATTCGATTCGGCGGCAGATGAGGTTCTGGTAGTGCTTTTGTTTGTGGGATGAGCGGGGCAGTTGGGATTCTACTGATTTTATGGTTTGTAGTGTCGGTGCGTCTGGCTCGTTTGTTTCTTGACGGTGCGTTTTTTTTCGTTATGAGTGTTCTTCTTAAGGGTTGGGCATGCTGTTGTCGTTGTGTGGATTGATTTTGTTGTAGTTTTTGCCGTACTTGCGCATTTGGAGGCTGAGGCTGTCGTGGCTATACCTTGCGGGAGGTGTGTGCCATGAGTCTGATGTCGGTGGGCTAGATTGGGCTGGATTTGCGAGTGTCGGTTGTGGGATCGTGGCGCCTTGTCGGATCTGTTCGCTGGCCTGGTGGCGGGTCGTTTGCTCGTCGGTCGCATTTCCCGTTGCGTTGGGTGGTTGGTGGGCGTCATTTGCGATCTTGTTTGGATTTGGTGGCGTTGTTGGTTCATTTCTATTGGATTGGTTCTCTCGCTTTTTTGGTGGGTTGGCATCTTCGTAGTGCGGTGGTTTGCATTCAGGGCGAGTTGATCTGTTTCGCGCATTCGGGTGGTGTTTTTGCGTTTATGGCTATGGGTCTGGCCGCGGGCTGGCTGTCTGTTCTGCGTGGTAATGTGGGATTGTTCGGCGCGGTTTATTCTTGTCGGTTGGTGTTGTGTGGACTTGGTGTCCTTGGTTTCGGTGATAAGGTTTGCGGCTGGTCGGATAGTGTATACTCTGATGCTTTGGTGCCGCTGGGCTAGGATTTAGTAGTATCTGGGCGGCTGGCGCATGTGTGATGCGATTTTCGGTCGTGTTGTGCTTCTGATTTTGGGGGGCTTATGTGTGGTTATCGGAGCTTTAGGGGAGTGGGTTTTTGTTGGGTTTGTTGGATCATTGCTATGTTTTTGGGGTGGGGAGGTTGCTGGTGTCAGATGGCTGAGGGGGTATTGTGATCCTTGTTCGTGGTGTGGCGGAGCTTTTGGATGGAGGTCGGTATTCCGGTTCTTCGGCTTTTGTCGCGTAATTTATATGGTGTTACTTTGCTGTTGGGTTGGCTGGATGCGGGTCGTTTGTTTACATTGCGCAGTATGGGCGGGGGTGCGGTTTGCATGACTTATTACATTGTTGGGTGGTGCTATCGTTTAATGGGCGGATGAGGTGGGTGTCTGTCGGATGTCTATTTTGGGCGGGAGGCTTGACATGTGTTGATCTTATTATTAAGGCGTTGTTATCGGTGTGGGGGGGTTGGAGTTCGAGTTTTTAGTTCGTCATGGTAATGATGTTTCTGTTTTGATTTTTTCGATTTTCGTTATTGGCATGGATGTTGTTGGTTGTGCATGTTTTGGGGCGGCGGGGGGTTGTTCGTCGTTTTCGTTGTAGTGTGTATTGGCGATGTTGTGTGCGTTCGTTCTATGATTTCTTTTGCTTAGTATGTTTGATCAGTGGGTGGGCGCGCGGAGTGATTTGCCTTTTTTTTGGGTGTAGTTTGCTAGTGGCGTTTGTCGTGTGTTCTGAGTGTAGTTGTTGATTTGTTCGTTTGATAGTGCGGGGGCGTTGGTTGATTTATTTTGTGGGTGGTTTCGGCGGTTGTGGGACGTATGTGGTGGGTGGTTGGGGCTTCGGCGCTGCGGTGGTGATGGGTTCGATTTGTTAGTTTTTGTTTCGTCGGTTTCGTGTGGGATTGCGTTGGTATACGGGTTTGTTTTTTGTATCGGCGCGCCTTTGTTCGATCAGTTTGGATGTCGAGTTGTTGCGCGTGTGTCGCCGTGGTTTCTTTTCGGTTTGGTATTTGCGTTTCTTTGGGTGCCTTTTTCGGTATTAGGGTTATCGTCATTTGGGTGGGTGTGTTAGGCTGGATCTTGATTTTGGGCGGTATGTCGGTGCTGCATGCGGTTTTGGGGCATGCGGGGTTATTTGGCCTTTGTGGGGTTGTGAGGGGGGGTTTGGCGTAGGGTGTTTGTAGCTTTGGCGGCGATGGAGTTCGTGTAGCTGTTCGTCGCGTATTGTGCGCAGTTGGGCTTTATTAGTTTTTTGGGTTTGTGGTTGTAGGTGCGTTTTGTTGGTATGTCGGTGGGAGTCGCGTTTTTTGTGTTCGATTGATGGTGTGCGTTGGGTGGTTTTGCCGATGCGCTTGTGCGCTTTAGTGGGCATAGGCTTCTTGCATCTGTTTTGTGTTTTGTGGGATGGTTTGGGGGATGATGGATCAAGTGCGGTGGGGATGGGGGATGTTAGGCGTTGATCTGTGAGTGTGGGGTGGTGTGGTGGGGAGGTGCGGCTGCTGATGCGCGCGAGTTATTTGTAAAGTCGTGTGCTTTGCGTTGGAGGTGTCACGGGTGTGGTGGTGGGAGGCTTATTTGTGTCATGCGGGGGGGGGGTGGTTTGGTCATGGTGTTTCGGTGGGCAGTGCCTTTTCGCGTGGTTTGGCTTTGTGTCTTTTGTGCCGTATGTGGTTTTTGCGGTCGCTGATTGGTTCGGCGCATGAGGGTGATGGCTGGGTTTCGTTGTGCCGTATAGCTGACGTTGTGCATGGGGCTGTTCGGGCCAGGGTTTGGTGGTTTTTTCTTTCGTTCTATGTTGAGGTTGGGGCTTTCTTGCTGGGCTTGGGGGTTATTTATTTTTGTTTCTGAGTATTTGGGTGCGAGGTTAGGTTGGACGGATGTGGGGCATGTCGTGGGTGTCGGCTTAGGTCGCTTTCGATCGGTGTTCTGGGGGGGTTGCTCATTTTGGCTATCGTGGTTTTCGCGCGGGGTTTTTTTGGCTCGGTGGCTGATGGTTGTTGGCGGTTGGGGGGGGTGTGGTTGCGCGCGCGTATTTCGTTGGTGGTTGTGGCGCTTTAGTCTTGCCTGCGGCTAGTGGGAGGATGATGTTTTTCGGGGGCATTGCACTGGTGTAGGCGTGCTTCTTTTTGTCTGTGTAGGGGGGTGGCGGGATCTTGTGGGGTTGTTTGGGTGGTGGGTGGTCGGTATGGGGCGCTTTAGGGTTCGTTTTGAGTGTTTCGATGGTGAATGGGGGCGATTGCGCTTTGGGTCGGGGTGCGGCGGGTGTGGGTGGATGGGTTGGGCGTGGTTGGCTGTGCCATGGCGTTTTGATTGGGGTATTCGGCAGGCGTCGGAGGGCGGGGGGGTGGCTTTTTTCGCGGTGTGGGCGTTCTGTGGGGTGGTTATTTGTTCTTGGTTGTCGCGTGTCTCTGGCTGCGCGCGGCGGTTTGGATTTTCGCTGTGAGGTGCATTTTGCTTGGGGCGCTGTGGGGCGGCGTGGGCTTAGGTGTGTTGTTGTTTTGTGGTTTGGTGTCTGTGAGTTGCGTATTGAGGTTGCTGCGGATGTGGTGGTATTCATTGGTGAGCTGGTTGTGTTTTGGCGTTTCATGTTTTTGTTGCGGGTTTTTTTGTGGGTTGCGTTGTTGTGTTGGGGTTGCGCTGTATGGGGCGTTAGCTGCTGGCTTAGAGAGGGTTTTTTCGGTGGGGGTTGAGTTGGTGTTTTGTTGCCTTGTTCTGTTTGCTCGTTTTTCATGCATCCGTGGCGAGTTTGGAGTTCGGCATTTGTTGGTCGGGCTTGCGGTTTGAGAGCTTATCTGATTTGCTGGACATTGGTTGGGTTTGTGCTGCGTGTTTTGGACTGGGTGTTCATTTGTTGTACCGCTGTGCGGTGCGGTTTGTCGGTTTTGGGGCTGGGGTGTGTTCGGGGTGCATCTGGCGGGGGTCTGCCCGTTTTCCTGTTTCGGGGGCTTTCGCGTTTTGGGGTTGGTTTGCGTCGTTTTGCGTTTGGTTGGGTGGCGGTTGGCGCTGGTTTGTTATTAGGGTGGGCGTTCGGTTGGGTGCTTGTGGGATTTGCTTTAGTTGCGGGTTTGCTGGGCAATTTTGAGCTGAGTGTGGTGTTTGGTGGGTATGGTTGCGGGCTTGTGGTGGGGGGGGTTTTTGGTTTCGCCTGTGGTTTTGCGGGGCGTGTTTTGGGCGCGATGGCGTAGTTTCTCGGTGCGGGATGTGCTGTGTGTTCTGTCGGGCCCATATTGGCGCGGGTTTTACTGCTTTGCGCGTGCGGGTTTGGCTTTTGAGGGGAGTTGACGGGGGCGGCATGGGGTGTCTCGGCGTTGTTATGCTGGTGCGGTGTGGAGCGGTGTGTAGGGATGGGTGAGTTGGTGGCTTGGCGGCTGTATTCAGTTTTCTGCTTGTGCTCTTTGGCTGGGCGTGTTTTAGCTGTTCTGGTCGTGGGCATGGTTGTCTGGGCGGTTTGATTGCAGTTGCTGGGTGGCCGTTTTCTGTCGTGGAAGGCTGAGGCTGCGTTCTTTTTTGATACGGCGTGATGATTGTCGGGTGGGGTTGCTGTCTTTGCGGGTGTTTTGCGGTGGGGTTTTTGGTGGGCGGTGTGGATGCGGGGGGGGGGTGCGCAGCTCAGGTTTGGTTCGGCGGGCGTTTTGCATTGGGGGCATTACTGCTTTGTGATGGGGCTGCATGTCGGGCCGTGTCTTCGCTGGTGTAGGTTGAGGCGTTACGTCTTTGCTGGATGTCGTCTGGTTGGCCGTTTGGTCTGGGCAGGATCGGTGGAGGTGTTAGTGGCTGGGCTTGGGGCGCTCTGGCCGTGGATTGCGTTCTTTGGGGTTCGTCGGTTGTTTTTGGTGTATGTCTGGATGGCGGTACGGGTGGTGTGTGCTGTTGGTTGGGCGTGGGGTTGTCCGTGGGCGTAGACTTGGCAGGTCGGAGCTTGGCGTGGGCGTTTTCGGTGGTGTTGGGTCGTGTGGTTTGCAGGCGGCGGTTAGTTGACGAGTGTGGCTGGCGCGGAGGGGTGTGGTGAGATGGGTGCTGGCGTGGGGGGCGGAGTTTGTGGTGTTTAGGCTCTGGCGTTTGGGCGGGGGGCGTTTTGGTTGGGGGGGTGTTTGGTTGGTCGTGAGTGAGTGCTTTTAGGGGCGTGGTTTTGGTTGGTGATGGGCGGTAGGGGTCGGGACTGCATTATAGGTGGCTGGTGTCGTCTGCTCTGTTCGGCGGCTGTGATATGGGCGGGGCGGGGGGGGAGTGTCGGGGGTGGCGGTTGTGAGGTCGCGCTTTATTGTCGCTTTTCGCGGTGGCGTGCTGTTGTGTGGGTGCGTGAATGGGTCTGGAGGTGGTTTGCGGAAGTGTGGGGGCGGGTGGGGATTGTTCGTGTCGTCGCTTGTTGTGGGGGATGTGGAGAGGTTCTGTGGCTGTCTCTGGTGGGTCGGGGGGGGCTGACTGACATGGGTCGGCGCTTTGCGGTGTTCCTTGGGATGTTCTTGACGTATTTGTTTATGGGGGGGTTTATGATTCGAAGTTTCGGCGGTGCTGGATCGTTGGTTGGTGGTGTTCTGGGTGAGTTTTGTGGTGGTCGGTTCGTGTTTGGGGTGTTGAGTGCTTTTGGGGCGGAGGAGGCTGGTCTGATTCGTATTGTGATGGTGCTGATTGTTGCTCGGCATTAGCTGGGGGTGGTGCGTTGATCGAGATTTCGGCCTGATTTTAGCTTGTTTCTTATCGGCGGAGTTCAGTTTATCTGAGATATCTTGGCATTTGGTGTGGCGGCGGCCGGACATGTCGTGGGGTATGCTTGGGGATTTTGTTATGCGTTTTGTTTATTTGGCTTTTCTGGGATGTGTTGTGAGCCGGTCTGGTTGGTGTATTGTTGGGTCTGTTTTTTGGGGTGGCGTTTTTTTCGGGATTGTGGGCATTGCGGGTTAGACGTTGTTTTGGGATTTGTGTTGGGCGTTTTTTGTTGGATTGGATGGCATGGTGTGTGTAAGCGTGTCGGTGAAGGGATCGTCGTGCTGCCTGTTACGGTGGGTTTTTGTGCTGTGACGGTGTCGTCGGTGCGCCGTGGTGGGGCGGGTGTTTCGTCTTCTTTGTAGGCGCGGCGGCTGCTGTGTTCTTGGCTTGTTTGTGATGCCGGCTTTTGGTTGGGTGTGCGCTTGCTAGGGAGGGCGTGTGGCCGCTTGGGTTGGACGGTCGGGGGTCGGGCGGGGGCGGCTTGTTGGTGCGGGCTTGTTTTATTTTTTTTCCGGTTGGGCTGGTTGCTGTTTGCTGGGTTTTCTAGGTGTGCGTTTACTGCTTGTGTTTGGTCTGGTTTTTTGGGTTTGTGGTCGGTTTTGAGTGGAGCTCGGTGCGTGCTTTTGGGTTCGATTATTTTTGCTGGTGTTTTTCGCTGGTGACGGCAGCGGTTTTGGGCTGGCGTTGGCTGGGTGGCTTTGTGCCTCGGTACTTTTGGGATGTTGTCTTTTTATCGGGGCGCTGGTCGGTCGAGGATGGTTTTGCTCTTTGCCGGGCTTTTTGGTTTTTGGTATGTGATTGAGTGTGGCGTGGTGCGTCGCGCGGTGGGGCTTGTGGCTGGCCTGTCGGGGTTTGTTGTGCTGGTTTTCGTGTCCATGGCGATTTGTGGGGTGTCTGTTGTTTGGCTCGCGATGTATGTTGCGTCTCGTTGTGGGGCGAGGGGGCGGGGGTTGCCGAGGTTAGGCGCGAGTGTTTTTTGCGGCCGATGCGGTGGTTGTGTGCGGGGGTGTTTGGCATTTTTGGCGGCTGGTTGGGGCGGTGTTGCTGTTTTGTGGATTCATTTTGTTTCCGTGGTGGGATTTGACGGGCGGGGTGTGTGGGGCATTGAGCCTTTCTGTTTCGGGGGCTTGTTTTGTTTGCTGTGGGAGGGGGGCTGTTGGGGTCTGGCTGCGTTGTGCGGTGCCAGCGAGTGTGTGGCGTGGCGTTTGTTTTGCGGATTGGTGTATGGTCTGGGCTGAGGTTTGGAGGCGGTTATGGTTTGCTGCTTTGGGGGGGTTCTCGAGCGGGTGGGGTGCGATTGTCGGTATTGGTCTGTGTCGTGGGTCGTATTATGGGCGCGGCCTGCAGGTCGCGTGACGGGGGGATGGTGGTCGGGGGTGGGTTTGTTGAGTTGCGGGTTTGGGTTGCGAGGGTGTGGTGGAGTGCGTACGGCGGTGGCGTTTTTTCGAGGGTGGTTCGTGTCGCGCGCGTGGTGTGTGGTCGGAGCGGGCTGTGGCGGGGCGCGGTTGTGTGGTGGCTGTTGGGCTGCTTTTCGGAGTATGTTTGGCTTGTTGTTCGTTTGGCATGGTAGTGGGGCGGGTGATGTTGTTATGGGATTTGTGCGGTGTTTTCGTCGCGCGGTGTGTCATTGTGACGGTGGACGGTTTTTGAGCTGGCGTGGGGTGATGTGTCTTTTGTCGGGTGGGGTAGTTTGGGGTTGCGTGGGGGTTTTGGGGGGGGATTTCGCCGTGGATGGGCTTGCGCGATTTGTGTGATAGTGCTGGTTGTGTCGGGGTGTTTGTCGGTGGTAAGCGATGCAGGCATTGGGTGCGGCTGGGTGGGCTACGGTGGTATTTTGTTCTTTGTGGTGTCGGTTTGGGGGGCGCTGAGGTTCATATGGTTTAGTGTTGCTCTGTATTCTGCTTTGGGATGCATGATCTTGGGCATGCGATTGGTTTTGAATTGGCGAGGTGGGGTGGTGGTTGTTCTTGTCATTGCTGAGCTCGGCGATTTATGTGGGTTTTCCTGTGTTTGTGATGTTGGTGCGGGTTTTTCGTTTCGTTTCGGGTGTGAGCGCCGGCGATTGTCTATTGATTACGCGGGTTTGGGGAGTTATGCTTGCAGTTCGTGTCTGCGGTGGTATTGTTGCTTGTTATTTGTGGTTGGGGGGTTTTTTTTTTGGGCTTGGCATTGATTGCGGTGTTTGGGTGAGGTGGCTTGGGCCAGTTGTATTTTAGCGGTTTCTTTGGCGTTGATGTGGTCTCGGGTTCGCTGCACTTGCCTTGGTTTTTTCGGCGGCGGCGTTCTGGGGTTGCCTCGTGGTCGTGTGTTTGGCTCGGATTTTTTGCTGCCGGTTTGGCTGTGAGTGTGGTTTTTTTGGCTTTTTCTGTGTTTGTCGAGGTCAGGTTATTCGCTGCGCGGGCGGGGGGGAATGGCGGGGCTGCTTCACTGGATGGATGGCATGTGCTTGGTCTTTACTGATCGTTGGGCTGCTTTTTCTTCTGCCTGGGTTGTGCGTGGTTGTGAGTGTGTGTTGTTTGTGTGCTGAGTTTGGCGGATCGTGATGGGTGGTTTGGTGTGGTTTGTGGTGGTAACGGTGTGGCATGCATGTGTTGCGCGCGGAGGCGCCGGCGGCTGCTTGCGGATCGGGGCTTCCGGTTTTCTCATTCGTTGGGGCGATGCGGTTTTCGCGGTAGTGGTTTGTTTTGTGATGAGGCGCGGGGTTTGGGAATCTCTCTGTTATTATGGCGTAGTCGTAGGCTGCGGCATGTCGTCCGTTCTTGTTACTCGTGCGGTGCGTTTTTTAGTTGAAGTGTTTCTCTTCGGGGGGATGTGGTTAGCTGTTGTGTGAGTTGTTTGTTAGTACGGTTTTTGCGATAATTGCCGGCATTTGAGGCTGGGGGGTAGTGTTACTTGGCGCGGTGTCGTGCATTGAGTCTGCTGTGGTCGTTGTAGTTGGCCGTGGGCTTGAGCGTGTGTTTTTGTGCGGCGTGCGGCTTGCTGCGGTGGCTAGCTGGCTGTGGGGGTGGCTTTGTGTCGTGATTTAGATTGCGTTTGGGTGGTTCGCGTGGGACGTTTTGGTTTGTTTGGTTTTGTGGCAGTTTTAGTTGGGTTCTTTTCATTGGATTGTGTTGCCTCGCTTTTTTGGTGGCGGCTTGCGCGATTTGTGTGCGGGGTGATTTG